>Ga0302322_100002267_pt1 | contig 16208 bp, 9 predicted proteins | sample Fen_T0_2_FD_203757 | JGI IMG/M metagenome (GOLD analysis project Ga0302322, IMG submission 203757) | Peat permafrost microbial communities from Stordalen Mire near Abisko, Sweden - Fen_T0_2 | ecosystem: Environmental > Terrestrial > Soil > Wetlands > Permafrost | place: Sweden: Abisko... | reverse complement strand
TGGCAAGGAATGAGAAATCTGTTTCCATCAATGTGTCTGAGAAACAAATGATCATCGGTCCATACAGATGTTCACGTGCTAGTAGGAGTGCATGAGATTGCCCCTTCATCTCGTGTTGTACTACGTAGTGCGCCTTTAGCTTTGGGTATTTTTCCTTGATGAAAGGCGGGATCTGTTGTTCGCCAAGATAAGGTCCAACGATAAAAACGAATTCCGTGTTTTCGGGGTCGGGGACGGTCTTGAACATATCAAGCAAATGTTCAAGCGTCGTTTTGCCCGCTACGCTGACAAGCGGTTTAGGTTTGCTATAAGTATGCGGACGCATGCGTGTGCCCCAGCCCGCCATGGGGATTACGATTTTGAGAGCTTCAGTCAATTTTGACTCCGATTGTTGTAGTTTGTCCGCCTATTTTACCAATGAAAAGACAGAGAACTGTGAAGGAAGTTAAATATACAAAGGACACGAAGGAGTTAAGCCCTTTCATCGTGTCCTTTATGGTAAGTAACTACGAATGCCCCAGAATCGGATGCGGCTTATAGGGCTCTTCAAGCCGTTTCACCTCATCCTCAGAAAGTTTGATGTCGAGCGCCACAATGGCTTGATCGAGGTGATCCATTTTAGTCGCGCCAATAATCGGAGATGAAATGTACGGCTTATTCAACACCCACGCCAGCGCGATCTGTGAAGCAGATACGCCACGTTCCTTTGCTATTTCGGTTGCACGGTCGGCAACGGTGAAATCTTCATCGCGAAAATATAAGCCATTTGCAAAGGGATCGCTATTTGCACGTGAAGTTTCACCACCGCCCCCGCGTTTGCGATTCCCAGCGAAGAAGCCACGCGCCATCGGACTCCAGGGGATAAGTCCAACGCCTTGATCGATGCACAGCGGGATCATTTCACGTTCTTCTTCGCGATAGACGAGGTTGTAGTGGTTTTGCATGGAGACGAAACGACTCCAACCATGACTTTGGGCTGTGTGCTGCGCCTTGGAGAATTGCCATGCAAACATGGATGAGGCTCCGATATAACGCACCTTTCCCGCCTTGACAACATCATGCAGGGCTTCCATCGTTTCTTCAATCGGCGTCTCATAATCCCAACGGTGGATTTGATAGAGGTCAATATAATCCATTTGTAAACGCTGTAATGACTTGTCAATCGAGTCCATGATGTGCTTGCGTGAGTTGCCGCGGTCATTGACTTCATCGCTCATGGGGTTGAAGACTTTAGTGGCAACGATAATGCTTTCACGCTTCACGCCAAAGTCTTTGAGGATATTTCCAGTTACCCTTTCACTTTCGCCAACGGAATAAACATCCGCTGTGTCAAAGAAGTTGATGCCTGCATCGAGAGCGCGTTTGACAAACGGTTTGGCGTCAGCTTCTTCCAATACCCACTCGCGCCATGTCTTGGATCCGTAACTCATCATGCCTAAACACAGACGAGAAACTTTCATTCCAGTTTTGCCGAGATTGATATATTGCATGGGAATACTCCTTTTGGAATCAGGCAGTTTGCCATCTGGAAGTAGAAGCTTGCTCCCGCATTCCAGAGTTAAATAATCTTTAAATTCGCGAGACTTGCTGATAAACGTTTTATGCCAACCGACTCAAAAACTACATCTACGATCTCATCGCTGTCCTGGATCTTGCTATCGAGCACGATGCCATTGCCCCAGGTGGGGTGCTTGATGCGAGTCCCGGCGCGGAATTTGGCTTCGGTAACAGGAGCAGATGTCGGCTGGCGTGAAGCGTTATACGTCTGCCATTTGGTTTCGGATGACGAGGCGCGAGTTGTTCTGAATGGCGAAGAAGCATCGCGTCCCGTTCTGGTTTTGCCGACGAGTAAATCCGCAGGGACATCATCCAGAAAACGGGATGGATAGGTTTCTTCTTGTGAGCCGCGTCCGCCGCGTTGAATGGATCGGATCAGATAAAGCTTGTCTTTAGCGCGCGTGATGCCCACATAAAAGAGGCGGCGCTCTTCCTCCATTTGTTCAGGTTCATCGAACGAACGGCTGTGTGGAAGAATGCCATCATCAAGCCCGACGAGGAAGACCACACCGAACTCAAGTCCCTTGGCGGCGTGGAGAGTGAGCAATGTAGGGACGTTGCCATCAGCGATGGTATCTTGATCAGAGATGAGGGCGATGTTCTCGAGAAATTCATCGAGCGTGCGCGTGGCATATTCTCCAGCGAGCCGTTTGAGCTCAAGCACATTATCCCAGCGGTCTTCACCTTCTTCGGATTCATCATCAATGTATTGTTTATAGCTGATGTCGCTGACGATGCGTTCAAAGAGTTCAGGGATGGTGAGTGATTGCGCGGCGATGCGCCAGTTGGCCAACATACCGCCAACATCGGAAAGCGAAAGGGCAGCGCGACCTGTGAATGCAGACCAATACGGCGAGTCCGCGCCGCGGGCGAGATCGAGCAGCACGATGCCAGGCTGTAAATTATTTTGACGGGCGATACCGTGCAAGGTGGTAAGCGTCTTATCACCAATGCCGCGTGCAGGGACATTGATGATGCGGTCGAGGCTGGCTTCATCCGCAGGGTTGTGGACAAGGCGTAGGAAAGCAATAAGGTCTTTGACTTCACGGCGTCCATAGAAGCGTTGTGCGCCGACGAGACGATAAGGAAGCCGCGCCTGTAGAAACGCTTCTTCCAATAAACGCGACATGGCGTTGGTGCGATACATCACAGCGCAATCACCAGGTTCGTATTGACGTGACGCCACGAGTTGCGCGATGCTATCTACAACGAAGGCGGCTTCGGCATAATCGTCGGGCGCTTCATAGAAGAAGATCTTGTCGCCCGTGCCGCGATCGGTGAAGAGTTGTTTTTGTTTGCGGTTGCGGGCTTTGTTGATAACACCCATCGCCGCATCGAGGATCGTTTGGCGTGAACGATAATTTTGTTCGAGCAGAATGGTTTGTGCATCGGGAAAATCCTGTTCGAAGCGTTGCACGTTGCGCCAGTCCGCGCCACGCCAGGCATAGATCGATTGATCGGGATCACCCACGCAAAAGATATTTTTATGATGTGAAGCAAGTTGTTGCACGAGCGCATATTGCGCGAGATTCGTATCTTGAAATTCATCCACTAACACGTGGCGAAAACGTTGTGCGTATTTATCGCGCACAGCGGGTAGTTCTTCCAGCAAACGTGCGGTGTAGACGAGAATGTCATCGAAGTCCACGGCGTTGCTGGCGATCAGTCGCTTTTGATATTCAGCATACACACGCTTCACGACTTCATCTTTATAGGTAGTAGTGGGGTAGTTGTCCGCGCGGATGAGTTCGTTCTTGGCGCGCGAGATGGCGGCATGCACACTGGCAGGGCGATACAACTTCTCATTCAAATTAAATTCTTTGATGACGCTTTTGACAATGCGTTCCTGATCATCTGAATCAAAGATCACGAAGTTCGACTCGATCGGCAGATGCTCAGCTTCACGCCGCAGGATGCGTGTGCAAATTGAATGGAACGTGCCGAGCATGATGCCCTCGATCGCTTGATCGGGAAGCAGACGTTTAACACGCTCCTGCATTTCCTTCGCCGCTTTGTTCGTGAAGGTGACAGCGAGAATCTGCCATGGGCGGACACCTTCCACCGCGATGAGGTAGGCGATGCGTTGAGTCAATACGCGCGTCTTACCGGACCCGGGGCCTGCTACTACTAAAACAGGTCCATTCTCGGCTATGACCGCTTTTTTTTGTTGGGGGTTGAGTTTGTCGAGGAAGTCCATAGATAAATAGAAAGTAGAGCGTAGTCTATCACAGACTACGCTCTACTTTTAGATAGATAACCGATTTATTAAAGTTGTGAAGTGCAGTGCGGGCAGCGCTTGGCTTTGATCGAAATCGTGCTCATGCAATATGGGCATTCTTTGGTAGTGGGATCTGCGACAGGTGCTGGTTTTTGGATACGGTTCATAATACGCACGATCATGAAGATAACGAACGCAACGATAGTGAAGTCGACAATTGCTTGGATGAATGTGCCGTAATTAACGACTGCATCTTTAATTTTGAATGACAGATTGCTGAAGTTGAGTCCGCCAAGCAAAAGCCCAATGAGCGGCATCAGTACATCGTTGACGAGCGAAGCGATGATCTTCCCGAATGCGCCGCCAATGATCACAGCCACAGCTAAATCCATAACATTGCCACGCAAGGCGAAATCCCTGAATTCTTTTAACATACAAAACCTCCAGATGAATTTTTAATCGTATTGGTATTCTACCGTTTGGATCGATGGGTGTCAACAAAACAGAAATAAAGATGTTTTCTAGAATCTTTTACCTAAATTGTCATACATTTGACACTAATTAAGATGGGGGTATAATCACTTAACCCAATTGGCAGGCAGCGTTGTTGTGAGATAGATGAGATCTAGTCCTAATTTTACAGGTCGTTGCCGATGAATAATCATGTTATTCAACGAAAGGAGGTCTCGGGAGGAGATAAATTAAGTTATACACTTTTAAGTACGCTATTCAAAAATTAACTTGTAGGAGAAGAAACCCATGAAAAAGAATCGCTTAATGCTGGTTCTCGGACTTTTGGTGACTGTTAGTATGGTGTTATCTGCTTGTGGTGGTGCTACCGCTACAACAGCGCCAGCCACCCAAGCGCCCGTGGTATCAGCCACTGCAACTGAAGCACCCACTGCTATTCCAACCGAACCACCAGTTACGCGTCACGGCGGCTGGCTCGATGAAATCGATTATTCAATTGTCGATGCACAATCGGCTATTACACAAATCGGCGCTGGCGCCGTTGACCTATTCAGTTATGGTTTGGCGTCCGATAAACTTGCTGATATCAAGAGTGCCAAATTATGCTATACACAATCGTATGGCCTCTATTATGGTTTTATATTTAACCCGGCGACCTTTAAAGACAAGACCGTGTTGAATCCATTCTCGAATCGAAAGATCCGCGAGGCAATGAACTGGGCAATTGACCGCAATTACATTAACCAGGAAGTCTATGCAGGTGGCGTATTGCCGAAGTACACCGCATTAGCCACACAACTGGTGGATTACACCGGCGTAATCGATGTGGCACGCGGCCTCGAAGCCAAGTATGCCTACAACCTCGATAAGGCTAAGGCAGTCGTTGATACCGAAATGCCTGCCATGGGCGCCACCAAGGGCGCGGATGGCAAATGGCAGTTCAATGGCAAGCCGCTTACAATAATCTTCTTGATCCGCAATGATGGCGACGGCACTCGTTTGCCGCAGGGCGAATATTTTGCCCAACAACTCGAAGCGCTTGGCTTCACCATTGACCGCCAGGAAAAGAAATCAAAAGAGTTATCACCTCTCTGGATCGGTTCTGACCCGCTGGAAGGCAAGTGGAATATATACACGGGCGGTTGGGCTAACAATGGTTTGACCCGAGACGAGAAAAGCACGTTCAAGGATATGTACCTGCCGGATAGCGCCCAGGGTATCCCGTTGTTTACCAAGAATGTTCCTGATCCCGCCTTCCAACAGGTTGGTGATGACCTGGCGAATGGCAACTTCACTACAGCTCAACAACGCCATGACCTGTTGGTTAAAGCCCTCCCACTAGCCTTAGAGGATTCGCTGCAAGTTTGGACAGTTGACCTGCAAAGTTATGTCCCATTCAATTGCAAGCTTTCAGTAACTGCTGATGTAGGCGCGGGTGTTGAAACCACCAAAATGGCGCCATTTAACTTGCGCATTAATGGTCAGGAAGGCGGCCAAGTCAAGTCTGGCACTACGTCAACCTTATTCACCGATCCATGGAATCCAGTAAACGGTTCCAACTGGGTGACAAGTTCATTTGTGCAGGCTGCTGTTTCAGGCGGCGCTTTCATGCCCGATCCTTATACTGGCCTTTCCCATCCGTTCCGCGCGGAGAGCGCTGAGGTGACCGTGCAGACCGGACTTCCGATTGGCACGAGCCTCGACTGGGTTAAGCTCAGCACAGCTGATAAGATCGATGTGCCTGCAGATGCCTGGTCTGACTGGGATGCCAAGGCTCAGAAATTTATCACTGCCGGCGAGAAGTTCCCCAACGGCACCACTGCCAAGACAAAGACAGTCATCCACTACCCGGCTGACATGTTCAAGTCAGTCAAATGGCATGATGGCACCAATCTTTCCGTAGCCGACTTTGTCATGGCAATGATCATGAACTTTGACCAGAGCAAAAAAGATAGCGCCATCTATGATGAGGATACTACCGCAAACCTGGATGCATTCTTGACGCACTTTAAGGGTGTTCAAATCGTGTCCACCGACCCGCTGGTTATCGCGCTCTATGATGATAATTACTACTCGGATGCTGAGCTTATTGCGTCTTCGAATCCTGCAACTGGGACGATATGGCCTCAATATGGCTTTGGCGAAGCACCGTGGGAATCCATTGCTGTTGGCAACATCGCCGCTGCGAACAAGGAATTGGCTTGGGGTACAGGTGGAGCCGATCGCAATAAGGTAGAGTGGACCAGCTTCATCGGCGGTCCCAGCTTGGCCATTCTAGCCACGGACCTGGATAAGGCAATTGCTGATAAAACCATTCCATTTGCTCCTACCATGAGTGCCTACCTCACTGCTGATGATGCGGTTGCACGATACACCGCTCTGAAGGCTTGGTATACCGCTCACGGTCACTTCTGGGATGGTACCGGTCCTTACTATCTTGCCTCCGTAGATCTCAACGCTGGGTCAGCGGTGGTGAAGAACAACCCCGATTATGTTGATTTGGCTAACCGCTGGTCTAAATTTGGCGTGGCGCCTCTTGCTGAAGCCGCGCTGGATGGTCCCGCTCAGGTTAAGATCGGCAGTGAGAATGTATTTAATGTGACCTTGACTTTGAAGAGCGATGGCTCTCCGTACAAGAACTCCGATGTCAAGGAAGTTAAATTCCTGCTCTATGATGATAAAGGCGCGACAGTTTACGTAGGCGCTGGAGTGGCAGGAAGTGCCGATGGTCAATTCACGCTCACTATACCTGCCGATGTGAGTTCCAAGCTTGTAGCAGGTTCTGGTAGGATCGAAGCGGCTGCGGTGCTTATCCCCGTTGCCATACCGGCCTTCACATCGCTTGACTATGTTGTTGTGCCGTAAGTTTTAGATCCGTTCATTTAGTATGATGAGGGGCAAGGGCTTGCCCTTGCCCCTCCCTATTATTTCTAATAGTGTGAGGATGATATGGCCACAGAACCCTTAGCCGCACCGGCGCTTAGTTCGCCAGTAGTCAAGAAAACATTTGCGAACAGCACCTTTATGCGTATGGTTAGATACACAGCCGTTAGGCTTTTTACTATGGCGATTACCGTTACGATCGGTGTCTATTTGACCATCATGATCGCCAATATGGGTGGATATGTGGATACCATCATGCGCAACGAAATTCGTGACAATACTACACAGTCTATGCTGGCGAATCCATCCTTCCGCAACTTAGCTCCTGATGAGCTTAAGAAACTTATTCAGCAAAAGATAGCTTCTGAGGAACAACGGCTGGGCTTGAATCAACCTTTTGCGATTCGCTCCATCAACTACCTGCGCAATTCCCTCGTTTTGAACCTGGGCCGCTCTTTAAACATGACTAGTGATAATGGTTCAAAAGAAGTCCGTCTAATTCTCCTTGAACGTCTGCCTGCCACGTTGCTCTTGACCGGCTCTTCCGAACTTATTTTGTTTTTTGCCAGCGTTTTTATTGCTCTGTCTTTATCAAGAAGATACGGTAGTTGGCTGGATAAGTTAACTATCGCGTTTTCGCCGACCTCTGCAGCACCCCCCTGGTTTTACGGCATTTTCTTCATTCTGATTTTTGCCGCAGTCTTGAAAGTTCTGCCTTTCGGTGGACTCGTAGATTCCCCGCCGCCAAACAATAAGATTGATTATGGACTAAGTGTTTTGAAACATCTTATCTTGCCAGCTTCGGCTGTGATCATAAGTTCGATCTTCTTGAGTATTTACAATTGGCGTACTTTTTTTCTCATTTATTCCAGTGAAGATTATGTGGAAATGGCAAAAGCGAAGGGCTTGCCACCGCGAGATGTTGAACGCCGTTATATTCTGCGCCCAACACTACCAACCATCATCACAAATTTTGCGCTTTTGGTGATCACCCTGTGGACTGGATTTACGATTACGGAGACAGTCTTCCTTTGGCCCGGGCTTGGAATTACACTCTTTCGAGCCATTGGTCTCTATGATACACCTGTGATTGTTGGGTCTACGATTATTTATGCCTACTTGCTGGCATTTACTGTCTTTTTGCTTGATTTTGTTTATGCTCTGGTTGACCCCCGAGTTAAAGTTGGTTCTGGAAGTTCACAATGAATGCGCTAAAGAATTCGATCCGCGATTTTCTTCGTTATCCATCGGCTCTTTTTGGGTTGGCGATTATTTTCATTCTACTGGGCATTGCTGTTTATGCATTGGCCACGATTCCATACAGTGAGGCTGTGCGTCTCTGGCGAGGCGGGGAAGATGTATGGTATCAAAACCCAAAGTATGCCGCGCCACTTTGGTATAACTTTTTCTCCAGCAAGAAAGAGCCAGTGTCGTTTTCAGTAAATACCACCGATCATGGTATGACGAAGACCGTTACTTCTAATAGCAAAGATATCTCCACTGTCGATATTACTTATTCTTTCGATTATAAATATGACACACTTCCACAGGAGATGAGTCTGTATTTCACTTCAACATATAAGGATAAACTTCCATTTGTTTCCATTGTCTGGCTTACCCCGGATGGCAGAAAGATCAAGATCGCGAATACGGTAGCGGACCACAAATTAACATACCGGTTTTCTCAAGATCTAAAACTGCAGAAAAGTTTGAGATCCGAAAATGTTATGCAAGCTCTCTTTTCAGATCCTAAAGTTAAGGATTCGCCTCCAATCAAAGGGGAATATCAACTGCTGATAACCGGGACAACCTTTGAAGCTGCTTCAGATCTCGATGCCCAATTTGTATTTCATGGTGATCTTTTTGGACTGGCAGGCACTGATAAATATCGACGAGATCTCATGCTGCCTTTATTGTATGGTACGCCGATCGCGCTGGCATTTGGGTTGCTTGCAGCTCTTGGCACAGCACTCCTGACCATGGTTATCGCTGCAATTGGCACTTGGTATGGTGGTTGGGTAGATGAATTGATTCAGCGTATCACCGAAGTCAACTTGGTCTTGCCTTTCCTGGCTATTTTGATTATGGTAGGTACGTTCTACTCGCGTAGCATCTGGTTGATGTTGGGGGTGACCATCCTATTGAGCATTTTCTCTGGACAAATCAAGACCTATCGCGCCATTTTCCTGCAGTCCAAAGAGTCAAGTTATATTGAAGCCGCACGGGCTTATGGTGCCTCGAGCTCACGCATTATTTTTACATACTTGATTCCTCGTATGGTCCCCTTATTGATACCAGCGCTGGTTTCGTCTGTTCCAAGCTTTGTATTTCTTGAAGCATCTTTGGCGGTTCTTGGCCTTGGCGACCCGGTCCTGCCTACGTGGGGGAAAGTGATTGATGATGCCTTCTCAGACGGGGCACTTTATCAAGGAAGATATTATTGGGTGCTGGAGCCTGCCATCTTGTTGATGGTTACCGGGTTGGGCTTTGCAATGCTTGGATTCGCACTGGATCGTATCTTTAATCCGAGGTTGAGGGATGTATAACCCAATGACACAAAATCAAAAACTTCTACGCATAGAAGATCTGGTTTTATATTTCAACTCCCTCCAGGGTCCAGTTCAGGCTGTGGACGGAGTCGATTTCGCTCTGGATTCCAACCGCGCTGTTGTGATCCTGGGTGAATCAGGTTGTGGCAAAAGCTCACTGGCTAAAGCTATTCTGCGCCTTTTGCCTCGTAATGCTGGAACCTATTCAGGTCACATCTATCTTGATGGGCGCGATATTATGGCACTTAATGAGGAAGAATTCCGGCAGAATATCCGCTGGGCTGCCATCTCGATGGTGCCGCAGGCCGCCATGAATGCTTTGAATCCGGTGATCCGGGTTGGTGATCAGGTGGCGGAACCCGCCATTGTTCATCTCGGTGTGGATAAAGCTGAAGCCATCACGCTGGTGAAAAAGATGTTTCAGCATGTGGGAGTTCCAGAAGATTTTATCAGCCGTTATCCGTTTGAGTTGAGCGGTGGCATGCGCCAGCGCGTTGCGATTGCCATGGCGCTTGTTACCTCCCCGAACCTGATCATTCTTGATGAACCCACTTCCGCGCTGGACGTATTGACTCAGGCGAATATTTTCAATGTTCTGAAGCGGCTCAAAAAGGAACTGGGCATCAGTTTTATCTTGATCACTCATGATATTGCTACCTCCAGTGAATTGGCTGACGATGTTGCGGTCATGTATGCTGGGCAGATTGTTGAAGTCAGTGACGCTCATCGATTCTTTAGTGGACCTCAGCATCCCTATTCCAAAAAACTTTTAGCCAGTGTACCAAGATTGCATGGCGATCAAGAACCCGAATTCATTACAGGCCGACCACCCAGCCTGATCAATCTGCCGAAAGGCTGTCGTTTTGCTGATCGTTGTCCAGCTCGGTTTGAAAAATGTACGGAAGAACCCCCCATGGTCGAAACAGATGGCCGCAAAGTTAAGTGCTGGTTATATTCCTGAATCAGGAGCATTGTTATTATTATGTCTGCTTCCCAAGCAATAGATATTGAGAAACAAGAAGGTTCGAGAAAAGTCCTGTTGTCCATTGATGACTTACATGTTTGGTTTGAATTGAGACGATTTGGGTTTGGCCATGCCGGATATGTAAAGGCTGTGGATGGCGTTTCTTTTGATGTTCATGAAAGTGAAACAATTGCGGTTGTAGGTGAGAGCGGTTGTGGAAAGTCCAGTCTGATGAAAGCCATCCTCGGGCTTCATAAACCGACCGATGGGTCCATTGTTTTTGAAGACAAGGATCTTTCCAAGCTTGATGAGAAAGGCATGCACTGGTATCACTCCCATGTGGTGGGTTATGTGCAGCAGGATCCATATGGGGCGCTACCTCCCTTCATGAACATTCAAAAAATTCTTGAGGAGCCGCTGATCGTTGGTGGCATCAAAGATAAAGAAGAACGCCTTCAGCGTATTCATAAATCCATGGAAGAAGTGAAGCTCACTCCAGCAAGTGACTTTTTGCAGAAATACCCTCATATGCTCAGCGGTGGGCAACAACAACGTGTGGTGATTGCGCGCGCGATGATCATGGGACCAAGGTTTCTTGTAGCAGACGAACCAGTTTCGATGCTCGATGCTTCGGTTCGTGTGGAAATCCTTAAACTTCTTCGAGGCTTGCAAGAGACTCATAATCTTTCGGTGATTTATATCACTCATGATCTTTCCACCGTCAGCTACTTCTCTGAACGCATATTTGTAATGTATGCTGGCAACCTGATCGAGAAAGCCAAAGTGCGCCAGGTTTTAGATAATCCGCTTCATCCATATACGGTGGCATTACTCACCGGCACTTCGGAGCCTGACTCGAAGAACGCTGAGACTTTCAAGGAACTCCCGCCAGGTGAACCACCTAGTTTGGTCAACCCGCCAACAGGTTGTCGCTTTCATCCGCGCTGCTCCAAAGCGATGATGGGGATCTGTGATGTGAAAAGCCCACCAGACTTTGAGCCCGAACCCGGTCACCTTGTAGCATGCTGGTTGTACGAATAGGATTCCCATGTCACCGCTAGGTCTTATCATAACTGGCTTTTTCCTTGCTTTGGCTGGAGTGGTTTTGCCATTTCTTATGGTTATCCATGTTGTCCCATCAACTTTTTTTCTGAACTTCTTCTCCTATGGTGCTTCGCTCGTAGGCGTATTCCTTGGAATCATTGGAGCATCTCAACTTAGTGGAAGAAATAAGAATTAAACTCATAGCTTACTTGTGAGAACAGCAAAATGCGATGGGATTTGATCTGAACCTGTAAATTCCATTTGTTGTGCTGGGCTATCTCAGATATAGACATGTAATAATCGAAGTTCCCTGAGATATTTTATAGTTCTCCAACCGAAGAATCACTAGTGTGACTACTAACGGCCAAATTCCGTCAGCACATTCAAACGCACAGCTTGTAATAAGGGTGGTTAGGTATTTGGCTGGCAAGGTATTAACAATTGCCGCTACAATTTTTATTAGTGTTTTTATCACTGTATTACTTGCCAATCAGCCATCCCAGCGAGGGTTGGGTCCGCCTGTTTCCCCGTTTGAGACAAGTTTGGAAGCGCAAATATTTCTGGTTGTGCGCGCGAATTTAAACCTCGAACCCATAAGTCAGATATCTGATGAAGAACAAATTGCTGCGATGACAGAAAAATTGCGTACGGAGATGGGATTACATCTTCCGTTTTTGCCGCGTAACATGCTCTGGACAATAAAAGCACTTACATTCGACTGGGGGAAGTTGGGTAACAGACAGGGGGGCTGGGCCAGTGCAAAGGTAACGACAGCTAGCGCGGCCGATATTATTTTGCAATACCTGCCCAACACATTGCTGTTAATAGGAACAGCCTACTTGCTGGTATTCCTAATCGGCATGCCGCTCGCACTGTATTTGTCGCGAAATTATGGGGGCTGGCCGGACAGGTTATTTGCCGCGCTTTCGCCGATCTCTTCCGTGCCAAGTTGGGTGATCGGCATACTTCTAATTTCCATCTTTGCATTCCAATTACGCTGGCTTCCTTTCTCCGGGATGTATGATTCTATAAAGCCTGACAATCCATTTGAATATAGTTTGGCTGTCTCGAAACATATGATCTTGCCGGTGTTAGCCATTGTGCTTAGCTTGCTTTTTCAAATGGTATATATGTGGCGCACCCTCTTTGTTATCTATTCTGAGGAGGATTATGTTGACCTCGCACGTGCAAAGGGATTGTCTTCCAAAACGCTGGAGAGAAAATACATTCTCAGACCCACATTGCCTTACATCCTTACTGGTTTTGTAACCAGCCTGGTTAGTTTCTGGCAATTAAGCATGGCATTGGAAGCGGTCTTTCGCTGGCCGGGGCTGGGATGGTTGTATATCAAAGAAGCCCTGCCAAACTTTTGGGGTGAAAGTATGGAGCCAGGGGAATTGATCATCGTAATAGGAATTGTGGTTATCTTTGCTTACCTGCTCGGTGTGACGGTGTTCATCCTTGATTTTGTATATATACTCATTGATCCGCGCATTCGTCTCATGCCGACAAACGATGCTATGCAAACAAAGCAACTTGTTAAATCAAAACGTTTAAGCTGGAGCGTGCGGTTAAAAGGTTGGAGGCAGAGAACAAGCCTCAAATATGAGATGCCAGCCCGAGGTTCAGCAAAGAAGCGAGCCTTTTCCTGGAGCGGATTGACAGATAATTTCAAGGGATCTTTTCGCGAGTTTCGTGAGCAATGCAGGCTTTTCTTTCAGAGACTTCGCAGATATCCCTCTGCCATGTTTGGATTGGCGGTAATTGTCATCCTGTTTGTAGGCTCGGTTTACGCGGTCACGGCTCTGCCCTACGCAGAATATGGGCAGGCTTACGATCGGGAGCGCCTGACAGGTCATAGTTATCTCCCGCATACGGCTATGCCAGCATGGATGAATTTATTCAATACGCCCCCACTGCTTTCAACACTGATCCTAAGCGAGAATAACAATGGAACTAATTCATCGATGAGCACCCTGGAGAATGGCTGGGTTGAAAAAACTACCACGTTCACATTCAATTATTTTTATAAGGAAATTCCCAGCGAGATTTTTCTTTATCTTGAACCCAAATATAGCGAGAAGGTACCTCTTGTTTCACTAGAATGGATATACCCAGATGGTAGAACACTCAATCTCAAAGATAGAGCCATCGCTGGTAGTACAAGCTATGATTTTGCCTTGGGCATCAACCCCATTAAAATCCTTAACAAAAATCCCGAATGGAAAAATTGGTTTGTCAATATTGGACTATACCCAACGCCTGCTTTTCATCTACTTTTTGCAAAACCGAGTTCACCCCAGTTCGTTTTACAGCGCGGAACATATCAACTGAAAGTCACGAGTCTGCTCTTTGAGAAAGACAGCGATATTAAGCCGCAATTGGTTCTTTTAGGACAGGTGTATGGGTTAGCTGGTACAGATTACGGGCGGCGTGATCTGGTGGTGCCTTTGTTTTGGGGCATGCCATTTGCATTGCTCATCGGCTTGGTGGGAATGCTCTTCACCACATTGGTTGCCATGCTGCTGCCAGCCATTGGCGTATGGTTCGGCGGCTGGGTGGATAATCTGGTTCAAAGACTTACCGAAATCAACATGTTATTGCCCGGCCTGCCAATTGCTGTTCTTACAAACGTTCTCTTTGGTTGGAACATCTGGTTCATCCTCGCGATCATAGTTGTTCTTAATACTTTTGGTGCTCCGGTCAAAACGTTGCGTTCGGCTTTCTTGCAAGTGAAGGATGCGCCGTACATTGAATCCGCGCGTGCTTATGGAGCCAGCAATATAAGGATTATTACTCGCTATCTTGTGCCGCGTATCCTGCCGGTGCTGATCCCCATGTTGATCTCACAAGTACCAAGTTTTATTTTTTTAGAAGCCACCCTGGGGTTTTTCAATATCAAATCGAATTATCCTTCGTGGGGGCGCATCATGTATGAAGGCCTGACGCAGGGTGCGTTATATGGTTCGCCGTTCTGGGTGTTAGAGCCTATCTTCCTACTGTTGCTTACCAGCCTGGCATTTGCCATGTTAGGCTCTGTGCTTGAGCAAATTCTCAACCCCCGGCTTCTTGGCAATGCGCCTGTTGTGCATGATAAAAAGTGATGCTCATTATTTGGCGCGTCTGTGCATAACCGCAAATACATATACTTTGACCCAGCCTCAGGTGACCGGGGTAGCCTACTAGCCATGATCATAGTCGGCTTCTTCATTTCCTTAACAGGAATGGTTTTGCTGTTGCTCGTGGTCATTCATGTTGTACCATCAACTTTTTTTTCTGAACTTATTTTGGTATGGTGCTTCGGTTGGTGGTATATTTCTTGGGATTATCGGAGCTTTCTACTATATTCGGAAAAATAAGAATTAAACTCATAGCTTACTTGTGAGAACAGCAAAACTGCGATAGGATTCAGATTACCCCTGAATCCTATTTTATTTCGGGAGAAATAATATGCATCGCCCTCATTACCTCGTATTTACTTTTCTAGTCATTACCGCGTTGACTCTCCCGGCTTGCGCTTCGCAAACGACTGCCACTCCGGTTAACGTTACAACTCAGACGCCGCTCCCGCTTCTTCCCACGCCCACGCCTGCTCCACGTGTGCTGACAATTTGTCTTGGCGAGGAGCCGAATACACTCTATCCATATGGCAATCCCAACTCTGCCGCCCGTAGTGTATTATCAGCGATCGATGATGGTCCGATTAACATCGCAGATTATGATTACAAACCGGTCATCCTCACAAAGATCCCAAATATTAAAGATGGCGATGCGCAGGTCTCGGCCGTCACCGTCAAAGCAGGCGATCAAGTAGTGGATATAAGCGGCAATGTTGTGTCACTTGCCGCGGGCGTAAACGTGCGTCCAAATAGTTGCCGCAGTGACACCTGCGCCATTAAGTATGATGGCACAAGCGCGCTTCAAATGGATCAACTCGTTGTGACCTTCACCATGCTTAAAAATCTGACATGGTCAGACGGCAACCCGCTCACTGCCAATGACTCAGTTTATTCATATCAAGTTGCATCTGCAAACGCCACGCCCGGTTCCAAATTTCTGATCGATCGTACTCAAACCTACGAAGCCGCTGATGACACCACCATTCAGTGGTGGGGCAGGCCAGGTTACATAGACCCTGATTACGCCAGTAATTTTTGGATACCGCTCCCTCAACATACTTTGGGGAAATTCACACCTGCTGATTTATTAACTGTGGATGCATCTACCAAGCAGCCCATTGGGTGGGGACCTTATATTCTTCAGGAATGGAAATCTGGCGAAAGCCTGCACTTCATCAAAAATCTGAACTACTTCCGTGCTGATAGTAATCTTCCTAAATTCGATGAATTGAATTTCCAAATTTATCCCGATCCCAACACAGCGATCACGGCCCTTACAGCTGGAAAATGCGACGTGCTTGACCCCTCCATTCATCTTGATGGACAGGTGGGGTTATTGCAACAAATGCAAAATGCTGGACAGGCAAAACTACTTATCGCACAAACCAGCACCATGGAATGGC
>Ga0302322_100002266_pt1 | contig 16214 bp, 13 predicted proteins | sample Fen_T0_2_FD_203757 | JGI IMG/M metagenome (GOLD analysis project Ga0302322, IMG submission 203757) | Peat permafrost microbial communities from Stordalen Mire near Abisko, Sweden - Fen_T0_2 | ecosystem: Environmental > Terrestrial > Soil > Wetlands > Permafrost | place: Sweden: Abisko... | reverse complement strand
GTCAAAGTCAAAGGGCGTGCTGCGCATTCCGGCGGCGATCATCAAGCGGGACGCAACGCCATCGAAGAAATGGCATATCAGGTCATTGCGATTCAGAAACTTACCGACTATTCAAAACAAACGACGGTGAACGTTGGTGTGATTCAAGGCGGAACGGTTTCAAATGTTGTGCCCGAAGAGGCGAATATCGAAGTAGATGTCCGTGTGATGCAGGCCGATGAATGGGAGCGTATTGAATCGGAAATAAAAAAGCTTAAGTCGATTCTTGACGGCACGAGCATTACAGTTGCTGGTGAATTGAATCGTCCGCCGATGCCCTTCGATGATTTGATGAAATCTACATTTGAAAAAGCCAAATCAATCGCTGCACAGATTGGCATGGAACTCAAGGCGGGCGGAACAGGCGGCGCCTCAGATGGAAATTTTGTTGCGCCGCTCGGCATCCCTGTGCTGGACGGTATGGGTGCGGTGGGCGAGGGGTATCACTCGGAACGCGAATATATTTTTGCGAATAGCATGGAACAAAAGGTGCAGCTGATCACGTCCTTACTGCATGAGTGGTAGGACATTCCATCTGAACGGTGAAAATCCCATGCGAAAGATATTTTTCTGTGCTTTGATTCTGTTTCCTCTTTTTGTTTCATCCTGCGCGACGAGCACGCCTCCATTCACGCCGGAAGTTGTTTCGGTTTACTCAAGCCTTTCTGCTGAACCTTGGCTGAGCGGACTCTACGATTGTGCCGCATCACAAAATAGTGTTGCCCTCTCTCGCGTAGCTGACTCAACCTCTGCTGAAATCGTTTTGCAAGTTGGCGAACCGACCGTTGTGAACTTTGCTTATCAAATTGACACAGAAGAAATCTTGATTGTTGCACAACGTCAAAGCTCAGTGCAGAATTTGACTCTGGATGATGCGCGTGCCTTGTTCACGGGGTTGGGAGATCCGTCTGTGCAGGTGTGGGTCTATGCGTCCGATGCGGATGTGCAACGGGTGTTTGATCAGCTCGTGATGAAGGGCGGAAGCGTCTCTTCATCCGTAAAGGTGGCAGTCAGCCCGCAACAGATGTCAGATACGTTGGTCAATCAGCCGAATACCGTCGGCGTCCTGCCCAAACATTGGAAGGCAGGCGATTCACGAATCGTTTTTTCAGCAGGGACTATGCCGGTGCTCGCGTTGACGAAATCTGAACCTGCAGGTGTGGTCAAAAATTTGTTGACGTGTTTGCAGAAACCCAAGTAAAATCAGCGGACTATGGCGGTTATTCATCCTGAAGTTTCCACAACAAAACAAATTGATACGGCGCTCGCCGAGTTGACTGCGCACAAAGCTGCGTGGCTGGCGGTGAGCGTGACAGAGCGTATCCAGATTTTGGATGAGGTCGCACGCCGACTCGATGGAGTGGCAGAGCGTTGGGCAGTGACGAGCGCCGAAGCCAAAGGCTATGGCGCAGGGCATGCCGTGGAGGGCGATGAGTGGGCGATGTTCGCGGGCGTGCCGAGAAATATTTTGCGTTTGAAAGAAGTACTGACCGCTGTGAAGACGAAGGGACGACCCCAGCTACCCGCCGGTTTTGCGAAGCGCGGTGAACAGTTGACGGCACAGACCTTCCCGATTCAGTCGCTGGAAAAAGTTGTGTTTGCAGGCTACAGCTCAGAGTTGTGGTTTGAGCCGGGCGTGAGTGAAGATGAGGCGTTGGCTTCGCAGGCGAAGATCTATCATGACCAGCGACAAACTGGTAAGTTGGCGTTGATCCTCGGCGCGGGGAATGTTTCAATGCTCGTACCGTGTGATGTGACGACCAAATTGTTCTTGGAAAATCAGGTCGTGCTTTTGAAGATGAATCCGGTCAATGATTATTTAGGACCGTTGATCGAAGAAGCGTATCGTCCGTTGATCGAGCGTGGAGTTTTGCGGTTGGTGTATGGTGGTGCCAAAGAAGGAGCGTATCTGTGCAAGCATAAGAGCGTGGATATTGTCCACATGACCGGCTCGGATAGAACCTACGATGCGATTATGTTTGGCAGCGGTGAGGAAGGCGAGAAAAATAAGCAAGCGCAGAAGCCTTTGATCAAGAAACCTGTCACTGCCGAGTTGGGTGGTGTAGCTCCCTTGATCGTTGTCCCTGGCGCATGGACGGATGCTGAGTTGCACGAGCAGGCAAAACAAATTGCATTCTGGTTGGTGGTCAATGCCGGGTTCAATTGCTTGTCGCCGCGTGTGATCATCACCGATAAGAATTGGGACTTGCGTGAAAAGTTCTTGAATGCGGTGGCATCAGCGTTAGGTGAATATCCCGTCCGCAAGGCATATTATCCGAATGCCCAGCGCTTTCACGATGAATTTCTCAAGGCACATAAAAAGGCAAAGCAGATCGGCTCAGCTGGCGAAGGTGAATTGCCGTGGACGTTCATTCCGAATCTCGACTCGAAAAAGAAAAAAGATATCGTCTTCCGTTCGGAAGCCTTCTGCGGTCTGTTTGCTGAGACAGCATTGGATGCGAAGGATGTTTCTGATTTCATCTCGAAGGCTGTGACCTTTGCCAACGAAACATTGTGGGGCAACCTCACGGCATATATCATCGTGGCAGACAATGCCGATGCAAACATCAAGTCTGCGGTGGAGCAGGGGATTGCGGATTTGAAATATGGCACGATTTGTGTCAATCACTATGCAGGCTTGGCATATGTATTCATGGCGGCACCGTGGGGGGCGTACCCGGGCAACACTATGGACGATATCCAGTCGGGCAATGGCAGTGTCAATAACCTCTTCATGTTCGAGAAGATTCAAAAAGGTGTATTCCGCGCGCCGTTCAAGAAGCAACCCGATAACACCACGAACACACCGAGTTATGTCGCTTCTACCAAAGCCATCGCAAAATTATTTGGCAAGCCGACGTGGATGAATTTCATCCGTTTGGTCTTGGCGAGTATGAAAAAGTAGGGAAAGAGAATAGAAAGTAGATAAGTAGAGGGTAGTGGGGATTAGTAAATGAGGTCAACAGTGATTGTATAATGGAGTTTGATGACTGTAGATAAATTACGGTTATTCGTCAACTGGCATTCATTTTCATAAGCTGATTCATACAACTGGTACGAATATCCTCAACGGTCGGACGGTGAGCAATCGAGATGTGCTGATTAATCCAGGGTCGTTGGAGTTTTATCAGCAGGTTTTAAAACAGTTAAGTTGAGATAACTGTAATATTATTTCGATCGAGGAAGATCTAATGAAAAAATATTTATTTATCCCTTTTGTACTTGTAGGTGTTGGGTGAGTAATCGGATTTGTCAGCTCGAAACATAAAAACCAAAGGAGAATATCATGTTTAGCCCAAATTTATCACTGCTGTTGCGTGTACGCGGAGACTTGTCGCCACAGGCGGTGCAAACGCATTGAATGCCATTCGGGTTCGTCATCTCGCATTAATTCCATCTGCTGCATCCAAAAGCGAACTACCCGATATCTATTTTCCACTGGAGGTGCATGAAGATTGTGAACCAGATGTATGGATCGGGCTGGTTGCCAAAGAACTTTTGATACCATTCGAGACATTCGGAGTTGCGCAGGCACGTGTAATTTTATTGAAGCATGCCGACAAGACTGTTGATATATTGGTGACATTTAATCATGGCTTGTGCGATGGGCTTTCCGGGGTATTCTTTTTGCGTGATCTGCTGCAAGCGCTGAACCAGCCAGCAGTGAAACCTGAGCCGCTACCAATCCCGCCATCGTTTCGAGAGCGCGTTCCAGATGCGATCGCAAATAAAACATCCATCAAACGTCGCCTTTTTATGACCCTCCTGATGCTAAAAATTTTTTAGTAACTACGGCGAAGATCAAGCGACAGTTGTTTGGATCTGGATCACAGATTGCTGAAACAACCAATTCCCCTCCATTAAATCAACAAGTTTTGATCATGCCTACTGTCTTGACAGAGGATCAAACAACAGCTTTGGTAAACGGCTGCAAAAAGGAAGGGGTCACTGTCCATGCGGCGATTTGCGCGGCATGGCTGCCCGCCTTTTCCCTGGAATTCAAGACCAGTTCCACGCGACGATTGGTTTCCAGCCCGGTGAATTTACGTGACCGCTTGCCTTTGAAAATAGGTGAGACATCAGGTGTGTTCCTGGTGACAGTTACAATAGGCACGGATGCCTCTCCCAATGTCAACTTCTGGGAAACCGCCCGTGAGTTCAAAGATAACTTTCTATCTTCCCTGATCGAAGATAATTATTTCTTTGACATGCTGTTGTACGATAAAGTATTCTCTGATTTCACGACTGAGGCGGATATGCTATCTAACAACAAACCGAAGTATGATTTTTCGATCACGAATCTGGGGCATTTACTGTTCGGTGAACGATATGGTTCATTAAGTGTGGATACGCTTTACGGTCCGCTGGTCAACACATCAGAATATGAGCGAACGGTGGGCGTTTCTACCATTAAAGGTAAATTGACGATGACCTTCCTGTTACGCAGATCCAATATGTCTGATGAGCAGGCAAAAGCCCTCCAATCACGGGCATTGGCTTTATTGGGTGAAGCCGTCGGTTGGTAAGGTAACAACCTCATGTATTGTCACAGGACGAATCGGAAAAAATGTTGAGACATTCTACATCTTTGGGAAAGCAGATCTACACCAACCGCAAATCATTTCAACGGAAATTTTGATCCATGTTCCCTGAATCCTGACTCCTGAATTACAAGGTCAAGAAGGCGTTGGAGGAAGGATGAGCAATCACTGTTCCGTTCACTGTTGGATCTTGAAAACGGTATCAAATTTGTACATGTCACCTTGACACATTAGGAATTCAATACATATGCCATGCAATTGCTGTGAAATGGAAAATAATACCTTTGGCGAAGATGAAGCCAAGGCGAATCTCAAAGATTATCGCAAGCGTGGACCTGCGAATCAAACCAAACTAATTCTTGAAGCGGTTCGTTCATTAGGGTTGAAGGATGTTGACTTGCTTGATGTTGGTGGCGGCATTGGGACGATCCATCATGAACTCTTGAATGATGTGGCGCGCCAGGCAACGCATGTGGATGCCTCATCCGCATATTTAAAAATTGCGACCGAAGAAGCGAAGAGGCAGGGGCATGCCGATCAAGTCAAATTTATCCATGCAGATTTTACAGATGTCGCCGCTGAGCTTCCGCAAGTAGATATCGTGACTCTTGATCGTGTGGTTTGCTGTTATCCCAATTTTCGCGGGTTGTTGAAGGCGGCAGCGGGGAAGAGTCGTAAAGCAGTTGTGTTGACTTACCCGCGTGAGGCTTGGTATTTGAAGATGGCAATTTCAGTTACGAATTTTATTCAACAATTGCGGAGTGATCCATTTCGGGTATTTGTCCATCCCGTGCATGAAATGGAATCGTTGTTGAACGGCGAAGGCTTGCAAAAGATTTCTGTTCGCAGGTTGTTTGTGTGGGAGATGGCGTTGTATCAAAGATACACTGTTGAATAGGGTTGCAAATCATATTTGAGGATATTGATCATTTATATATCGCCTAGCCAAAGATTTACATTTTTGAAAGTTGCTAAAATTAAATGTATCTTTTAATTTATTGGGTCGTCAGGATGTATAAACCTAAAATCTTAGGTGACCAATTTTATTAGGAGAAAACATGAAAAAATTTCTAATTACCGTTCTTGTTGCATTAGCTATGTTAGCGATGTTTGTTGGTACAGTATCTGCCGCGCCAATGGCATCGGGCGTTGCTACGCTGGTGAGTGTTGAATATTTGAGTAGTGGGCCCGTCTTCACTTTTAGCGTGAATGGAGAGTTCTCTAAAGCAGATCTTAAGGGCTCTCTGCACATTGAAAATGGAAATGACCTTGATCTTTACTGTACGCAGATTGATGCAAGTACGGTCAAGTGTTTCCCCTCTAAAGAAGTGGGCGGCAAGAAGGTGACGATCTTTTGGGGTGGTGAAACTTTTTGGGCAACTGTGCCAGCAGCTCCACCATCAAATTATTGTTATTCGATCTGGGATTGGAAAGATTTTACTAATAACGAATGGGCTAATTTAGGTACTCATTGCCAAAACAATCCCGCCAATGAGCATGATAGGGTTACATATACAGTTCCAGATCCAAGCGGCAGCTATGATGAGTCGGTTCAGTTTTATAAGGAAGATGTTAGTGGCTATTGTCCTTCGCCTGTCCCTTATGATGGACCAGCCTATTATCACCCATACTGTCCCGGCTTTTAAATTAATTTAAGAGGCATAAAAATAAAGACGACCCTGAGATTTTCAGGGTCGTCTTTTAATCTATTTGAAATTTTTGTTTATGCCATTCAGTTGCTTGTTCATATGCATATGCGGCGTTCAGTACTTTGGCATCTGCCCAGGCACGCGAGATGATTTGTAAGCCAATGGGCAAGCCCTCTTTCGTGAATCCGCAGGGGATGGAGATCGCGGGTAAGCCTGTGAGATTGAATGGTGCAGTAAAGCGGGTGAGCTGCGCCGCTTGTTCAACCGCATCATGGCCTTCGATAGTAGGTGCGGCAATGGGTGTGGTGGGGATGATCAAAAAGTCAACGGATTCAAAAAACAATTCGCAGCGTTTCTTGATTTCAGCCTGTGTGCGCCTTGCAAGAGCGTATTCTATCGAAGATGTTTTTGTGCCGTCCATTAACCTTCGCCGAACATCTTCGCCGAACATTTCGGGGTGTTCCTGTAAACGTTCGCGATGGACCGCCGCGCCATCTGAGCGCGTCATGGTTGAGTTGGCGAGCGCCGCCTCACGCATCCAATCCACATTGACTTCCTGTAACTTGCATCCCAGTGTCTCAAAAACTTTGGCTGCATTGTGCACAGCGTTCTGCACCTCAGGGTCTGCGCTTTCAATATATTCACCCACGCCCAGTGCGATTTTTCTACCTTGCATATCATCCACCAAATGACCAAGATAATCACCGGTCAACATTTTTATGGAGGCTGGGTCAAGTGCATCGTACGTTGAGATCACTTGCAAGATGATCGCTGCATCGCGCACACAGCAGGTAAGTGGTCCAACGTGATCGAGATTCCAAGACAGCGGAAATACGCCGCGTGTGCTGACGCGTCCATATGTGGGCTTGAGTCCAACGATACCGCATAGAGATGCGGGAATACGGATCGAGCCGCCTGTATCGGTGCCAAGTGCGCCCAATGCCATGCCGGTTGCGACAGCAATAGCTGATCCGCTGGATGAACCGCCGGGGATGCGATCTATGTCCCAGGGGTTGCGGGCGGTGCCATAATGTGGATTGTTTCCCGTTACACCTAATGCAATCTCGTGTGTATTTGTTTTTCCCATAAGCGTGGCGCCCGCTTGTTTAAGTTTTTCAATGACAAAAGCATCGCTGTTGGGAATATTGTTCTCAAAGAATTTTGAACCGGCGGTAGTACGTACATCTACTGTATCAAATAAATCTTTTATAGCAATGGGAATACCGCGAAGCGCATTGGCAAGCGCAAAGGGGATGGTCTTGTTATGTTCGGATGGTTGTGGGTTAATATTTGCCTGCGCATCACATATAGTGATGAAGGCGTTAAGCGTCGGGTTGAGACGCTCGATTTGACGGGAACAGGCTTCGGCTAGGTCTTGAGGCGTGATTTGTTGCCTGCGAAGTAGATCGAGCGCTGTTGAAATACTTAGAGTATGCAGGTTATTCATTATGTCCATTATAATTGTGTTGGAACTTTTTTATGCAACCCCCATCGGTCACTCTTCAGAAAAAAACCTTTTCAATATTTATACTATGTTTGGCGTTAGGCGCCATGATGTTAGGCGGTATTGCCACTTCGCGCTATGGCGCGGGTGTGGCTTCTGATTCCGTGAAGTATCTTGCGGTAGCTCAAAACCTTTTAGATGGAAACGGTCTGTTCGATCATCGTGGTTTGCCTTTGCTGGCATGGCCTCCGTTGTACCCGATCATATTGGCGGGGTTGAGTTTTATAACGCGGCTGGATGTTTTTGTAGCGGGTTGGTATTTTAATATTCTGATATTGGGATTGAATTTGATTTTGAGTGGGGTGATCTTTTACCGGGTCTTTTTTGATAAACCATTGTATGCGTATCTTGCGAGCTTATTTGTCTTTTTGTCCATTTCATCGTTGCGGATTCACGCGACGATCGGTTCAGATGCACCTTATCTAACCTTCACGTTGACCTTTTTAGTGGCGCTGGATGGATATGTGAGACGGCGTTCGTATGGCGCTTTTATTATACTGATGGCGTTGAGTGCACTCGCTCCGCTGTTGCGTTATGTAGGGTTGGCGTTGGTAACTACGCTTACACTAGTTATTTTGATTGAACACCGCAAAGCTGTGCGCACGTTATTGCGTGATGGTGTTATAGCAGGAATCTTTTCGATTATCCCAATTTTTTGGTGGTTGATCATTCATAACGTGCTGACCTACGGCTCTTTGTGGGGTACGCCGAATGACCAGGTTGTTGACGTGATTAAAAATATCGAACTGGCGTTGACCAAGATGTTGCATTGGTTCATTCCGTATCTTTCTGGTTTAATGCCACTGCTTACTAGACCATTTATCGTGTTTGGAATATTTGCGTTGATTCTTTTTCTGCTCAATTGGCGACACAAGGGAAATTGGCTTGTCTGGGCGCGGACTTTTGCTATGCCCTCCACATATCCGACCATGCTCTATGCCATCGTCTATTTTTTGGCAGTCGCATTGACAATTATTACTGCCGACCATCGTTATTTATATTCGGATCGTTATTATGTGATCATTCTCGTCCCAACCATGATCTTTGGATTTGTGACGTATGACGAATTGATTCGACCGCACTTGAAATTTTCTGTGCGACAAATGACATACGGCTTGATCGTCATCTTTTTATTATGGATGATTTATCCATTGTATAGCATAAGAGAATATGTAGCGAATGCTTTGGAACGTGGCGAACCGAGTGAATATAATCTCTTCAACACACGTGCTTATCATGAAATGCCGGTAGTAGCTGAAATGCGAAAACTGAGAGACCAGCAACCAGATGCAATCGTCTACAGCAATTATGTGGACGCAGTTTGGTTCTATACGCGTAAACCCGCGCAAATAATGCCAATTCGCAAAGTCCCTGATTTAGTAACTGCTTATACTGGATGGCCCCATGACAAATCAGGATATATCATTTGGTTTAAACCAAATGAATACAAACATTATCTAGCACCTGATGAACTATCTCAATTTGCAGTGTTGAAGTTAGTGTATTCAGACCCTAGCGGCGATATTTATTATGTTCAATCGCGCTGAAAGCTTTCTTAATAATTTCATTATTCGGATGTTAAATAAAAGTAGACCCTAAAGGATTTGAATCCTTTAGGGTCTACTTAGTTATTGACTAGAACAGCCCTACTACCTTGCCAGTTTTGAGATCCAGGTCAACATCATAGAAGACCGGTCTCGTGGGCAAACCAGGCATGGTGCGCATATCACCAAGGATGGGATAGAGGAAGCCTGCACCTGCGCTGGCACGGATCTCACGTACAGCAATGCGGAATCCAACCGGTGCACCTTTCTTCGTCGCATCCGTGCTGAAGGAGAGATGAGTTTTCGCCATGCAGATCGGCAACTTGTCAAAGCCAAGGCGGGTATAGCGTGTGATCTGTTCTTCAGCCTCGGGGGAATAATCCACACCGTCAGCCCGATAAATCTCACGCGCGATCGTCTCGATCTTTTCTTTAATGGTGGTTGTGTCCAATGGATAGAGAAATTTGAATTTGCTGGGCTTCTCTGCTGCTCGGATAACTGCCTCAGCCAGTGCCTTCGCGCCTTTACCGCCATCTGCCCAGTGTGTTGAAACAACAGCATCCATCGCGCCCATTTTGAGCGCGGCTTCACGGATGAGTTCTACTTCAGCCTTAGTATCAGTTGCAAATGAATTCACAGCCACAACTACGTTGACACCATATTTGAGCGCGTTTTGGATATGACGTTCCAGATTGGGTAAGCCTGCGCGGAGCAAATCAAGATTCTCATCTGTATATTCTGCGGCGAGTGGTTTGCCGGCTACAACTTTTGGACCGCCGCCGTGCATCTTGAGCGCGCGTACGGTTGCGACCATCACAACAACTTGCGGGATTAGTCCGCTATAGCGACATTTGATATCGAAGAATTTTTCCATGCCAATGTCTGCGCCGAAACCAGATTCTGTGACAACGAATCCATCTTTGCCGACGAGTTTGAGTGCGATCTTATCCGCAATGATGGATGATTGCCCATGAGCAATATTGGCGAACGGACCCGCGTGGACTGTGGCGGGAGTCCCTTCAAGGGTTTGCATGAGGTTCGGCTTGATGGCATCCTTCATCAACACAGTCACAGCGCCTGCCACACCGAGGTCTTCAGCGGTGACAGCTTCGCCATGTTTATTTGTAGCAACTACCATCTTGCCAAAACGTTCACGCATATCTTCGAGATCGGTGGTTAATGCCAATATTGCCATGATCTCAGAAGCGACGGTAATATCGTAACCGGATTTATGTTCAAAGCCTGCTTCATCCTTGCCGCGACCAACTTCGATCTCACGCAAGAAGCGGTCGTTGATATCAATGACGCGGCGCCATGTGATTGTCGTTTCATCAATATCTAACCGCGCAAAGCGGGAGCGTTCTTCAGATGTCAAATCGTTAGGATCCGTTTTGTTGATTGCGAGTTTCTTCAAACGGCGCAACATGGTGGGTGAGAATTTGCGGTTGCCCTTCTTATCCACTGGGCATAATGCATTGAAAAGTTTTTCTTCATCCTGAGTCTTTTCGTGCATCACACGCGCATCCAATGCCGCAGAAACTAAGTTGTGCGAGGCTGTGATGGCATGAATATCACCTGTGAGATGCAGGTTGAAATCTTCCATCGGGATAATTTGTGAATATCCGCCGCCAGCCGCGCCGCCTTTGATGCCAAACGTGGGACCCTGTGATGGCTGACGAATGGCAGTGATGACTTTGCGCCCCAAGTGCGCGCCAAGTGCCTGACTTAATCCAACTGTGGTTGTGGTCTTGCCTTCGCCGAGTGGAGTGGGAGTAATGGCTGTGACATCAATATACTTGCCGTTCGGTTTGTTCTTGAGTCGTTCCAGAATTTCAAGTTTGATCTTGGCTTTATAGGGACCATATAACTCAAGTTCATTTTCACGAATGCCAAGTTCGCTTGCTATTTGGGTGATAGGTTTTAACTTACCAGCTTGTGCGATCTCAATATCAGAAGGAACTGGAGTGAGCAGTTTCAATTTGGTCGGCGTAAAGTTGCTTTTCGCCTCAACTTTTTTTACAACCGATTTCTTCGCCGCAGTTTTTTTTACAGGCTTTTTTGCTTTTAATTTGGTTGCCATTTATGCTCCTTTGATTATATATAATCATCAGAGCCTATTATCAGGATTTTTCAAGTTTTTGGCAATGGCATTCCATCCCTGGTTTTAGGGTATTGTGTCATAAGAAAATCTGAGTGCGTGTCACCCTGTAACTTCCTGAAGCTTTATTTAGCCGCAATCAATGTTCCTAATGTTTCTCCTGTTAATGTACGGACAATATTCCCCGGTTCAACGCCTGAAAAGATTTGAACGGTCATATCGGGGTTAGCTGTGACTGAATCGAGCATCTGCTTTACTTTCGATTCCATGCCACCGGTCACATCAGCCGCAATGGATTTGCCGACATTCGCTTTGATCTCGCTAAACGATTGCGGTGTGATCTTCTCAACGAATTTGGTGCGCTCAGGGAAATCTGCCCATACGGCGGCTTCGAGACCAGCGAGCAGAATCTTTTCGGGACTCAAAGCTGTAGCAAGACTCATGAACAAGTCTTCTGTCGAAAGGATCGTACCGCCGCGCACCTCATCGAAAACGGTATCTCCAAAAACTACTGGGACGATTCCCGAAGCTAAAGCCATGCGGATCGGGGTCGTCTCCCAAATGGAGACTTGTCCATTGCTGGCGATCACACTGCCAGATGGCGGCAATGAAATGGAACGTACGCCTGCGTTATGCAATGCCTTCATTACATAACGATTCAGCGATGAAGCTTGATACCAAACTTCTGCAAAGCCTTTCCAATAATTTTCTTCGGTCTCATCACGTTCACGATGGGTGAGGGGTGTTGATTGAGGCGGTAGACCGTCGCGCGTTTTGTATTCGCTCGCGGGCACGTGACCAAAAGAACCGGCACCATGTCCCAGTACCAGACGCAGGTTCGGGTGAGTCTGAAGCGCGGTCTTGATCTGCAGAGCGAGATCGTCCATCACATCCAATAGTGGTGTGTAGGGCTGGGTCTTATCCGTAATCAGCGAGCCACCGAGTTTGAGGAAGATCAGTTCATTCATGGGTTGATTTTATCGCATGAATTGCCCAAACGGGTCGCCCCTACCTGCTTGCAAGAGGCAGTATAATCTCGACGTTTATGAGCATGGGTTTGGGTGTCATTATTGTTGTAGCTTTGTTCGCATTGGGTGCATTGCTTGCCGCACGGGCAGGTATTCGTTCCATCCAATTTGCGCGCAAAGTTGTTTTTTATCGCACACGCCAGGCATATACCGCAACTGGATGGCAATGGCTGATCGTTGCCTTTGTTCTGTTTTCGTTTTCACTTGCCTCTGCCGCGTTTGGGCAAACTGTTGCGAATCAAATCTTTCCGCCTGCGCCCACTGCAACTGCTTCACCTACATTGACTCCGTTACCGACTGCGACGCAAACACCATCGCCTACTCAAACGAATACTCCCACGCTGACTCTCACACCCAATGGGACTCTGACCTTTACCCCAACCTTCACTGAGACTTTGACTCCGACTCCGAGTCTCACTCCATCGGTCACTGCTTCTGTTACTCGAACCTATACCCCAATCCCAACCAATACGCTGCCACCGACAATTACATTCACACCCTCCGCTACTGCTACAACAATTCCCACCGCTACGCAGACTTTAACGCGCACTCCAGTTCCAACTTTAACGCCTGCGCCTACCAGCACGCCGAGACCTACATCAACATTTACATTTACACCGACAAATACCTTTACTCCAATACCGAGTTCGACTCCTACATTCACATTGACTCCAAGTATTACGCCAACATTCACTCCCTCGCGGACTCTGGTTCCCACATCAACGGTTAAGCCGACAAGTACGCCGCGCCCGACTCAAACACCATTACCTACATCCACGAATACATTCACGCCCACAGCGAGTTCAACCTCTACATCGACAATGACTCCTACTATCACTGCGACGTTTACACCTTCGAACACACCCATCCCAACATCCACTGTCAAACCGACGAGTACGTTGCGCCCTACTGCTACTCATCAACCAACAAATACTGTAACCTCAACAGCAACGCTAACCTTCACGCCGACCAACACCTTACCCCCGACATTTACTTTTACTCCAAGCCTTACCTCAACATCCACACCCACACGTACACCGCGCCCAACTGAAACAGCGACTTCTACTCGTACGCCATTGCCAACTTCGACTTTGACATTGACGCCCACCGCAAGCTTTACGCCAACATTCACGTTCACGCCGATACCAACATTAACAGCTACACTGACCGGTACACCTGTTCCGACCTCAACTCCCACATTGACTCGCACGCCGTTGCCGACATCTACGTCTACGTTGACGCCAACTAAAACATTTACACCTACTGCAAGTTTCACTCCAACGTTGACTTTCACACCGAAACCAACATCAACAGCGACTTCTACTCGCACACCATTACCGACCTCAACACATACGTTGACGCCAACGAATACTTTCACGCCGACTGCGAGTTCAACTCCCACGTTGACCTTTACGCCGCGACCCACTTCAACTGCCACAGCTACTCGCACGCCATTGCCAACTTCAACACATACGTTGACGCCAACAAATACGTTCACGCCTACTGCGAGTTTCACTCCCACACTGACCTTCACGCCGAAACCGACTTCAACCGCGACAGCTACTCGTACGCCGTTGCCAACTTCAACACATACGTTGACGCCAACCAATACTTTCACGCCTATTTCAAGCTTCACTCCCACGTTGACTTTCACACCGAAGCCAACATCAACAGCGACAGCTACTCGCACACCACTGCCAACGTCAACTTCTACATTAACTCCGACAAATACATTTACGCCCACAGCAAGTTTCACTCCAACCCTGACTTTCACGCCGAAGCCAACTTCAACAGCGACTTCTACTCGTACGCCATTACCCACCTCAACACATACGTTGACGCCAACGAATACATTCACGCCGACTGCGAGTTCAACTCCCACGTTGACCTTCACACCGAAACCCACCTCAACGGCTACGTTAACTCGTACACCATTGCCAACATCTACATATACATTAACGCCGACGAACACATTCACTCCAACCGCAAGCTTCACTCCCACGCTGACTTTTACGCCGAAACCCACCTCAACGGCAACATTCACAAGCACGCCGCGCCCCACCTCAACGGCTACGTTTACTGTTACGCCGAGCAATACGCCAACCTCAACCTTGACTCCCACCATCACACCAACGTTCACGCCTTCGTTGACGCCGATCCCGACCTCAACAGCCAAACCGACGAACAGACCCAAGCCGACCGCCACACGTCAACCCACAAGCACGCTGACGTTCACACCGACGATCACATTTACTCCAACGTTGACCCTTACTCCTACGCAAACCTTCACTGCGACGGCGAGTTCTACTCCTACGTTTACATTTACGCCAAGCCTTACTCCTACATCAACTTCAACCCGTACGCCGCGTCCAACCTCAACGCTGACTTCAACGCCAACCCTAACATTTACGCCCACCGCGAGCTTCACACCGACATTTACTTTTACACCGCGTCCCACGCAAACGTTGACGCCTTCTTCCACGCCGCGCCCGACCGCAACATTTACTTCCACTCCGACATTTACGTTGACGCCTTCAAAAACTGCTACTGCAACTCTTACGGCTACTTCAACATCTACCCCGACGCTCACGCCCACCTTCACGCCGACCTTTACATTGACTCCCTCGGTTACGCCTTCGCGTACCCCTACAAAAACTTTCACTCCAACTTCGACTCCATCGTTGACACCAACGAATACAGCCACGTTTACATTAACTCCGTCATTAACTCCTACAAAGACCGCGACCTTTACGCTGACGCCTTCGCATACTCCCACAAAAACTTTTACACCAACACTAACGCCATCGCGTACACCGACAAAAACAAACACACCGACCATCACGCCAACTTTTACGCCGAGTCTCACGCCTACTGCCACACTCACACCATTGCCAACTCGCACGCCTTTGTATGTGAAGGTCAATGTTTATTTCACAGATAACAACCGCTTGATCGCCGGGCAGCTTCCGTATGAGGTTGCCGCGACGCGTTTTGTCCCATCGTCAAAGAATTTGATCGGCGCCGTTCTCGATGAATACTTCAAAGGTCCTGGGGATGTCGAACGTAATCAAGGGCTTGCACTTGTGCTCAACGGATTCACTGGCTATAGCAAACTGATATTTGCCGATGGTGTTGCCCACATTTACCTTACGGGCAGTTGTCAATCGAACGGCACGCTTTACACCATTGCGCTTCCGCTCATGCAAAACCTCAAACAATTTCCTGAAGTTCAATTCGTCAAGATCTATGATGAACATGGCGACACACGCGAACCCCTCAGCCGCACCGACTCAACGCCTGTCTGTCTGGATCCAACCTATACGCCCAGTGCAACTCCAACACTTACGCCGACGAACACTTCAACGTTAACACCTACTGCAACATGGACTCCGACTTCAACGGCGACTCCATCCTTCACTCCGACATTTACTCCCACAAAAACATTTACGCCGACGATGACTCCGAGTCAGACTCCGACTAAAACTGCCACGCCAACCTATACACCAACTCTCACCCCGAGCCTGACCCCGACTGCCACACTAACACCTTCACATACCCCAACCAAAACCTTTACCCCAACGTTAACTCCGTCGCTAACTCCAACGTTGACCTTCACGCCATCTAATACTCCAACTCAAACTCCGTCAAGTACACCGACGCTGACGTTCACACCGTCCTTGACTCTGACCAATACACCCACACGAACGCCATTGCCAACCAAAACCTTTACGCCAACGTTGACGCCGTCTCTCACTCCGACGTTGACCTTCACGCCGACAAACACACCTACCCAAACTCCGCCAAGTACACC
>Ga0302322_100002263_pt1 | contig 16224 bp, 9 predicted proteins | sample Fen_T0_2_FD_203757 | JGI IMG/M metagenome (GOLD analysis project Ga0302322, IMG submission 203757) | Peat permafrost microbial communities from Stordalen Mire near Abisko, Sweden - Fen_T0_2 | ecosystem: Environmental > Terrestrial > Soil > Wetlands > Permafrost | place: Sweden: Abisko... | reverse complement strand
GCTGATAAGCCTTCGTTGAACAACCGTCGCGAATTCCTGAAGACAGGTGGTGCTATCACTGCCGGACTGGTGGCACAGTCGGTGATGCCGGCCTCAGCTACAACGCTTCCCGCGCTGCCTTCGAATTCTGCAACTCCAAAGGCCATGCCGACGCGCAATCTGGGCAAGACGGGCTACAAAGTCGGCATTTTCAGCCTGGGTGGACAGGCCGCGGTGGAGCGCGCTGACAACGCAGCGGTAGCCGTTCCCATCATCGAGAAGGCGCTCGATCTTGGCGTGAATTACATCGACACCTCGTCCATTTATGGGGGGCCGCAGCGCTGGAGCGAGCGTTATGTCGGCGAAGTGATGAAGAAGCGGCGCTCCGAGGCATTCCTGGCCAGCAAGACCAGGGAACGCACCAAAGCAGGTTCGCTCGCCATGCTCGAGCAATCGCTGAAGTTACTCAACACCGATCACCTCGACCTGTGGCAGTTGCATGACATCGGGTCGAACCAGGAGATCGAGCAGATCTTCGCCAAGGGCGGAGCGATGGAGGCATTGCTCGAGGCCCGCGATCAGAAGATGGTCCGCTTCCTCGGAATCACCGGGCACTTCCGTCCCGAGCCGCTGATTGAAGCCATCCATCGCTATCCTTTCGACACCATCCTGATGGCAGTCAATGCAGCCGATCCGCATCACTTCAGTTTCTCCGAGCAACTGCTGCCGCTGGCGGTGGACATGCAGATGGGCATCATCGGAATGAAGGTCCCGGCACGGGGACGCATCCTGTCTTCGTGGACGCCACCACCAATCGAGCAGCAGAAACACTCCTGGGAGGGCATGGTGCTGGCGCCGACTCCGGGGACGCTCGACATGCGCCAGGCGATGTATTACTCGCTGTCGCTGCCAGTCTCGACGGTGATCATCGGATGCGATTCGGTGGAGCAGTTGGAGCATAACGTCCAACTGGCGCGCGAGTTCACGCCGTTCAGCGAGAAACAGATGGCGGGCCTGGTGCAGAAAGCCGAACCGGTGTCGAAGCAGGCGCTGTTCTTCCGCTTCTACGACCACGCGTAGGGATCGCTGCAAGGAATTCGGGGTCAGTTAGCTCGACGGCTTTTCCCTGGGCGGCTGCGACGCAAAGAAGTCCTGCCGGAACCGTTGCGCGTATTCGCGAGTCAACTGCTCAATGCGGGCCGGATCGGTTGACCGGACAATTAATCCGACGTGGTGATCTTTGTGCATTCGCCAGACGATTTCCGGATCAGAATATGCCGAGGTATCCGGATGCTCCTGCCGGGCGAGGGATATCAGCAGCCCTGCGTAGTCCTGCCGTAGCGGATGCACTTCATAAGGGGCCTTTCCACCGGCGATTTCAACTTTCGCCCATTCCGCCCAGAGGTTGACCCCAGTTGCGGCCTCGACCAGGTCCGAGATGTGGGCTCCACCCACGCGGGCTGCGGTCTCGAGAAAATACAACTTCCCGTCACGACCCTGGATGAATTCGCTATGTGACACCCCGCGCACCATGCCAAACGCCTGCAGCACCCGCTGATTGAGTGCGCGCAGGGCGACTTCATCCGTGGATCCCTCCGGCAACGTTCGTGTCGTGAAGATATCGCCTTCGCGGGAAACGTCCATGGGCGGACGACCGTATTTGCTGGCGATCGAGAACAGCAATTCCTTTTCGTAGGTGATCGTGTCCACGTGAAAGATATCGCCCGGAATGTACTGTTCCAGCAGATAGAACGATTGCTGATCTCCCAAGCGGTCAACGGCAGACCAGAATTCGTCCGGGCTGGAAATCTTCTTAACTCCGATTGATCCTGCCAAAGAGCGGGGCTTAAGTACCCACGGCGCTGGCACTCGCTGCATGAACTCGTTGAGTTTCTGGTGGTTCAAAATCTGAATAAACTCGGGTACTGGTAGCCCCTCGTCACGGGCCTTGGTGCGCATGGCCAACTTGTCACGGAAGTAGCGGGTGGTGGTATCGCCCATGCCAGGCACGCGGAGATGCTCGCGCAATGCCGCCGCGGTTTCCACGTCAAAGTCATCCAGAGGAACGACCCGATCAATGACTTCGGTTTTCGCCAGGTGGCTGATTCCCAGTAAGACGTCCTGCAGCTTCCAGGTCCGGTCAACGTCCGGGATGTAGAAAACGTTGTCGAGCGAATCTCTCGGCCAGTCAGCGTCCCCAATGCTCTGCGAGGTGAGCAGCAGAGTGCGGCATCCCTGGCGCTTGCATTCCAGCAGAAACTCGACTCCTTTGAAATAACTCGCGAGACATAGGACAGTTAGCGGTCTTGCCGGGGTGTTGGGCGGTGCCGAGGAATCCGACAATGCAGCCTCCTTGGAGGTAGATCAATAAGGTATCAGAGGCATCCGATTTCGTCTGCGTGAAGAAGAACGTCGGTCGAGGGAACCATCCTGCACCTGAGAGTGCCACCAAAGTGCCGAACAAACTGAGCAACATCTACTTCGGTGGTAGTAGATCGGCTTCATTCGATAGGGTCGAGCATACAACCACCACCGCTCATAACAGCCACGTGCGAGAGGACATATGCAGACTGGGTATTTCGGAGAGACAGGGACCGCTATGCGAGATCAATCACGGAAAGAAGCTTTGTGGGCGGTTGTACTGCTGATAATGGTATGCGCCGCATTTTTGCTGCCGAATTCCGCATACTCACAGAGCCCCGTGGGCGCGTTGCAGGGCGAAGTGCAGGATGCGACACAAGCCCGGATACCATCTGCTACCGTGATCGTACGTTCTCTCCGTACTTCCCTTGAGCGACAAGCGGCGACCGACGGCCGGGGAGAGTTCCGTATCACCGACCTCGCGGCGGGGGAATACCGCGTGCTGGTCAGCGCCAAGGGATTTGCCGACGCCACCTCCGATGTAGTCGTGAATGTGAGTTCGGTGCAGGACGTCATGGTCACGCTGCGTCCCGCCGCGCCGCAACAGACCGTTACCGTCACAGGCGAAGGTTCCTCAATTACCACGCAGCCGCTCGACACGACTTCGGCGGTGCAGCAGGGTGTAGTGACAGCGCAGGACCTCGCAACCATTCCGCTCGCCAGTCGCAGCTTCGCCAACGTCGCGTATCTCGTGCCAGGGACGGCGCCGGTCGAGCCTTCCGATCCCACTAAGGCGCGAATCACGGCAGTTTCGTTCGGCGGGAGTTCAGGCCTGAACGTACAACTGACTGTGGATGGTGGCGACAATTCTGATGATTACATCGGAGGCTTCCTGCAGAACTTCTCCACGGATGCGTTACAGGAATTTACCGTGCAGACGTCGCAGGAAAACGCAGATGTGGGTCGCACCGTGGGTGGCGCGGTGGTGATCGCCACCAAGAGCGGCACCGATCAATGGCATGGCGGAGGCGCGTTCTACGGGCGCGCGTCCGGCCTGAATGCGCGATTCCCGATAGAAAACCCAGCGCCCGATCCGAAGCAGCCGTTTTCCCGGCAGAACTATGTCGGGACAATCGGTGGCCCGATTCGGCCGGGCAAGCTCTGGATCTTCGCCGGGTTTGAATACGTTCACGAGAACGCCAGCATTGCCTATAGTCCAGCCAGTCAGGATCAGTTCAACGCCCTGGCTGACTTGGCGGCGCAAGGACTCATCCCCGGCGTCAGTTCAATTCCAGTTCCCAACATCGTTCCCGTGCCGTTTCGCGACTATCTTGGGTCGATGCGCATCGACTGGTCGCAGTCGCCTCGTTCGCAATGGTTTCTGCGCCCCGCGGTGGATAACTACACCACGCACAACAATCTCATACAGCAGGGCACACTTGAGTCCACGGGAACCACCTCGCATTCCAATTATCTGAGCCTGGTACTCAGCAATCAGTTTGCATTTACGCCCACCTGGTTGGGATCGTTCGTGTTCAATGCGAGCGGGTTGCATCACACCGAGATCCGCAACTCCAATCTGGGATTCGCGCTGGCATTTCCGTTCAGTGCGACGTCGAGCACGGTTTCGGGATTCGAAACGTTTGGCGATCAGCAGTTCGTGACGGGCATCACGGCATTTCCCGTGCTGCGCAACCAGCAGAAGTATCAGTTCCGCTACGACGTCAGTCACGTGGTGGGAGCTCACTCGGTGCGCTTCGGGGTCGATTTCATTCACGAGCCCGTCCTGAGCGGCGCGTTGGCCAGTACGGCGCAAAACCTGACAGCATTTCCGCTGGACCCCACGGATTACGTTGCCAACCCGGCACAGTTTTCGGAGGACCTGGTGTGTGGACCGAACGCCACCCCGGGCGCCAGTTGCACCAGTACTCCCGACAGCAATGGTAGTTTCTCGCAGAACGTGCAGCGCCTGGGCATGTACGTGATGGATTCCTGGCGGATCACACCGCGTCTGACGGTGAACTACGGCCTTCGCTACGACACAACGTTTGGGTTGTTTGAGGCCTCAGGACGTAGCCAGGCCGACAATCCTGCGGTGCAGACCATGAACGTCCTGCACACTTCCCTGGCAGGAGGAATTCCTCACGACTACCGCAAGGGATTCGGCCCACGACTCGGGATTGTCTATTCGCCTCGCGGCGCGGAAAATCTCGTCTTTCGCGGCGGGTTTGGTGTGTACTTCAACGACATGACCCAGAACGGATGGGTGCCCGCCCTGCAGGCCGTCAACATGGTGAATCCGCCCTGCGTGCAGCCGGGCGACCCCGGGTGCCTGCCCGGTGCTGCCAGTGACGGACAAGGTGCGATCATCGACCCGAACTACCACACGCCCTACGCACTTCACGCCAGCGCCGGTGTGCAGTACGCCATCAACCGCAACTGGATCGTGAGTGCCGACTGGTCGCTCCAAACCGGCATGCACGCCTATCGCGGTTATTCCTACATGTCGGGTTACACGCTGACGTCGCCTCTGTATGCGCCGGACCAGACCACCCAGATGGACAACGTACCCAACGTCTCGATGTACAAGTCCGACAACCGGTCGAGCTACAACGCTCTGATGGTTCACGTGCAGGGCAACGTTTCCAACCACTTTAACTTGACCGCGAACTACGTTCTTGCGAGCGCAAAGACGTGGGGCTGCGTCGTCGGCGAGTTATTCGACTATGTGAACGGCGTCTGCAATCCGCTGAATGCCTTCGGTCCCGGCGACTACGGGCCATCCGGAGAAGACGTCCGCAATCGGTTCGTATTGGCAGGCACCTTTTACATTCCCTGGGGCTTCCAACTGACGGCACTCATCCAGGCGGAGAGCGCCCGCCCGTTGACCCTGACGACGCCAGTCGATGTCAACGGCGTGGGCGACCCCGCCAATAATCGCGCCGTCATCAACGGAATACAAACCAGCCTCGACCAGTTCCGTGGCACGCCATACTCGCAGTTCGACCTGCGGGTGGCTCGCCCGATCAAGTTCGGCGAGCGCTGGTCAGCGGTCCCGTTCATCGAATTCTTCAACCTGTTCAACCGAAACAATCCGGGTAACAACTACATTACGGACATTTCCGCGCTTCCGAACCCGGTGAACGACTTGTTCAACGCGACCCAAGTGTGCGGTCAGTCAGGCTGCGTTCCGATCGTCAGCTCGAAACAGTTCCTGTATCCCGCTGGAGCACTAGGCGACTTCTTTGGTCCCGGAACCACGGTGGGCATTCCGTTCGCTGCGCAGATTGGAGTGAAGGTGAATTTCTAAGTCGCTGGGCGAGGACAACGTTGCGTGCCATGAGGTATGTCGAACCAAATGTGGCGGTTGGCGATTGCATCCGACGAGTTTGATTGACGAACGATTGAGAGGAACACCCTGCTCATCACTTTGGCCGGCTTCCTGGCGTTGGGGGTGTGCTATGGCCTTGCGAAGCTTTTCGCCAACGCCAGCGTGAGATCAATCAGGATTGCGACTACAGTGTTTGTAGTCATCTGGTTCCTGGTGGCTGCCGCCAATCTGTGGGTAGGAGTGGCGCAGGCGGGATACGCGTTCCGGGAGGAGTTACCCGTCTTCCTGTTGATCTTCTCGCTGCCGGCTGCGACGGCCATTTTCGTGAAGTGGAAGTTCTATTGAGATGGACGTGTCACCCAACGGCGTGCATTTGAACGCAGCAGTCCTGTGCCAGCCGTCACGTGCCGCGCAGTCCCGATTCCCGAAACAAATGCAGGTTCGACCGCAGGATGATGCCGGGATTCAGATATTGAGTCTTGGGCAGTTCCGTGTCGTGGAGCAGATGCTCCGCGAGACTACGCACAGCGAGTTGGCCCTGACGGTAGGGCCTTTGGTGCATGGAGGCGTCGATGGTTCCGCCTGCAAAATAGGGAACCATCTCCCGAAACAGATCGGTGGCGATGAGTCGCACGCCGCCCGCGCTTCTGGCCGCTGATAAGGCGCGGCAGACGGGCAGGCAGTTCACCGTGTTGACATAGATCCCGGCAAGACTAGGAACGCGCTTCAGCAACTTGCATGTCTTATTGAAACTCTCATCGGGGTCCTCGTGCGCCTCGATCGTCGCGGCCACAGACCCGCCTTCACAAAACTCGGGAAAACTTCCGGTAAAGCCTTCTGTTTTTTCACGGTGGTCAACGGTTCGCAGCATGCCCGTGATGATTGCGACCCGGGAGCCCGGGGACACGAATTTCGCCATGAGTTCACCCGCAATCAGTCCGCTCAACCTCGGCTCCACGCAGGCAATACATGACCTCTGGCTTCGGGGCGCGTCAGTCGATACGCAGACAACCCGCACACCGCTCGCCTCCGCTGCATCGATCAGCGGCGTCATGGCAATCGGATTTCCCGGCGTAATGACGACGCCTTGCACGCGGGAATCAACGATTTCGCGAAAGGCGGGGCGTTCCCCTTTGCCCAGCCCAGGGATGGGACGGAGCACGAACTCAATTCCGCGATCGGTGTACCGGCCCACTTCTTCTTGGATGCCTGCCCAGAGTTCGTTATAGAAGTAGCGGATCTCCTGCGGAACGCAAATCCCTATACGAATCCGTCGCCCGGTCGAGAGAGAGCGGGCAGCCAGGTTCGGGCGGTAGCCGATCGACTTTGCGACATCGAGCACCCGCTGACGAGTTTCGTCATTGATGCCCGGCCGTCCATGCAGAGCGCGGTCCACCGTGCCGATGGACACGCCCGCCAGTTCGGCAATTTGCGGTATACCGCTGCGCCTGGCTTTCATCGCGGCAAGGACCTCTTCTTACGGCTGCACGTCAAATGTCGCGGTCTTCAAATCCACCGAGTTGGGTCCGACCATCACCGTAAACTTGCCGGGCTCGACGGCACGCTTCATGTCACGGTTGTAAAACTGCAACGCCTCAGTGCCTAGCTTGAACGAGACAGTTCGCGTCTCTCCTGGCTTCAGCGAAATACGTTCAAAGCCCCGCAATTCTTTGATGGGGCGCGTGACCGAGCTGACTTCGTCGCGTATGTAGAACTGTACGACTTCGTCGCCCGCGCGTTTTCCAGTGTTGGTCACGTCCACCTCGACGGTCACAGTGCCCGATGTCGGAATGGCTGCCGGGGAGACCCTGAGGTTCGTGTAGCTGAACGTGGTGTAACTCAGCCCGAACCCAAACGGATACAGCGGCGATTTGTCGGCGAAAAGATAGCCCCGCTTGGCCGTTGGCTTCATGTAGTAGTAATCGGGAAGTTGCCCCACCGAACGAGGGACCGTGATGGGCAATCTCCCAGCGGGGTTGTAGTCGCCGAACAGAACGTCCGCCAGCGCCGTGCCGCCTTCTTGTCCCAGATACCAGCCGTCGAGAATCGCAGGCGCATTTGCTGCGATGAAATTGACGGAGTTGGGACGGCCATGAATCAGCACGACTACGACTGGCTTGCCGGTGGCGAGTAGTTGCTTTACGAGTTCATCCTGGTGGCCCAGCAGGTTGAGATCATCGCGGTCGCCGAGGTGATTCTCGGCCCATGCTTCGCGCACGGTCTGCTCATTTTCACCCACCACAGCGATACCGATATCGGCTCGCTGCAGGGTTGCGACAGCTTCTGCAATGCGCTTCGTATCCAGTTCGGGATCGGCAGGAACGACTTTGTCGGCGTTCCAATCGGGCTTGCTCTCGGTTATGCGGACGCCTTCGGCGTACAAGACCTCGGCCTTGTTGCCGACCTTGTTCCGAATGCCCTGAAGGATACTAATTCCGCGGCCGGGAACTCCGCTGTATCCCCCCAAGTGCACATCAGCTGCGTTTGGACCGATTACCGCAATGCGTTTCGTCTTGCTAAGGTCGAGGGGCAGCAGCCCGTTCTGGTTCTTGAGCAGAGTAATCGCTTCATGCGCCGCCTGTAACGCGAGTTGCTGATTGGCGGGCGTGTTCGTCACCTCCTCCGCACGTTTCGGATCGACGTAGGGATGGTCGAACAGCCCCAGCTCGAACTTGGCGCGCAACACGCGAGCGGCAGATTCATTCACCAACGCCTCCGCGACCTGTCCACTTCGTACCAGCGCTGGCAGCTCTGAATAACACTTGGTGAAGGGTAATTCGATGTCGACTCCGGCTTCGATCGCAAGTTTCGCCGCACCCGCGCAGTCGCTTGCGATGTGGTGCCTCTGGATCATCTCGTCGATGGCGAAGTAGTCGGAAACTACCAGCCCGTCGAATCCCCATTCCTTTCGCAAAACGTCACGCAGCAGCCACATATTGCTGTGGTTGGGTATGCCGTCGAGTTCGTTATACGAGGGCATAACGGTGCGCGCGCGCGCCTCGTTGATGGCTGCCTGGAACGGGACGAAGAATGACTCGCGAATGGCGCGCTCCGAGTACAAGGCCGGGCCGACGTTCGTTCCGCCTTCGGGTTGACTGTGCACGGCGAAGTGCTTCAACGTAGCCAGCACGTGGTCGGCATCGATGCTCTGGCCTTCGCCCTGCAGACCCTTCACCGCACCAATTCCCATTCGGCTCACGAGGTAAGGATCTTCGCCGTAGGTCTCCTCGGTGCGGCCCCAGCGGGGATCGCGCGCCAGGTCGATCACCGGCATCAGGCACTCCTGGACACCACGCGAGCGCACCTCGAGCGCGGTCGCGGTGAAGATGCGCTGCACCAAAGCCGGGTCCCAGGTAGCCGCCAACGCGATGGCTTGCGGGTACGATGTTCCCTTGTCGGCTGCCAGGCCATGCAGGCATTCCTCATGAAAGATCAGAGGGATGCCCAGTCGAGTGTCGTCGATCATCAGCTTCTGCAGTTGATTGGTGAACGCAGCCATGGCCGCAGGTCCGGCAGGCTGCGCATGACCCGCACCGGCCACGGCCTCACTGGCGCGGCTGAACTGGCCCAGTCCGTTCTTTAACATGGCCTTGGCCTTTGCGACGTCAAGCTTTCCGTTGGCGCTCACAAAGTAGGCATCCTCAGGCAAAGGGTATCCACGGTTCTGCCAGGTGGATTCCATTTGCGCGACCTTTTCTTCCAGCGTCATCCTCCCGAGCAAATCCTTAACGCGCTCGTCAACCGAAAGCGCCGGGTTCTTGTAGGGCGCGTTGGATTGCTGGGACACCGCCGTACCAGGAAACACCACGGGCAGGATCGAGAGCAGCACGAGTAGCATTCTTCGCATGATTGAGGCCTCAGAAGAAGTTCGTTGCGCTTGCAATGATTCGCTTCATTTATATCACCGTTAACGTACACGATTTAGCTTTTCTTTCATCTCGCGCCGCGCGATAATCCGACGGTGAGGTTATTTGCGGGCTCAGTCCGGGTCGGCACGAACTCCTGCAATTCATCCGAAAATAAGACTTGGGAACTAATTCATGCCTTCACGACTGTTGGGAATCGACGTAGGTACCGGCGGAACGCGGGCCGTGCTCATCGACGGAGAGGGAAGAGTCATCGCTTCGCGGACAGCCGAGCACGCCGCGTTCGCATCTCCGGAGACAGGATGGGCTGAGCAGGATCCGCACGATTGGTGGCGCGCGACGTGCGACGCCATCAAGCAAGTGATGACCTTCTCCGGTACCAAACCAAGCGAGATTGCCGCCGTCGGTTTTTCCGGCCAGATGCACGGCGCGGTGCTTCTCGACAGCACGGGCGAGGTCTTGCGACCGGCGTTGATATGGTGCGATCAACGCACCGCCGAAGAAGCCCGCGAACTGACAGCCCAGCTCGGCGAGGACAGGATTATCGCGTGGACTTGCAATCCCGCGCTTACCAACTTCACGCTGACCAAACTCCTCTGGGTGCGCAAACACGAACCAAAATTGTTTGAACGCTTTCGCACCCTGCTGCTTCCCAAGGATTACGTGCGCTACCGCCTCACCGGCGAATTCGGCATGGACATGGCCGACGCCTCGGGCACTTTGTTCCTGGACGTGGCCAACCGTCGTTGGTCGAAGGAAATGGCCAACGCGGCAGGAGTTGATCTCAAGTGCCTTCCTCCGCTCTTTGAGTCGCCTGACGTTTGCGCAAAGATCTCCAAGGCCGGCGCGGAAGCGACCGGTTTGCTGGAAGGAACTCCAGTCGTTGCCGGCGCTGGCGATCAAGCAGCGGGTGCAGTGGGACTCGGCATCGTCAGTCCGGGTGCAGTGCACGCCACTATCGGCACCTCGGGCGTCGTCTTCGCTTCAACAGACCGGCCCGCACTGGATCCCAAAGGACGTCTACACACCTTTTGCCACGCGATCCCCGGACGTTGGCACGTCATGGGAGTCACCCAGGCGGCAGGACTGTCGCTACGATGGTTCCGCGACAACTTCGGAACACTCGCGGACGACTCGCGCGATCCCTACGAGCGGTTGTCCGAAGAAGCAGCCGCAGTTCCGCCCGGCTGCGATGGCGTGCTTTGGGCGCCGTACTTGATGGGCGAGCGTACCCCACACCTCGATCCCGAAGCGCGGGCTGCGCTGATCGGCCTGGCGGCGAGCCACGGACGCGGCCATATCATTCGCGCCATCCTGGAAGGCGTCGCCTTCAGCTTGCGCGATTCGTTCTCGATCTTTGCCGAGATGAAAGTTCCGGTCACTGACATTCGCCTCGGCGGTGGAGGCGCGCGTTCCCCTTTGTGGCGCCAAATACAAGCCGACGTTTACGGCCATGCCGTCGAAGTGGTCGAGGCCGAAGAAGGCGCAGCCTACGGAGCAGCGTTGCTCGCCGGTGTCGGTGCTGGAACTTGGGCGAACGTGGACGAGGCTTGCACGCGGACCGTCCGCGTCGCCAAGCAGGTCAAGCCCGACGCCGCAAACAGCGCCAAAATGGATCGCCAGTATGCGCTCTACCGTCGCATGTATCCCGCATTGCGCGAGATTTATCACCACTCGAATTCATCTTCATCGTCGGCGAAATAAGCCGCGAACTCTTGGAGGACTCATGTCGAACGGCAAGTACGATCCCCGGCCGGAGCACAAATTTTCCTTCGGCCTCTGGACAGTTGGCAACCGCGGCCGCGATCCCTTTGGCGATGCCGTCCGTCCCACCATCCCACCCAATGACATCGTTGCGCTCCTGGCAGAAGCCGGCGCGTGGGGTGTGAACCTGCACGACAACGATCTGGTGCCGATCGACGCTACTCCTGCGGAGCGCGACCGCATTGTTCGCGAGTTCAAAGCGGCATGCACAAAGCATGGGATCTGCGTTCCCATGGCCACCGTGAACCTGTTCTACGACCCGGTGTTTCGCGATGGCGCCTTCACCGCAAACGATCCGAGCGTTCGCCGCTACGCCCTACAGAAAACCATGACAGCCATGGAGCTCGGCGCGGAATTGGGCGCAAAGATCTTCGTCTTGTGGGGAGGCCGCGAAGGCACCGAAACCGACGCCTGTCGCCGTCCCGACGAAGCCGTCAAGCGCCTGCGCGAGGCGCTCAATTACTTGTGCGAATACAACCTCGACAAGAAGTACGGCTTCAAGTTCGCCATGGAAGCCAAGCCGAACGAGCCGCGCGGCGACATTTACATGGCGACCACCGGCGCGTACCTTGGATTTATCCCGACCCTCGCTCATCCTGAGATGGTCGGTGTGAACCCGGAAGTCGCCCATGAACATATGGCCGGGCTCAATGCGCTGCACAGCGTCGCGCAGGCGTGGGAGTGCGGCAAGCTTTTCCACATCGACCTCAACGACCAGAATCCCGGTCGCTACGATCAGGATTTTCGCTTCGGCTCCGCGACTCCGAAAGCGATGTTCTGGCTGGTCAAGTTCCTCGAAGACGTTGGCTATGACGGCCCGCGCCACTTTGACGCGCACGCTTATCGCACCGAAGACATCGAGGGCGTGAAAGACTTCGCCCGCGGATGTATGCGGACTTACGTCATCCTGAAAGAAAAGGCGCGGCTGTGGAACGCCGACCCCGACATTCAGGCGATCGTGAAAGAGCTGGCAGCGGGCAACGAAGGTGGAAGCACGTTCGGCTCCTACACCAATGCTGGCGCACAGAAATTGCTGACCACCAGCTTCGACCGGCAAGCTCTTGCGCAAAAGGGTTTGCAGTACGAGCGCCTCGACCAGCTCACGATGGAACTGCTGATGGGAGTGCGATAGCCGAATCTGGAAACGAACTGCCGCCGGGGGCTCACGCGATCACAACTGAATCGAGCTCCCGCTTGCAAAGTCCGTGGCACCTCTTACAATGAGGCTGGCATCCAATTCGTAGTCATCCGCGCGATCGAAGCGTCCAGAAAACAGCAAGGAGATTTGAAATGTCTGCTCCGGTTCCTGAAAGCCACAAGGATCTTTTCCAGAAACGTGCATTCGGCAACTTCACAACGTTAATGCCCGACGGAAGCCCACAGACCACGCCGGTGTGGGTCGACTTCGAAAATGGAAAGGTAATCGTGAACACCGCGCTCGGCCGCCAGAAAGACAAGAACGTGCGGCGCGACCCGCGGGTCGCCATTACCCTCGTCGACCCCGACAATCCTTATCGCTACCTCGAGATTCGCGGCAAGGTCGACGAAATCAGCGTAGAAGGCGCCGAGAAACACATCGACAAGATGGCCAAGAAGTACATCGACCAGGACAAATACCCCTGGGCCAAACCTGGAGAACAACGCGTACTGCTGAAAGTGACCCCGGATAAGTTCAGCACGATGGGCTAGTCCGCGGCGTTGCAGGACGCGTTGCAGAACAGCATTGCAGGACAACGAAGCGGGCTGAGTGCCCACTTTATTCTTGCGGTGGTGGCTGGTTGCCGTCAGGAGGCTCGTCCGCGCTTTCGCGCTCAAAGCCATAAGGACAGTGCCGGCATCCCGAAGTGCAACAGTACCCGCGGTTACGCAGGTATTGAGCTGTAAATACCGTCAGCCCGTTTTCGATGTAGTAATCGATCCCCTCGACGAGTTCGCGATCGATCATTACGCTCCCGCCTCGCGCAGCAAAGCGGCCCGCTCCTCCGGATCGACTGCGACACCGTCGCGGAACTTCACATACCTTCCGGAGATCGCCGGCACTCGGTCGCCGGGAACGATGAACCCGACCAGGTTCAGGGGATCGGCGGCCGCGACCACCAGCGTCTCACCCGTTGCCGGCAGGTTTCGCATCGATCGCAACGACTCCACCGCTTCCGGCAACGCGAACTGCTCGCCCAGGAATCCACTCACAAACCGCCCACCGCGCACTTCGCCCCGGTCTTCCAGTCGGCGGAATGTGATCAGCAGCTCACGCCACTTGGGCAGGTTCGACTCGCGCGCCAAAACTTCCCGAAACACCACTCCATAGCGGCGCAGCAACATCGCACACATCGCCTCGAGCACTTTGTTGCGGTCTGTCACTTCTGCCGCATAAAGCAGTGACCAGCGCCCGGTGGAGTGACGAGGCTTGGCTATCTTGGGTGTACCCGGCGCCGTGCGGCGGCTGGGACTAATCAAGGAACGCAGGTTCTCAAACCCATCGGCTGTCACCAGACCTGCAGCCACGAGCTCCCAGAGCGCCGTCTCAATCTCGGCCTTGAGTTTCCCCGTCCCTCGCACGATGTCCGCAAAAAACGAGGCTCCACGCCTGCGGAGAAAATCAGCTACGGTTCTTGCGCTGTCACTCAGGACTCGCTCTTCGTTCTCCGTATCTTCCGGATTACGGGGCTGCATCCAGTCGGAGTCTTCGCGAACAAAGAATGTGATCGGGGCTACGCTCGTGGGCACCACGCGTCTTCGTCCCGCGCCAGAATCTTCCAGCGTCGCCGGGTGCGGAGACAGACGTCCCCAGCCCACGGCGCCCGTCAGGCAAAGCTGATCCAACACGGCCGGGTCGTATGCGTTCACGCGCGGCTTGAGTGCCTGCTTCTCCCACGCATTCGCGGGTATTTCGAAACCTTGCAGTTGCCGGATGACCTCCAGCAATCCGCGCTCGCCGCTGACTTGCGCGCTGGGCGCAAGATGCTGCCAGCGCAGCAGCCAGCGCATGAATTGCGCGGCAGTCACCGGCTCGACTTGCTTGCGAAGCGTCACCACCGTCAGGTGATGAATACGCGCCAAGAGTCGGCGGTCGCACCACTCTGCGGCCTCGGGATCGCGCCCCGCAGCATGCCCCGTGAAATTTCCGCGCAGGGCCGACCCGCTTGCCTCCATGCGCAGCAGCGCCTGCGTCACATCGCCGGCTGGAATCCCCAGCAGAAATCCCAACGCTGTCGCGCTGGTCGGGCCGGAATGCATCATCCATCCCCTGATCATTCCCAGCAGCGCATCGTCCCGCGATTCCGTGCTCGACGGAAGCTCCGGTGGCGTGACCTCGAATCTCGCATCTGGATAAATGAGTGCGAATTCCTTGGCGCGCTCAGATGCCACGATGTAGCGTCGATCCCCAGACGTCGCGATCAGGGCTCGCCAGCTTTCCATCAGTTCCGCGAGAAAGGGAACCCATGTCCCGATCACGGCTCGCCATTCCGGGTCGACCGCCTCTTCCGGCAACGCCACCAGCGTTTGCAGCGCGTCGTGAAGCTCCTCGGCATCCCTCACATCCGGTCGCGCTTCCTCCCGCACTCGCGCAATGGCCATCTGGTCGAGGCGGCCAATCTCGTTCAGCACGGCCTCCGGCAGCATGCGCCGCATCTGGACCGCTCGCGCACGACGCTCTTCTAGCGGCGCGTCGTCCAGGTAGGCGTACGGATTCGCATTCAGAATTTCATGCGAAAACTGCGAAGGCACCGGCGTCTCCACCCCGATACACTCAATCGATCCGTCGCGTATACCCGTCAACAACAGGCGCAGGCCGTCTATATCCATCGCCTCGGTGAGGACGTCCTTCATCACTTCCTGAATAAGTGGGTGATCGGGAATCTGAATGTCGCCGACGATGTTCTCCTGGCAGGCCGAGACATCCGGAAACACCGACGCCAGAAGATCGTCGCTGCGGATACGCTGAATGTACGGCGGAACCTTCTTACCGCCTTGAAAACGCAGCAGCGCCAGCGAACGATTGGCATCCCACCGCCAGCGCGTGCCAAAGATCGGAGACGCCAGCGCCGCCTGCTCCAGGACCTCCTGAACCGTCTCCACCTGCAGGTAATGAAACACATCACACAACGGGAAACTGTGCTGCTCGGCCAGCGAGATGTTCAGTCCGTCATCGGTCGCCGCCGCCTGCAGCTCGAAATTGAACGAGCGGCAGAACCGCTTGCGCAGCGCCAATCCCATCGCCTTGTTGACGCGTCCGCCGAAGGGAGTATGCAGAATGAGCTGCATGCCGCCTCCCTCATCAAAAAAACGCTCCGCGATGATGGTCTTCTGCGTCGGCACCGCACCCAGCACCGCGCGCCCGGTCACAATGTATTCGACCAACTGCTCCGCGCCCGAGTCATCCAGACCGCACTCGCTCTTGAGCCACGCCACTGCAGCTTGCACTTCGGGGCTCGATTCGAGACCGCGGGGCCGCGCGCGAGACTTCTGTTCCCCGGCATCTTCCTCGACTGCCAACTGCGGCAGCGGCGCGGTATTCGGTAGCATGTCGCTGACTTGTTGGCGCACGCGCGCCACGTATTGCGAAAGCTCGGCAGTGCGCGCCGGCGCTTCGCCCCGCCAGAAGGGTATAGTGGGTGGCGCGCCATGGGCGTCCTGCACAACCACCCGTCCGGTCTTTCCTTCGACCCGCGTGATCTGCCACGAGCTATTTCCCAGCAACATGATGTCGCCGGCGTTGCTTTCGACGGCAAAGTCTTCGTCTACAGTGCCAATCACGATTTCTTCCGGCTGTACCACCACCGTGAAGAGCGCGGTTTCAGGAATCGCGCCGCCGCTGGTGATTGCGGCCAGCCGGGCTCCGCGGCGCGCACGCAGGTTGCGATTGACCAGGTCACGATGCAGATACGCGCCATATCGCCCGCGTTGCGACGAGATGCCCTC
>Ga0302322_100002262_pt1 | contig 16226 bp, 10 predicted proteins | sample Fen_T0_2_FD_203757 | JGI IMG/M metagenome (GOLD analysis project Ga0302322, IMG submission 203757) | Peat permafrost microbial communities from Stordalen Mire near Abisko, Sweden - Fen_T0_2 | ecosystem: Environmental > Terrestrial > Soil > Wetlands > Permafrost | place: Sweden: Abisko... | reverse complement strand
CCGATGACCCATTGTTTGCGTCGATCCTGAGGCGATAGTACTTGTAGCCGCCGGGATTGGTGATCGCGTAGGTGTAGGGCGCATTGCGCTCCGGGAATGGGCCCTGGTTTGTGCGCGAATCGAGAACTTGCCACTCGCTGTCGTCGGCGTCGTTCGCATCCGGGCCGGAGTTGTTCGCCAATAGTGCCCACGTGCGAGGGTCCCTATCGTCGGCGTCGTTCGCCGATACGAGGACATACGAGTCGACGACGGCAGTCTGAGCGTCGAACGCGCGCTGAATCCAACTCGTGGTGTTGAAAGTGAGCCATTTGGTCTGGTGGTCGCCGTCGAAGGCCTTCGGAGCCCCCTCGCCATCCGGATATTGCTCGGAGATCCAGCCGCCCGTCAGCGCGAGTTTCTTCAGTGGCGGGGGGGGCACGTCTACTGCTCCACCGGCGCCCGCCTGGTCTCCGGCGGCTCCGGCACTGTCGTTGCTCCCGGCAGCTCCGCCGTTGCTCTTGCCGCCGCTGCTCGTACCTCCGCCGGTCCCGCTCGTGCTGGATCCGCCGGTCCCGCTCGTGCTGGACCCGCCGGTCCCACTCGTGCTGGACCCGCCGGTCCCGCCCGTGCTGGACCCGCCGACGCCGTCTCCTCCGGTGACGCCATTGCCGCTACTTCCGCCGTTGGCTGGACTACCGCCTTTCCCGTTTGCGCCGGCTCGCGCCCCGCCGGCGCCCGCCTCGCTGCCCGACGAACCTCCGCCACCGCGGCCGGCAGAATTGCCTGCACTGCCACCACTAGGATTGTTGACTATCTCGTCGTCATCCGCGCACCCGACTGGGAGCGCCAGCAGCAGCGTGAACCCGACAATGCACGATGTCGAACCGATTCTCGATCCAAGCAATTGACTCGTCACGAAGATTCTCCTTCCCCACCCGGGGCGTTTTAGCGAGAAAATGGACCACATATTCGCGCGTCTAGTCAAGGCGAGATAGCGCATCTTCGATGCATGGAGCATCGAATGGGCATGGCGGTATTCGACGATGTGCGTTTATCACCTCTCAGTGGACTTAGTAGTGAACTCGCGTTCGAAAGCATCGACGCCCGGTGTAGGCGTAAAGCCTTCACCCACCGGTAATATCTCTTCATCTCGAGTTGCACGGGGCCGGCTCGACCGCCGGTTCTATCTCGACGCGAGTCCCGTCCACGCGCCGGCCAATGGCATTGGCCCCCAGCCCACGAATACGAACGGCTCAGCTATGACTCCGAATTCTCCTCGCGCGCTTGCGGGCGGCGGGACCAGTTCGGCTGCCGCACCTGGCGTGCGATCGACACCGATGAAGGCGATGCGGGACACACCGTCATCCGTGAGCTCGGACGACTGTTACGCCCAGCGGCAAACACCAGGCGAAGACGCCGCGCTCACTGGCATCGTGCGCACCGTCACCGCCACGCTCACCTCGTCGCCCGCAAAACCCATCATCGACGTGACGCGAATTCCGGCACCAACCAACGAGATGGGCGTCTTCGCGCTAGCGGTCGATTCGCTGGGCAGGGCTCATCGTGGGCTCGACCCGTTCTCGCTCGTTACTTACGTCACTTGGCGAGGGCCAAGATGGTCGAGCTGCCGGCGAAATAAATGGCGGTGTCATTGACGGCAAGGCCCCAACCAGACCCGCCGACGCCAGTGGCCAGCGTGACCGCCGCGCCGCCGGCCAGCGGCACACGCATCAAGGATGTGCCGGTGGTGAAGTAAGCGTAGTTGCCATCGATAGCTAGATCCCCGAGGTAAGCGGCACTGCTGTACAGGGTCGTGGTGGTACCGCCCGCGATCGGCACCTTGCGTAGGAAGGGCTTCGTGTCGGAGGTGAGCCAATAGACATTGTTGGCGTCGATCGCCATCTTCTTGGGATAGTCTTGATCGAAAGCGAGCCCCACCGGCGCCGGGTTCCCGGCCGTGGCCGTGAGTGGCACTTTCATGATGCTCGCCGCCGCGCCACCGGTATCGAAGTAGGCGTTGCTGCCATCGATTGCGAGCGTCTCGGGCGTGTCGTACGTCGGTGTGAGTTTCACGATAGCGCCCGCGGTCAGAGGCTTGCGGACGACGCCGCCGTTCGACGAGCCCTGCGCCCAAAACACGTTGCTCGCGTTCAGCGACACGTTCGACGGTCCGTCGTCGTTCGCGGCGAAGACGGTCGTCATGCCGCCCGCCTTGGGCACCGTGAGCACGCTTTGCGTGCTGCCCCAATTGCCCCAGTAGAGCGCCGTGCTGTTGCCCGTGATCCGGTACACGTTGTCGGCAATCGCCGACAAATCTTGGGCCGATTTGTCGGCGTTGCCCAAGAGTGGCGCGCGACGAATGGCATCGACGGGGCCTTGCCCGAGCTCCGCGGCCCAATAGATCGAGGTGTTGTCGAGATAGATGGCGTTCACGGAGGACTGCCCGGCGACGACCGTGAACGGCTTGCAGGCGCCGGCCTGGCACGTGCCGCCGAGACAGCTGTGCCCACACGCACCGCAATTGGACGCGTTGCTCGCCGTATCGATACAGGCGGAGCCGCACAGGGTGTTCGTGCACTGGCAGCTGCCGTTCACGCAGCTCGGCGTAGCTCCGGTGCACGCAATACACGATGCACCGCACGCGGCGTCGTCGTTATCGGCTTTGCAGCTGGTGCCACACTTGTGAAAGTTGGCCGAACAAGTGATGCCACATGTCGAGCTCTGACAATTGGCAGTGCCGTTGCCGGAGGTGGGGGCTGCGCAAATCTTGCCGCAACTGCCGCAATTCGTCGGGTCGCTGCTGGTTTCCGCGCACTGATCGGTGCACGCGGTCTGTGTTCCAGTACACGTGCTCGCACACGCGTAGCTGCCGCCCGAGGGCGCGCACACGCTGGTCGCGCCCTGGCACGCGGTATTGCAGCTGCCGCAATGCGCCGTAACGCGCAGATCGGTCTCGCAACCCGCGCTCGCTGTGCAATCACCGTATCCGGCGAAGCATTGGTCGACCGCGCACGCGCCGCTGTCGCATTTGGCGCTGGCCACGTTCGGCAAAGTGCATGGCGAGCAACTCGTCGGCGCACACCCATATTTCGGGTCGCTCAGCTTCACACACGATGACGAGCAATACTTTTCGTCAGCCGCGCACGGGACGCTTGCCGTTCCGCCGTTCGCTGTTCCGCCGTTCGCTGTTCCGCCGTTCGCTGTTCCGCCGTTCGCTGTTCCGCCGTTCGCTGTTCCGCCGTTCGCGGCCCCTCCGTTCGTGGTCCTCGCACCGCCGGACTCGGCGAGCGTGTCCGAACCGCCAGCGCCGCCGTTGACGCCCGTGCTGCCACTCGACCCATCGCCGGTGCCGCGGCCCGCGCTCGCGCCGAGCATTCTGCCGCTACTGCCCGCGGTATTGCCAGAGCCTGAAGAGCTCGTGAGCGACCCGCCGAATCCGGCTCGGCTTGCGCTCGCACCGCCGCCGCCTCCGTCCGCGTGTCCGAACTCACGCTGTCCACCGCAACTGCTCAGCGGGAACAGCGCAGGAGCGAGCAGCAAAACCCCTAAAAACCTAAACCTGTCCAAGTGATCGTCCTTCCGGGTTTCGGCTGTCCCTCACCGAGCCCGAGCGGATGCTCGCCTAAGCCCGGGCCAAAGGTCAAGGACTACCCGAGAGCATCGACGCTGCAACGCACCGGAAACGAAAACGCGCAAACGAAGTATCAGCTCGGGACGGTGCACTGCGCGAGGTCCTCGAGCGAGCTCCTCACGCAATGATCCTATTTCGCACACAAAGAATGCCCTGCGGCGCGTCTTTGACCTCGAAGCGCAACGCTTGACACTTGCATGCCGACGGAGAAAGGCGTCAGCCGATCGCCGCTGTCGTGTCGGCCGTGTGAGTCGAAATCGTCTTTCCGTTTGTCGAAGTGCCGCCGCTGGCGATAAATTCGCCACACTGTCCGCGAATCACAAGGACAGGCGGGGAGGCGCCGTCGGCGAGTCTCCTAGAGGTGTGCCCTCAAAGAAGTAGAACAGATACAGGCATCGCGTTCAGCGTGGGTTTTCAGGGCCGCGAAGCCCCAGGATCAGGGAACTCAAAGACTCGGAGCGCCCATCTGGGACGATTCCAAGTTCGTCGTCTCGAGCGGAAAGAAGGTGTCCCTGGCGATCCTGCTTCGGTGCTGAAGCGCGCGGACGCGGGGGTGTTCCTGGTGCCCTTGGAGTCGTTCAGCACGCGACGAGTTCCGTCAGAGCCTTCGGCGGGGCATGGTCATTTCTTGCGAACCAGCACTAGCGAATGGATCGAGACGGCTCGGCGATTGACGATTCCGGACATTCTCTCCAAGCTCACGCCCAATGGCAGTCAGCGCGGTTCGGCATTTCGCGGCCTTGGTTTCGTTGATGACCGTGCTCGATTGCGCGAGCGGCACGTCGACGCCAACTCCTGCCAGCCCGACACCTACTTCGGCCAACTCCGCGCCGGCGGCGAGCCCTGCAACGCCGCCTGGCGACGTTTCGGTTGCGCCCGCCCTGGCCCAACCGGTGCGCGCTCGTCTGCGTCTGGGGACCAGTGGCGACTATGCACCATTTTCGACTCGTGATGCGGCGGGCACGGTGCGCGGCTTCGACGCCGAGATCGCGGGGGCGCTCGCCGCAGACCTAGGCTTCGAGCTCGAGTGGGTGAGCTTTCGTTGGCCCACCCTTCAGGCTCAGCTCCAAAATGGCGACTTCGACTTGGCCATGAGTGGCGTCACCTGGCAAACCACGCGAGCAGTGGTTGGCTACCTGACTCGTGCGGTGGCGCGCGGCGGGCCTTGTGTGCTGGGGGACGTGCACGCCGCCCGTGTGGCCGTCAATCGCGGCGGGGTACTCGAAGCTTGGGCGCACGCGCACTTCGCCGAGCGCGAGATCGTGGCGGTGGATGCGAATCAAACCCTGCCCGAGCTGCTAGCCAGGGGCGACGCCGGCGCCATTGTCACCGACAGCTTCGAACGCAGAGCATTCCAGCGGCCCGGTTGGGGTGTGTACTGCGAGCCGGCGCTTTCGCGGAAGGTGTACTGGCTCGCGCCCGGTCACGCGGACCTGGCCGGGCGGGTGGATGCCTGGCTGCGCGTGAATACGGCACGGATCGAGAACGCCCAGCAGCATTGGTTCGGTGAACGTCAACACCTGGACGCGCTAGCCAATTTGGCCGATCTACTCGCGCGGCGCATGGCATTCATGCCGCTCGTGGCTGGCGCCAAAGCCAAGCTCGGCCTACCGGTCGAAGACTCGGCGCGGGAGAAGATCGTGCTCGACTCTGCCGCTGCCAGCGCGCGCCAAGTCGGCCTGCCGGAGGGCGCGGCGCGCCAGTTCTTCGAGTTGCAAATCGAGCTGAGCAAGGCCGTGCAGCGTCGCTCCGCTGAAGCGACGAGCCTGGACCTAGCGCTTCAGATCAGGCCCGCACTGAACGAGCTCGGCGAGCGTATTCTGAACGCCGTCGTCGAGGCGCGAAGCGCCGGGCAGCTGGCGAACAGCGCACTCTCCGATTTGGAGCTGCTGTCGCCCTGGTTGAACGGCAGCGAATTGCAGCGGCTGCGCGACAACCTGCAAGCGCTCGCACGTTAGCCGCGGGCAAGCGAGCCCGGGAACCGTGACGAACACCGGGGCGCATTCCGCGCAAACGATCAGCGACTAGCACGTCGTCGAGCCGATCTTGGGTAGCGCGGCAACTGAGCGGCCCATTTCGTGTTATTGGCTGGTACATCAAAGTGCTTCTCGACGCTCGCGTCGGAAAGCGCGTGCGGTCGCCAAGGGAGGGCCCACGTCGATGACCCGGATCATCCAGTCTTTTGCCACGACCGTTGCTGCGCTGCTGTCGACATTTGCCGTGCACTCGCAGGCGCTGCAGCCGCTTTCCGCGTTCGTGGTCAGCGCCAGGAGTCGCAACCCGGACAATCGGGCCGCTGCCGCCACCGCCACCCAAAGCGCCGCGCAGCGCGACGTTGCGACAGCCAGCTACTTGCCGTCATTTACCGCGCAGGGCACGTACACGCACAACCAATACGAGGCATCGCTCACCCTGCCGGCGAGTATAGTGCCTGGTGGCACCACTCTGGTGATCGCGCCTCAGAATCAGATCGATGCGTACCTGACGCTCGCCGTTCCACTGATCAACGTGGGCGCGTGGGAGCAACGTCGGGCGGCGCGCATCCACGCCGATGCAACGCTGGCCGTGCAAGCCAACACCGAGGCGTGGGTCGAGACCCGCATCGCGCAAGCGTACTACCAACTTCTCGGCTCCGAAGCCGTGCTGTCCGCCGCCACGAATAGCCTGGACGCAGCGAACGGCAACGTGAACACCGTGCGCGACCGCGCGCAGCTGGGGACCGCCAGCGAACTCGACATTCAGCGCGCCGTCGCCGATGTTTCGCGCGCGGAGCAAGACGTTGCGACGGCGGATCAAGGGGTCGTCATTGCGCGGCGTAGCCTCGAGAGCCTCTCGCGTCTCACGCCGAGCCCGGCGAACCCCGCCAACTACCTGCCTGACGACCTCCACGAGGAGCGCCCGCTCGCGTCATGGCTAGACCCGTCGTCCGCGAAGGCCCTCGTGTCGGCGAAGAGCTCGGTCCTCGATACCGAGGCGGCGGTTGCTTCGCGCAGCGCGGCTCGCGCTGGTTGGCTGCCGACGCTCGCCGCGCAAGGACAAGAACACATCACCAATGCCACCGGTTTCTCCGCTCGCAGCTCGATCCTCACCGTAACCGCTACCGCGACATGGCGGCTAGATCTTGCGCTCGCCCCCAAGGTCGAAGCGCAGAGCGCCGCTCTCGCTGCCGCGGAAGCTGCCGAAGACAAGGCCGTGCGGGCCGCCCAAGACGCCATCTACGAGGCGTGGCACCACATCCGCGTCGGCATCGCCAAAGCGCGCGCAGCACGTGAACAGGTCAAGGCGAACTCTCTTGCGTTGGGTCTGGCCAAGGACCGCTACGCAAACGGCGCCGCGCTGCAGCTCGAAGTGGTGCAAGCGCAGCGTGACTTATTTCAGTCCGCGGTCGCCCAAGCACAGGCCGACTTCGACCTGCAATATTCGCGAGCGTTACTGCGCCTCGCGGCTCGGCGGACGGGCCAGGAGCACAGGCCATGAATCGCTACTCGCGAGAGCGGCTGGGATTGCTCACGGTGCTCTTGACCGCGTGCCGCGAGCCCGCTGCGTCCAGCTCGGAGACCGCGCCGGTGGCCCCGCCGCTGAGGGTCGCGATCGCCGCCGTGGTCGAGCGCCCAGTGCAAAGGGTGCTGCCTTTGACCGGGACGCTAATCGCCGATTTGCGCACCGATCTGACGGCCAACGCGTCCGGCAGGGTCGTCAAGACCTTCGTCGAGCGCGGCCAGAAGGTGACGCAAGGCCAAACCATTGCACAGCTCGACGTTCGAGCTGCTGCTGCTTCCGCCGCTGCCGCTCGAGCCGATGTGGCCAGCGCAAAGACTCTTCTGGAGACGGCGCAAGCGGAGTGCGATCGCTACGACGCATTGGCCGCTCGCGGCGCGATCACCAAGCAAGAACACGACAAGCAGACCGCCAACTGTCGCCAGCAGCTGGCGGCGTTCGCGGTATCCCAAGCAAGAGCCACCGGCTCGGCGCTCGCATTCAGCGATGGCACGATCCGCGCTCCTTTCGCCGGTGTCGTCACCGAGCGATTCGTGAGCACGGGCGACTACGTGCAGGCGTCGTCGAAGGTCGTCACGCTCGTCGTGAGTGACCCTCTGCGTTTGCGTCTCACGGTGCCCGAGCGACGCATCGGTGAGGTGAGAGAGGGCTCGAACGTGACCTTTTCCCCGCCTTCGAAGGCCGATCGGACGTTCACGGCCAGCATCAAATACATGAGCGGTGAGGTGCGCGAGGCAACGCGCGACGTGGTGATCGAAGCCATCGTGCAAAACCCCGACGGCGCGCTGTTACCGGGCATGTTCGTGAACGCCAACGTCGACGTCGGTCAACACCCAATGCCGGTCGTGCCGAAGAGCGCGGTCTTCAGTACAGGAGAGGACAGTAGCCTGTACGTCGTCGTGAACCAACACTTGGAGCTCCGAATCGTGATGCTGGGCGTGCAGGCCGGCGATGACGTGGCCGTGGAAGATCGCGGCGTGCACGCCGGTGATAGCGTCGTAATCAATCCGTCGCCTTCGCTGTACGACGGCGCGCCGGTCGAGCGGTAACGCGATGCAATGGCTGGCCCGAATCTGTGTTGCTCGCCCCGTCTTCACCTGGGTGCTCATGCTCGTGATCATCGTTTTGGGTGTCATTTCGTATTCGGGCCTCGGCCTCGATAAGTACCCAAACGTGGACATTCCCACGATCGTGGTCACCGCCCGGCAAAATGGCGCTTCTCCCGACGAGATCGAGAGCGAGATCACCGACAAACTCGAAGCCGCCGTGAACACCATCAGCGGCGTCGACGAGCTGCGCTCCACATCGAGCGACGGAGTAGCGCAGCTGGTCGTGAGTTTCGTGCTCGAGAAGAACGGCGACGTCGCCGCGCAAGAGGTGCGCGATCACGTCAGCCGTGCCTTGCCCGACCTGCCGAAGGGGCTCGATCCACCGGTCGTGAGCAAGTTCGACCCGGGCGCCGCGCCCGTCCTTTACCTGACCATCCGTGGCCCCGGCACGGTTCGGGATCTCAGCGAGCTTGCCGACAAGCAAGTGCGCCGTCAGCTCGAGAGCATCAACGGCGTCGGCGACGTCGCCATCGTGGGCGGCACGAAGCGAGAGCTCAAAGTCTGGATCGATCCGGTAACGCTCTACGCGCACGACCTTACGGCGAGCGACGTTCAGCGCGCAATCGAGCTCCAGAACTTCAGCCTCCCGGGCGGGGTGGTCGAGCGCGGACCCCGCCAGGTGATGCTGCGCGTGGAGGGCAAGGTAACGAGCCTCGAACAACTGCGCCGGATCGTGCTCCGAGAGTCGAACGACCACCCGATTCGGTTGGAAGACGTCGCGACCGTGCAAGACGGAGCCGAAGACGAGCGGTCCTGGGCCAGCTACGACGGCAACCGTGCGGTCGTGCTGTCGATCCGCAAGCAATCGGGCGAAAATACCGTGGCCGTGGTCGATAGCGTGCTCGATCGTTTGGCCGACGTTCGGCGCGCCCTGCCCGCAGGCGCCAAAATCGACGTGGTGCGTGACAACTCTCGGACCATCCGCACCAGCGTCAACGCGGTAGAGGAGCATCTGGTCCTCGGAGCGTTGCTCGCCGCGGGCGTGGTCTTGCTGTTCCTCGGCAGCCTGCGCAGCACCGTGATCGCCGCGATCGCGATCCCCGTGTCGATCATCGGGGCATTCGCGCTGCTCCACGTTCTGGACTTCACGCTCAACATGCTGACTCTGCTGGCGCTGGCGCTGGCGGTCGGCATCGTGATCGACGATGCCATCGTCATCCTCGAAAACATTCATCGATTCATCACGGTCAAGCAGCAGTCACCCGCCGAGGCCGCGGTCTCCGCGACCAAGGACATCGGGCTTCCGGTATTGGCGACGACACTTTCGCTGCTCGCCGTGTTCGTGCCCGTGGCGTTCATGGGTGGGATCGTCGGCCGCTTTCTCCGCAGCTTCGGTTTGACCATGGCGGCCGCGATCGCGGTCTCCTTGCTCGTGAGCTTCACGCTGACGCCGATGCTGTGTGCGCGTTGGCTCGAGCCGCAGGCTGCCGGGACGGGCGACGAGAAACCCCTGCTCGAGCGTTTGGTTGGAGTCATTTACGGTCCGATCGAGCGCGGGTACCTAGTGCTGTTGCGCGCCGCGATGGCCCATCGTTGGCTCGTAGTCGGGCTGTGCGCCGTGTCATTGGGGTCGTGCGTGCCGTTGGCCAAGCTGGTGAAAGTGAGCTTTCTGCCCGAGAACGACGAGGCCCAGTTCAACATCAGCGTGCGGGCGCGCGAAGGGACCGGGGTACAAGAGACGCGTATCATCGCCGATCGCATCGCGCGTGAAGTGCGGGCCGTGCCAGGCATTACCCACACCTTGATGACCATTGGCGACAACGCACAGGCGACCGCAAACCTTGCCAACATCTACGTTCGGCTACTCGATCCGAGAGACCGCACCGCGTCACAGGCGCAGCTCTTGGACCGGGTTCGAAGGGAAGTTCTCGCTCGTCAGCCGAAAGAGCTGAGAGTCAGCGCTAGCCCCGTCTCGGATTTTGGCCCATCGAGCGGCGCGATCCAGTACACGCTGCGGGGTCCAGATCTGAGCAAACTGAGCACGTTTGCCGACCACATCGTGGCCAAGCTCAACCAGGTCCCGGGAGCCGTCGACGTGGCATCGAGTCTCGTCCATGGCAAGGTCGAGGCCCGGCTTGCGATCGATCGCGATCGCGCATCTGCGCTCGGGGTGGAGCCGATTGACGTGGCGTCCACCCTGCAGCTGCTCGTCGGCGGAATGAAGGTCTCCACCTACTCTGAGCGCGGCGAAGACTATGACATTCGCGCCCGCGCCGTGCGCGAATACCGCGTCGATGAACGTGGGCTGCTCATCACTGTCCCTTCGCGCACGGTCAAGTCGGTCGCGCTCGACTCGGTCGTTCAGCTGACGACAGGGCCCGGACCCTCCAACATCGACCGCTACAACCGGCGGCGCCAAGTGACCATTTCGTGCAACGTCCTGGCCGGCATCGGTGAGAGCGTCCTCTCACAGGCGCTTCAAAACATCGTTGCCGAAGAGCATTTACCTCCCGGGTATTCTTCCGGCGCGGCGGGGAACTCGCGCGAGACGGCTCGGACGGCGGCGGCCTTCGCCCTCGCGTTCGCCGCGTCGTTCGTGTTCATGTACCTGATTCTCGCCGCGCAATTCGAGTCCTGGCTCCACCCGGCCACGATCCTCATCACGCTCCCGCTCACGGTGCCGTTCGCCTTGGTCTCGCTGCTCCTGCTCGGCCAGCAGCTCACGATGTTCTCGGCGCTCGGCTTGCTCGTGCTCTTCGGCGTCGTGAAAAAGAATGCAATTCTGCAAATCGACCATATGCGCACCCTGCGCGCCGAGGGGACGCCGCGCGCCGAGGCCATTTTGCAAGCCAATCGCGACCGGCTGCGGCCAATCTTGATGACGACGGTCGCCTTCGTCGCGGGCATGGCCCCCTTGCTCTTCTCCCGCGGCATTGGCGCCGGGCTCAATCGGGGGATCGCGGGGGTCATCGTCGGCGGCCAAGCGCTCTCGCTGCTGCTCACGCTGCTCGCGACGCCGGTCCTCTATTCGTTGTTCGACGATGCCGCGCAGGGCTTGGCGGGCTGGCGAGCGGCTCGCCGCGGTCCGGTGCGCGAAAGCCTCCGCGCGTCGCTCAAGTAGTTCTAGCCGGAGACCGGGTTTCCCATCGCCACCAATACCTGCCGAGGGCCGGTGAAGGAACGGCGAGCGTGAGCCAGCATCATGTTGTCGAGCAAGAGCAGGTCCCCCGAATGCCAGGGGAAGCTGAAGCTGTTCGCAGCGAAGGCCCGGCGAACGGCGGCGAGATCGGCCACATCGATCGCCGAGCCGTCGCCGAGATAGGCGTTCCTGGGTAGCGCTTCGGCCCCGTAAATCTGCAGTAAGCTGTCGTGAAGCGCCGGTTCCAAACTGCTCGGGTGGAACAGATGCGCCTGATTGAACCAGTGGTGCCGCCCGGTGTGGGGGTGACGCGCCGTGGCCTGACACACCTGCTGCGTCCGGAGCACTCCGTCCGGCAGCCATTGGTAAGCGATTTCGTGGCTTCGACAGTACTGCTCGACTTCGCCCGGCTCGCTCGCCTGAAAGACATTTTGCCAGCTCAGATCCGCACCGGGATGGTAGTGACGAACGTACATTACGCCGTGCTCGGCAAAGCGGGCGATCAGCGCCGGGTCTAGTGAGCGGGTCACGGCCTCGACGTCGGCCAGGGGTGTCTCTCCGCCGCTGGTTGCGGCGCGGGCGCACATGAAGAGCAGCCGTTGCGGCCATGTACGCTGGTAGGCGTTCTCGCAGTGAAAGGGTATTTCACGCGCGGCGGGGTACTCCGTGGCGGTGTACACGCCGGCGCGGAGCTCGGTTCTAGGCGTCGAGCGGTAGAGATACGGGACGCTGTGCGTGAGCAAACGCACGGCCTCGAAGAAACCTTGCTCGGGGTCGATCGCGAAGCCGCGCATCAGCGCCGCTCCGTACTCGGCTACCAGCGATTCGATGGCGTGCCGGTTGTCACGAACGAAGGGCGTCAATTGCTGGCCGGGCTCGGTCGCTTCGACGAGGCGCACGCGCTCCGTTCCGCAGAGCAGCGGGCGCTGCCCCGGCACACTAGGCGGCATCGAAGCGCTCCTTGAGTTGCAGCAGGTAGCTCAAGTTCGCAAGCACGCGCTCGCTCGGTACACCAAAGTCAATCAGACAGGCGATTTCGTTCACGCCCGCTCGCTCGAAGTTCTGCAATCTGGAAAAGGCCGCGTCTACCGTGCCGAGGCAGGAGCGCGACTCGTAGTAACGCTCGAAGGTCAGTTCGAGCATTTCGTCCAAAATGCTGGGCGAAATCGCTTCGTCCGGCATGGACAGCGAGCCACTCATCGCGCCCACACGCGCCGCCTTGATCTCGAGTTCGACCGCAGACCGCAAGTACTCACGCATGAATGGGCGAACCAGCTCGCGCACCGCGCCCTCTTCGGGGCCGAGGAACGTGTGCAACATCAAGCTGACCACGCCGGTCCGCGGATCGTGCCCGGACTCCGCTCGGCGGGTTCGATACAACGCCACGCGCTCGGTGAGCGCTCGGATGTCCTGCATGATCAGATGAGTGAGCACGTTGGCACCCAATTCCCCCGCGCTCGCATAAGTCTCGCGAGACCCCGACGTGGTGACCCAAATCGGCAGCTCGGCTCGTACCGGCCGAGGGAACACTTCGAGCCGCAAGCGGTTGCCCTGGCTCTGCCGCTCGATACTGCCGGTCTTCCAAATGCCGCGCAGCTGTGCGATTTGTTCGTACATGACCGCCTGGCGCTCGGCATACCGGTCCGGGAAAAATGCAAAGTCGTTGGCGTTCCAACCGGAGCCGAAGGAGATCGCGGCGCGCCCGTTCGAGAGTTGGTCGACCATCGCCCACTCTTCGGCGATGCGCAGCACGTCGTGCAGCGGCGAGATCAAGCTACCCGATCGAAGCTGAACGTTGCGCGTGACCATCGCCAGCGCCGCGCTGGTCAGGGCTGGATTGGCAAAACAGCCGCCGAAGCGATCGAAGTGGCGCTCGGGGGTCCAGATCGCGTCGAAGCCGTTCTGGTCCGCGAAGCGGGCGGCTTCCAGGAGCAGCCGATACGGCTCGCGGCTTTCGCTGTCGGAGGAGAAAAAGAAGAGTGAAAACTTCATGGGCGTGTCCCCGAAAGGCCGAGGTTCGGTGCTTTGTTGCGGGTAGACTTCTTGATCGCGCTGACCGACCCGAGTCCGTAGCTGTAGTCCAGCGTGGCTTCAGCCAAGAGCTGAAGTGGGTCGATGAATGAGTACCGTTGTTGCAGGCCGGCGAGCGCCACGGACAGTTCGGTGCAGGCAGTGACGATCACCTCGGCCCCGCGCGCCGTGAGCCAGCTGGTCACGGCGTCGATCACTGCCAGCGTCTGGAGCGACGCCACGGACTGACCTTTCACGCCCCAACCTGGGTCGTAGATGGCGGACATCAGGCTGTTCTGTAGCTCGGAGCCCAGGTCGGGGGTAATCGTCTGCTTGCCGTATTGCGCGAGCTTCTTCGCGTAAATCTGCGAACGCAGGGTGCCATCGGTCGCCAGAATGCCGATCCGTTGTGCACGCGGGTGGTCTTGCACTATGGCCTCGCAAGTGAGGTCAACCAGGTTCAGCCAAGGAATCTCGAGTCGCGGCTGAACCTGCTCGTAGAAGGCATGAGCCGCGTTGCAAGGAATGACGATGAAGTCCGCCCCGGCGCGAGAGAGCAGGTTGCCGTAGCGAGTGAGCGCGTCCACGCAATGCGAAGCGCTGTCGCCTAGGCTCGCCGTGCGGTCGGGGATATCCGTCGCGTTGACCAAAAACCAAAGCGGGTGATCCCGATCTGCATCAGCTCCCCGACGGACCGACTCTCGAATCAAGCACCGTTCCAGTTCGACGTGTGCTGCGGGTCCGAGCCCGCCCACGATGCCGGGAATCGCGACTTGCTCCTGCTTCATTGGGCACCGAGGCTCGGTGACGGCGCGCGGCCCTGTTCCAGATCCCGCAGTGGCCGATAGCAGTAAGACGCCGCCGTCGCCAACACCGTCCCGAATCCAGCGATGACCAACAGCAGCGCGCCGCCACGGCCTCCCGCGTGGCCGGTGAGCCAGTTCAACCCCGCGTGATCGCGCAGGTACGGATCAACCAATTTGTCCGCGGCGAGCCCGGACACCAGGTAGCCGAGCGGTCGAAACAGCAACGGTAGGCGGCGCAAGGAAAAGACCCGGCCTTGAACGTGCGGCTCGACGGTGGTCTGCCAAAGCGTTTGCGCGCAACCGTTGACCAGCGGCAGGAAGAAGAGCCCCGAAAATCCGGCGATCGCCATGGCCATTGGAGTCGCGGCGACGCCCATGGCGACCATGAACGCGCCAAACAGACATTGAAATCCGATCACGCCGACGATGCGGTCGCGCGGGCCGCCCCAAACCGTCATCAGCACGCTGCCCGCGAGCATGCCTGCCCCAGCCAGCGAACGGACCAGCCCCAGCACTGCGCTGGACGCCACTGCCAGCACCACCGGCGCGCTCAACATTTCGAGGAAGCTGACGGCCGCGTTGGAAACGCAGGACAGCCCGAGCAACGCGACCAGCCCCCGTTGCTGGGCTAGATAGTTCCAACCCGCCGCGACCTCTACGAGAAAAGAATTTCGAACCGGTCCGACGCTGCCCAAAACTCGCTCCGGAATCGTGAGCCAGAGCAGCGAGCAGACGCCCGCACCGGCACACAGAACCTCCACGGCCAGGACCCCCGAAAGCCCCGTCGAGCCGACCAGCAAACCGCCCAGCACGGGAGAGAGCAGCTGCGTGGCTGCGTCGGCGAATTGGGTGGCGCCCGCAGCGCGGCCGAGCTGTTTCACCGGCACGAGCAATTGAGTGGCCACGGTGAAAGCGGGCCAATGCACGGCGGTGAGGCACGACCTGCCCGCGCCAATGACGTAGAGATGCCAGTACTGGAGGGTTCCAGCTCGAAACAGCGCGATGGTGATCGCGGCGCCCAGGCCAGCCGCCAAGTGCGCGAGCAACATGGCTCGACGCAAGTCCCAGCGGTCCAGGAATACACCGAGCAACGGCGCGAGCAGGAGGCCAGGCAGCATGCCGCATGCGGCCATGATTGCCATCTGACCGGCTGAGTGGGTCGCCGTGTAAATCCAGATCGCGAGCGCGAACGCGGTCACACCGGAGCCCAACATCGACACGATCTGCCCGAGCCACAGGGTTCGAAATTCAGCCAGCTGCGGGTTTCGTGTGCTCGTCACGGCGCTCCCGTCTCGGACAGCGCCCGATGCAAGCGCTCTCCGACCACGCGAACGTTGGGTTCTGTCATCAGCGTCACGTGGTCACCTGGCACCCAGACGGCCTGCGTGTCGGGTCCCGCGAGAGCCCGCCAACCGAGTGTATCGTCAATCGACCCGTGCGTGCTCAGGCCGAGCTCGTGGTCATCCCGATGGGTCTGGCGCGCACGAAACACCAAGGTCGGCAGTGGCTCGCGGTAAACCGGGTAATAGGCGTCGAAGGCGAGCGAGCTAGCCTCTCCCACCGTGAGATAGCTTCGGATCCGCTCTACGCTCATGTCGACGGGGAGGATCTGAGCTTGCGCCAATTTGGCCGCGACATACGCCGCGAGATCGGTTGGTGCCGTTTCGCTCGAGTCCAGGGCCAGGGATACTTGGCGCCCGAAGAAACGTTGAACCAACGAGAGCAGGCGCAGCAGTCGATCGTTGTCGTCACGCGGCGCCGCGTTGGGATCCTTCTTCTGTCGACTCAGCGGGGCGGCTTCCGTGTCGATGATGGCGAGCAGTCCGACAGCGCAGCCCGCGGCGAGCAGCTGCTGTGCGGCTTCGAAGGCGACGTGTCCGCCGAACGAATGCCCCCCCAAGTAGTACGGCCCCTCGGGCTGCGCCGCTCGCATCGCGGTCACCACTGCCGCCGCCATCGACTCAATCGATCGCAGCGGCTCGAGTAGGCCGTCCAGACCCTGCGGTTGCAGCCCGTAGAATGCATGCTCCTCGCCAATTTGCTGCGACAGCGGGTAGAGCGAGATGGCGTCCATGGCCGCACCGGGCACGCAGAAGAAGGGACTGCCGGTCCCT
>Ga0302322_100002261_pt1 | contig 16227 bp, 12 predicted proteins | sample Fen_T0_2_FD_203757 | JGI IMG/M metagenome (GOLD analysis project Ga0302322, IMG submission 203757) | Peat permafrost microbial communities from Stordalen Mire near Abisko, Sweden - Fen_T0_2 | ecosystem: Environmental > Terrestrial > Soil > Wetlands > Permafrost | place: Sweden: Abisko... | reverse complement strand
GCGGCCTCTCGGCCGCCCCGTCCTGGTCGTTCGTCAGCGGCGTTGCTGCGCCGCATCATCGCTCGGTCAGCGGCCCCGGCGCCGCGAGCGGCGGTTCATGCCGGCCAGCGAGACCGGCGAGAGCGGACGGCCGAACGGGTCGATGAACACGGATACGAGCTCGCCCTTGGCCGGCAGGCTGCCTTCGAGCATGTTGACCGTATACGTGAGCGAGTCGCCGTCGATCTGCGGGTCCTTGAGCACGACGATGGCATCCTCGGGCTTCTCGTCGCCGGTCTCGACGAAGGAGATCACGGCGTTCGGCGGGTCGTCGGCGAAACTGTTCTCGCCCTTGCTCCACTCGTCCACGAACTGCTGCGTGGTGAGGTGGCCCACGACGCGCTGCGGGCGGTCGGCGAAGAACAGGGTGGCCGGCGCGAGACCGTGAAAGGTAACCTTGTCGCCCTCGTGGGTCATCTCGCGGGCCGTCTGCGCGAACAGGGCCTCGATGTCTTCAAGGGTCTTCTCGATATCGTCGGACATTTGGTCTCCTCGGTGGATCTCGGATGTCGGCGGGTGGTGCATCTGCGTTACCAGATGGTCACCTTTTCCTGCGCGGACCTAACATGGCCCCTATCACGGGGGGTTCCAGGGCGGGCCCGTTGCGCACCGTGGCCGTCAGCTCGCGGGCGCCGGGTCCGGCGCAGGCGGCGTCCGGGCGTCATAGCCTTCGTTGGCGGGCGGCAGCGCCTTGAAAGCGCGCAGTACGTCGTTCGCGTCCTCGAAGACGCGGGACGCTCCGACGAGCTCGACGAGCCCGTCGCGCTTGAGCTCGGCGCGGACGGGGTCCTGCACGTCGCAGAGCACGAACGTGACGCCCTGCTTGTCGAGCCCTTCGACGATCGCCTTCAGCACCGCGGACCCGGAGAAGTCAAGGTCCTCGATGTTGGCGGCGTCCAGACAGAACCAGCGGACCCGGCTGCCTGCCTTGGCGACGAGCTCCCGCACCTCCGCCGCGAAGCGCCCGGCGTTGGCGTAGTAGAGACTGGCGCCGAAGCGGTAGACGAGCAGACCGTCCGCGGCCTGGGAACCGTCGTCGATCGGCCCGTTGCTCCAGTCTCCAGAAGCCGCTGGGGTCAGCAGGCGGTCATACGGTTTGTAGCTGTGCCGCAGGTGGGCGACGATCGAGATCACGATCGCCAGGATGATGCCCTGCTCGACGCCCACGAAGATGACGGTGAGCGCCGTGAGCAGCGCTACGAAGAACTCCACCGGCCGCAGCCGGAGGATCGTGCGCATGCCCTTCACATCGACGAGTTCGACGCCGATGAGGAACACCACGCCGGCGAGGACGGCGTTCGGCATGTAGCCGAGCGGCACGGTGAGGAACAGCAGCACGATGATGACGACGGCCGCCATGGTGAGCTGCGCCAGTTGTGAGCGGCCGCCGGCGTTGTCGACCATGGCGGTCTTGGTCGGGCTGCCGTTGATCACGAACGTGCCGGTGAGGCCGGCGCCGAAGCTGGCGGCGCTCAGGCCGATGAGGTCGATGTTCTCGTCGAAGTCGTCGTTGAACTTGGCGGCGTAGGCGCGCGACGTCGCGGCGCTCTGCGCGAGCACGACGACGAAGATCGAGACCGCCGTGCCCAGCAGCTTGACGAAGTCGCCGGACGGAATGCCCGGCCAGGTGAAGCTGGGCAGGCCGCTCGGCACCGTGCCCAGCGTCGAGACGCCGTGGGCGCTCAGGTCGAAGGCGTAGCTGGCGACGATGGCCCCGATCACGGCGATGAGCGCCCACGGGACCCTCTTCACGAGGCGGCCGCCGAGCGCGATGACGAGGATGACCGAGATGGACACAGCGAACGTGCTCCAGCTCACCTTGCTCCAGTCCTTGAACGTGTTGACGACCTGCTCGATCGGCCCGCTGCCGCTCTTGGGGATGCCGAACAGCCCGGGGAACTGCCCGCAGGCGACCTGGATGCCGACGCCGGTGAGGAAGCCGATCAGCACCGTGCGGGAGAGGAAGTCGGCCAGGAACCCGAGGCGGAGGATGCGCGCCAGGAGCAGGAAGGCGCCGACGATGAGCGCGGTCATGCCGGCGAGGGCGACGTAGGTCGGCGACGCGACGGTCGCCAGACCGGCGAGGCCGGCGAACATGATGGCCGCCGAGGCCGAGTCGGCGCCGACCACCAGGTGTCGCGAGGATCCGAGCAAGGCGAACAAGATGACCGGCAGCACGATCGTGTAGAGGCCAGTGATGACCGGCATCCCAGCGATGGACGTGTAGCCCATGACCTCGGGGATGGCGAGGCACGCCAGCGTGATGCCGGCGACGATCTCCATCGGGAAGCGCTTCTTGTCGAACGGACGCACGCCCTCGAGCAGTTGGACCGGGAAGCGCCGCCCAGCTTTCTTCTTCGGCTGAGCGGCGACGTCCGCACCGGCTGCGTTCATGGTGACCTCCTGTGACGCTGGTCGTCTCTCAGAGTCCCTCGACCGCCTCGAGCCGGCCGGACTTGATCGCCGCCAGGAACGCCTCGTAGTCGCGTTCGTTCTGGTCGGCATAGCGGCCGGCGAGCTCGGTCATGGCCTGGTCGAACTTGTCGCTCTTGCCCAGATAGGCGCTGATCGCAACGGGGTCACCCGATCGCGCGTGCGCGCGGGCCAGCGTCCAGCCGCACTGTCGTGCGTAGAACGTGAGGCCGAACGGCTGGTACGACTCCACGTCGGCCGAGGCCTTCATGTCGCGGAGCTGCCGCCAGTACAGGAAGCGGCTCTCCTGGTATCCCTTCGTCCACCCGAGGTAGATGTCGCTGGCGGCCTGCATCATCCGCTGGCCGTGGACAACGCGCGATCCGGGCTGGTGCCGACTCTTCGGCAGGTGGTCCTCCAGTACGGACTGCGTCGCCTCCTTGACCTGCAGGAACAGCGGGTCCTGCTCGTCGCGGCCCTGCAGCAGCACGATGAACGCTCGCGTGCCGACGCTGCCCACCCCGACGACCTTGCGCGCCACGTCGACGATCTTGAACCGCTCGAGCAAGTGGCGGCGGTCCGACTGCAGGGTGGCGCGATAGGCCCTGAACTCCTGGTGGATGACGTGCCAGAGCTCGTCGGAGGACATGCCGTACGTCGCGAACAGCTCGCGCGATGGGACCACGATCGGCGGCTGGCTGACGATGCGGTACTCGCCGTCGACGACCTCGCCGAGCTTGGAGAGGGCCTGCAGGCTGTCGCGAGTGCGAGCCTTCGCCTGGCCCTTCTCCGCGATCTTCAGGCGCTGCTCGGGCGTCACCTGCCCGGCCGGCAAGGCGGCGTGCTTCTTCGACTTCTTCGCCTTCTTGGTGCTCTGCCTCTTGCCGTGCGTCTTCGCCTCTGCAGCCTGCTCGGCGACCGCATTCCGCAACATGGCCAGCAGTTCTTCGTCCGTAAGCTTGGAGTAGAAGATGTCCATGACGCCCATCCGGGCGAACTCCGCCATGGCCATACGGTACGCGTTGACGGCGGTCAGGGTGGCCGCGCGCACGTCCTGCTTGCCGAAGCCGTTGTTGCGCGCGGCGATTGTGAAGCTCGCGGCCAGGCGCGCATCGTCGTACTCGACCGGGCCGGGCAGCGTCTCGTCGAAGTCGTTCAGGTCGAACAGGAGCTCGCGTTCCGGCGACGCGAAGACGCCGAAGTTGGACAGATGCGCGTCGCCGCAGAGCTGAACTGTGAGTCCGGCCCGCGGCGTGTCCTTGAGGTCGGCGGCCATGATCCGTGCCGCTCCGCGGTAGAAGGTGAACGGCGAGACCATCATGCGGCCGTGGCGCACGGGCACGAGGTCCGGCTCCCGTCGCAGGTTCTGCTCCTCCAGCAAGGCGACCGGGTCCCGGCGGTCGTCCGCCGGCTTCCAGCCGGCGTGGGCAGACGGGGAGACCGCCTGTCGCGCCGCCTTGCCGCGTGCGCGGCGCTCGTCGGGGCTTGGATGGGCTACTTTTGTCGGCTCAGCCATGGCCGGCCTCCCTTTCTGCGTCATGTCGTGCCCGCTGCATTCTTGCGCCGGGCTCAGCCTCTGATGTCCGGGGGCGCCCGCCGGCAGGGGAGGGACTGGACGCCCTCCCCTGCTGGCTGCCTGCGGCGAGGGGACCTGCGCTGTGGCTATCCGCTGATCCCGTGTCCCATCTCCACCTGGTGGTGCGCCTCGTGCAGCGCCTTGCGGTCGCTCTCCTTGGGATGCGGAGCGAGGTCGAAGACGACCTTCTTCACGGTCCCGGTGAAGGCGAACGGCGACTTGTCACCGTAGGCCTCGCGGTCGACCGGCAGGCCGTTGTCGCGCCCGACGTCCATGCCGGCGTACCCGGAGAAGCGCACCGGCACGGTCTTGTCCATGCGCCCCTCGCCGACCTTGCGGTCGCCGATCCACAGGCTCGCGTCGCCACCTGTGCCGGGCTTCGCCGCGTCGGCATCGAACTGGATGCGGACGGTCACGTCGCCCGTGGGCAGCGGCTCCGTCGACTCCTGCCGGTAGGTCTCGACGCCCAGGAAGCTGTAGGTGTGGTGGAGCTTGCCGTCCTTCACGAACAGGGAGAAGCCGCCCATGTCGTCGGCCTCGGCCACGATGACGCCCTCGGCGCCGCCCTCGGGCACGTGGAGGTCGGCCGAGATCGCGTAGGAGTGGCCGTAGATCCTTGGGAGCATCCCAGCCAAGGCGTTCTCGACGTCGCCGTAGAACGTCCGCTTGGTCGCGGTCGGCATGGGCGGCAGGATGCCGAAGAACACCGAGAAGCCGGCCAGCAACGGCAGCACCTTGTGCTTCTCCGCCTCTTCCCAGAACAGCTGCTTGAGCTCGGCGAGCTTCTCCGGCTTCTGGGCAGCGAGGTCCCTGGCTTGCGAGAAGTCGTCGGGCAGGTAGTACAGCTCCCAGACGTCGTCCTCCGGGTCGTACTTATCCGGCGCGAACCGGGCCATCGTCGGCGGCGTCACGTCCCAGGGCTTGCGGTCGAGCTTGGCGCAGGCCCACCAGCCGTCCTTGTACATGGCCCGGTTGCCGAAGATCTCGAAGTACTGCTGCGTGTGGCGCTCGGCTGCGGCCGGGTCGTCGATGCTGTAGAGGAAGCTTGTGCCCTCCATCGGCGTCTGCGCGACGCCGTCGACGACCTTCGCCTCGGGGATCCCGGCGGCCTCGAGGATCGTCGGGCCGATGTCGATGCAGTGCGTGAACTGATGGCACGCCGCCGGCTTACCGATGCGGCGCGGCCAGGCCACGACCATGCCGTTGCGCGTGCCCCCGAGGTGACTGGCGACCTGCTTGCCCCACTGGAAGGGGCAGTTGCCCGCCCAGGCCCAGGCGGCAGCGTAGTGCGGAGCGGTGGCGTCGGTGCCCCAGGCGCCGAGGCCGCCGTGCTGGTCGATCAGCGCGAGCTGCTGCTCGGGCGTCAGTGGGATGCCGTTGAGCATGGTGAGCTCGTTGAACGAGCCCGTGAGCGTGCCCTCGAGGCTGGCGCCGTTGTCGCCCCAGATGTAGATGACGAGCGTGTCGTCGAGCTCGCCCATCTCCTCGACGGCATCGAGCAGGCGGCCGACGTTCCAGTCGGCGTTGGCCGAGTAGCCGGCGTAGACCTCCATCTGACGGGCGTAGAGCTTCTTCTCGTCGGCGGAGAGCGAGTCCCAAGCGGGGAGCTCGGCGGGCCGCGGGGTGAGCTCGGCGCCGGCGGGGATGACGCCGAGCTTCTTCTGGCGGGCGAAGGTCTCCTCGCGGTAGGCGTCCCAGCCACCGTCGAACTTGCCCTTGTACTTCTCGCTCCACTCGACTCCCACCTGGTGCGGCGCGTGGCTACAGCCGGTGGAGTAGTAGGCGAACCAGGGCTTGGTCGGGTCCTGGGCGCGCACGGCGTGCAGCCAGCCCACGCACTTGTCGGTGAGGTCGTCGGGCACGTAGTACTCGGCGCCCTCCTCGCTTTCGGGCACGCCGATGATCGTGTTGTCCTGGGTGATCACCGGGTCGTACTGGCCCGACTCTCCGGTGAGGAAGCCCCAGAAATGGTCGAAGCCCCAAGCGTTCGGCCAGCGGTCGAAGGGGCCGGCCATGCCCTGCACGTGGTCGGGGGTGAGGTGCCACTTGCCGAAGCCCGCGGTGCTGTAACCGTTGCCCTGCAGCACGCGCACGAACGGCGCGCAGTCCTTAGGGCGCGCAGAGGTGTAGCCGGGGAAGGGGCCCGGGAACTCGCCCACGGAGCCGAAGCCGACGGTGTGGTGGTTGCGGCCGGTGAGCAGCGCCGCGCGCGTCGGCGAGCAGAGCGCGGTCACGTGGAAATGGTCATAGGTGAGGCCGCTCTCGGCGACGCGCGTCATGGCGGGCGTCTCGATGGGCCCGCCGAACGTGCTCGGGTTGCCGAAGCCGGCGTCGTCGATGAGGACCAGCAGGACGTTGGGGGCGCCCTCGGGGGGCGTCGGCGTCATGTTGATCGTCCAGTCGGCTGCCGAGGTGCGCAGCGAGCGGCCGATGGCGCCGCCGAAGGCGGGGTCGGGGATGGGCAGCTCGGTGCGGTCGGGGATGAACTTGAGCGCCGCCTCGGCGAGCGCGTCCTTGAGGCCGCGCACGCCCTTCTTGTCCATGGCGACGACCGACTTGGCCGGCGTGCCGGCGAGCGCCCGCTCCGCGGCGAGGCGATCCTCATCGTCGACCATCGCGATGATGGCGGCCGTGCCGGGCTTGAGCTTCTCGCCAAGGCCGCTCTCCATGCCGCTCTCGACCTTGTGGTGCATGAACTTGCCGATCAGGCCGCCGGCCGCGGCGCCGACGGCCACCGAGGCGAGCAGCGGCGGCGCCGCGAGGCCGACGAGCACGCCGACGCCGCCGCCCCAGCCGAGGCCCTTGCGGCCGAGGTGGTCGCCCGTCTGACTGACGTGGACCTCGCCGTCTGCGTCGCGCTCGACGAGGATCACGCCCTCGGTGCGGATCTTCTTCTCCGCGATGAGCCCTACCAGAGCGTCGAAGTCCTTCTGCGCCGCCTCCACTGCCGGATACGCGGCCATGATCACGTCGTAGGTGTCACCCACGGTCTCCCCCTTCGTCCTTTGAGCCGGCGCTGACCCAGGCCTGCGCCTCAGCTCTCTGTGCGTTCGAGAACAGCTTCATCTCACCCGGGACAGCCCACCCCACGCGCTTCACCTGCTTGCGGACGTGGTCCAGATCGGTGACCACAGCGATGCGTTTGAACGAGAACGCATGCAGCACCCCGAGCTTCGCGTCGGCCCACCCGCCGCCGGCTTCGTAGCCGGTGAAGCGTTCGCCGAGCACGTGCAGCAGGCTGATCTTCTTGTGCCGTGACAGGGCGTCCTCGACCGCAGGGAAGGCCGTCGAGGAATAGTCGTCCGACGTCACTTCGCCGACCGCCTCCAGACCGACCACCCCATCGGGAAGCCCCTCGATCAGTTCGATCAACGCAACCTCCTCAGTCGTCGGACGCGACGGCGCGGCCCGACCCTCAGCCGGCGACCCCGGCAGCGACCGCGTGGTGCGCGGCGTGTTGATGAAGCTCCCGCTCGTCCCCGTGGATGTGCGGCTTGAGATCGAAGACGACCTCTTTGACGGTGCCCGTGAACGCGTAGGGCGCCCTGTCCTCATAGGCAAGGTCGACGACGAGCCCGTTGTCGCAGCCGATATCCATGCCAGAGTAGGAGGTGAAGGCGATCGGCACCGTGTGCTCAAGACGGCCCTCGGCGACCTGCTTGTCGTTCGTCCACAAGGTCACCCTGCCACCCGCACCCGGCTTGGGAGCGTCGGACTCGAACAGCAGCTTCACGGCGACGTCGCCGATGGGCAATGGATCGCTCGCCACCTGCTTGAAGGTGTCCACGCCGAGGAACGAGTAGGTGTGGGTCAGCAGGCCCTTCTCGTCGACCCAGAGCGCGAACCCACCTATGAAGTCGGCGTTGGCGACGATGACGCCCTCGGCGCCGCCGTCCGGGACGGTCAGCTGCGCCTCGATCGCGTAGGAGCGGCCCTGGATGCGCGGCGTCATCCCGCGCTGGACGTTCTGCACGTCGCCGGCGAACCGCAGCCGGGTGATCGTCGGCAGCGGCGGCAGGATGCCGTAGATCACCGACAGGCCGCCCATGAGCGGGAGCACGCGGTTCTGCTCGGCTTCCTGCCACCACAGTTCCTGGAGCTCCTTGACCTTCTCCGGGTGCTGCGCGGCGATGTCATGCGCCTGCGAGAAGTCGTCGGGCAGATAGAAGAGCTCCCAGCCGACGTCCCTGTCCGGATCCCAGTCGGCGTCGGGACCGAACTGGGCGAGCGTCGCCGGAGAGACGTCCCACGGGAGTCGCGTCGGGTTGGACGCGGCCCACCAGCCGTCCTTGTACATCGCGCGGCTGCCGAACATCTCGAAGTACTGCGTCGTGTGGCGCTCCGCGGCTTTCGCATCGTCGAGCGTGTAGAGGAAACTGGTGCCGTCCATCGGCTCCTGCTCGATACCATCGACGAGCTTCGGTTCGGGGATGCCGGCGGCCTCGAGGATGGTCGGGCCCACATCGATCACGTGGGTGAACTGGGTGCGCACCGTCGCGTCCGGCTTGAGCCTGCTCGGCCAGGCGACGACCATCGGGTCGCGGGTGCCGCCGAGGTACGCCGCGATCTGCTTGCCCCAGCGGAACGGCGTGTTGCATGCGTGCGCCCAGGCGCAGGCGATGTGCGGCGCCGTATGCGGGCCGCCGAGGGCCTCGGAGCCGCCGTACTTCTCGATCAGCTCGGTCTGCTGGTCGGCGTCGAGGACGAGGCCGTTGAGGAAGGTGAGCTCGTTGAACGAGCCGGTGGTCGTGCCCTCCATGCTGGCGCCGTTGTCGCCCCAGATGTAGAAGATCAGCGTGTTGTCGAGGTCGCCCATCTCCTCGATGGAATCGAGCAGCCGGCCGACATTCCAGTCCGCGTTCTCCTGATAGCCGGCGTAGACCTCCATCTGGCGGATGTACAGCGTCTTCTGCGTGTCGGTGAGCGAGTCCCACGCGGGCAGGCCCTCAGGCCGTTCGGTGAGGTCGGTGTCCCGCGGCACGATGCCGAGCTGCTTCTGGCGCTCGAGAGTCTCGTCGCGCAGCTTGTCCCAGCCGCCATCGAACTTGCCCTTGTACTTGTCGGCCCATGCAGTCGCGACGTGATGCGGGGCGTGGGCGCAGCCGGTGGAGTAGTACATCATCCACGGCTTCTGTGCGTCCTGCGCGCGGACGGCGTGGAGCCACTCCACGGCTTTGTCGGTGATGTCGTCGGGGAAGTAGTAGAGCTTGCCATCTTCACCCTCGGGCACTCCGAGCGTGGAGTTGTCCTGCGTGATGATCGGGTCGTACTGGCCCGCGGCGCCGCTCAGGAAGCCCCACCAATGGTCGAAGCCCCACGACATGGGCCAGTGGTCGAATGGGCCGGCGGCGCCCTGGACGTTGTCCGGCGTGAGGTGCCACTTGCCGAAGCCGCCGGTGACGTAGCCGTTCTCCTTGAGGATGCGCGGGAACCCGGCGCAGCTGCGCGGCTTGGCGGCGGTGTAGCCGGGGAAGGGGCCGGGGTACTCGGCGATGGAGCCGAAGCCCACGCGGTGCTGGTTGCGACCCGTGAGCAGGGCCGCGCGTGTGGGTGAGCAGACCGCCGTGACGTGGAACTTGTCGTAGGTCACGCCCATCTGCTGTACGCGCGTGAAGGCCGGGGTGCTGACCGGGCCGCCGAAGGTGTCGATGGCGCCGAAGCCGGCGTCGTCGATGAGCACGACGAGCACGTTCGGCCCACCCTCGGGCGCCTTGGGCCCGGGGATCATCGCCCAGTCGGCGACCGAGTCGCGGAGTGTGCGCCCAGCCGTGCCGCCGAAGGGTTTGTCCGGGATCGGCAGGACTGTGCGATCCGGGACGAACTTCAGGGCGGCCTCGGCGAGGGCATCCTTGAGGCCGCGCACGCCCTTCTTGTCCATGGCGACGACGGACTTGGCGGGCGTGCCGGCGAGCGCGCGCTCCGCGGCGAGGCGGTCGTCGTCGTCGATCATGGCGACGATGGCGGCCGTGCCGGGCCGGAGTTTGTCGCCGAGCCCGGCTTCCATGCCGCTGTCGACCTTGTGCTTTGTGAACTTGCCGATGACGCCGCCGGCCGCTGCGCCGACGGCGACGGAGGCGAGCAGCGGCGGCGCGAAGAGGCCGACGACGAGGCCGACGCCGCCGCCCCAGCCGAGTCCCTTGCGGCCGAGGTGGTCGCCGGTCTCGGCGACCTTGACCTGACCGTCGTCGTCGTGTTCGACGAGGATCACGCCCTCGCTCCTGACCTTCTTGTCCTTGATCAGGGCCACAAGCCCATCGAAGTCCTTATGGGCCGCCTCCACCGTTGGATAGCCGGCCATGATGACGTTGAACGTGTCGCTCACTGGTCCTCCTCTGGTGGATAGGTGGGGTCGCACCAGCGCATCGGCTGGATCGCGTCGTCCGGAGGCTCTCCGTTGCAGGGAAGAAGCACCCTGGGAGACGGCAGTCGGCGCAGGGGCATCCTACTGCGAACGTCGCGTAAGTTACCAGTTGGTAATGGAAGGAGGCGAGGCATGTTGTAGGGTACGCCGGAGTCCAAAGAGCATCGTTGGAAGACGGCTGAAGGAATCGGTGTGGACGAGGACAAGAGGAGTCGCCGCAGGGGCGGACGCGAGCAGACCACCGCGGACATCCTGGACGCTGCCGAGAAGCTCTTTTCGGAACGCGGGTTCACGGCCGTCACGGTGCGGGACATCGCCGCCGAGGCCGGCGTGAGCCACGCGCTCGTGCACCGGTATCTGGGCAGCAAGCAGGACGTCTACCGGGCGATACTCGCGCTCAATGAGGGCGCGTTCGTGGCCTCGGCCGCGGACCACGACGAACTGCTGACCGCGACCAGCCTGATGCTGCGTGAAGGCCTGGCGCACCAGCGACGTTACGTGCGCCTGATCGCGCATTCGGCGTTGCACGGCCTCTCCTACGAGCGCACGGTCGGCAGGTTCTCCGCCACCGAGCGGCTGGTGGAGCTTGCGCAGGCTGGCGCTGAGGGGGGCGACGCCTGGGATCCCGACGCCGTCGACCCCCGGTTCGTCATCGCGAGCGTCGTCGCGCTGTTCATCGGCTGGATATCCGCTGAGGACTGGGTCCTTCGCGCGAGCGGCCTCGCCGACCTGAGCGACGCCGAGATCGTCGACTCGCTCGAGCGGGTCATCTTCGGCATGTTGCGGGACAATATCCCGGGCGCCGAAGGCGGATCGATGGGCTGAGCCGTCTGATTCCGGCGTTCTCGCCGGCAGGTGAGCAGTCCGTATTCTCGGGGTAGGTTGACGGCTGAACCGGAGCCGCCGGCGTAGACAGGCCAGGCGGGCTCGTCCCCAGAGGTAAGGAGGGTGCTGCATGAGTGAACTGATGGTGCTGGGCTTCGAGAACGAGGCGGCCGCCGACGAGTTCGGCGTCACGCTGGCCCAGATGCAGAAGGACATGATCGTGCAGTTGCAGGACGCCGCCATGGTCGTCCGCGACGACGACGGCAAGCCGCACGTGAAGCACGGCAACAAGCTGGTCGGCGCCGGCGCCCTCGGCGGCGCCTTCTGGGGCATGCTCTTCGGCCTCATCTTCCTGATGCCGTTTCTCGGGCTCGCCATCGGCGCCGGCATGGGTGCCCTGTTCGGCAAGCTCGGCAAGACCGGCATCGACAAGCAGGTGCTCGAGCAGATGGGCGACGCGGTGCCGCCGGGCAAGGCGGGCTGGTTCCTGCTCATCGGCCAGATGACTGAGGACAAGTTCCTGGCCGCCGTCGCGGGCACCAAGGCGACGCTGGTCCGCTCCAACCTCTCGCATGACCAGGAGGAGCAGCTCAAGCAGGCCTTCGGCACCGAGAAGCACGAAAAGGACTGAGTGCGGCGAGAAGCGACTGACCTCCGAGGGGCGGCCCGATGGGCCGCCCCTCGTTTCTCCGGTCTAGACTGGACCAGTCCGTCATGGCGACGAGGGGGTCGAGGTGGCTGAGATCGAGGCGAAGGCGTACGGCGCCGCCCCGAAGTGGGCGCCGGGGAGGCCGAAGCTCCGCGCGCGGCGCCTGCTGCTGCAGTGGGTGACGAGCGCCCTCGCGCTGTACATCGCCGCGGTGCTCGTCCCCGGCGTCAAGATCGAAGGGTTCTTCGGGGCGCTCCTCGCCGCGGCGCTCATCGCCGTCCTCAACGCCCTGGTGCCCCCGCTCATCGCCGCGCTGCGACTGCCCTACATGCTCGCCGTCGGTTTCCTGCTGGTGCTTCTGCTCGACGCCTGGATGGTCAAGGTGGCGGCGGACCTCTCCGACCACACCTTCAAGGTGGACGGGTACCTTGCTGCGCTGCTCGTCTCGCTGGTCGCGGCTGCGGTGACCGTGGTGCTTGAGGTGCTCCTCGGCACCAACGACGACGACGTGTACTCGCTGCGCGTCACGCAGCGCATCGCGCGGCGGTCCCGCCACCGGGACGTGACCGACGTGCCCGGGATCGTCTACCTGGAGATCGACGGCCTCGCCCGGCCGATCCTGCAGCGCGCCATCCGCGACGGGCATGCGCCCGAGATGGCGCGCTGGCTCGCGTCCGGCTCGTTTCGCCTCTCCGAGTGGGAGACCGACCTCTCGTCGCAGACGGGCGCCTCCCAGGCGGGGCTGCTGCTCGGCTCCAACGCCGACATCCCCGCCTTTCGCTGGGTCGAGAAGGAGTCGGGGCGCATCATGACCTGCTCCGCCCCGGCCGACTGCGCCCTCATCGAAGAACGGCACTCCAGCGGCCGCGGCCTGCTTGCGGAAGGCGGCGCCAGCCGCAGCAACCTGCTGTCCGGCGACGCCGCCCAGGTGATCCTCACGGTCAGCCGCATGGAGGCGGAGAAGAAGGCCAACCCGGGGTACCGCGCGTACCTCGCCGACGGCTACAACGTCACGCGGACCTTCGTGCTCTTCTTCTACGAGGTCATCCTCGAGCTCGCCGGCGCGGCGCGGCAGCGCCGGCGCGACGTGCGCCCGCGCGGGCACCGCTCGCTGAGCTACGCGTTCATGCGCTCCGGCCTCTCCGTCTTCGTACGCGACTTCACCGTGCACAGCATCATCAGCGACATGATGATGGGCGTGCCGGCGGTCTACGCCTGCTTCGCCGGCTACGACGAGGTGGCGCACCACTCCGGCCTCGAGCGCGCCGACACCATGGAGGTGCTGCGCAAGCTCGACCAGCAGTTCGGACGCATCGAGCGGGCGCGCCAGTACGCCGCGCGCCCCTACGAGCTGGTCGTGCTCTCCGACCACGGCCAGACCCAGGGCGCGACCTTCTTGCAGCGCAACGGCTACGGCCTGGACGAGCTGGTCGAGCGCAACTTGCGCGGCGCCGGCACGGAGAACGTCCGCGGCGCCGGCGTCGAGAACCTGCGCGGCGGCGACGAGAACGACTCCGCCGTGTCCAAGGCTGTGCGGGAGGCGACCGGGCGCAAGCAGAAGGACGAGGACAAGCACCAGGTCGGCGACCGCAGGGTGATCGTCATGGGGTCGGGCAACCTCGGGCTCATCTACCTCATGGACGAGGCCCGGCGCATGACGATGGAGGAGATCGACGAGCGGCACCCCGACCTGCTGGGGGCGCTGCGCGCTCACCCGCATGTCGGCTGGCTGCTCGTCCGCTCCGCCGAGCACGGCGCCGTGGCGCTGGGCGCCCGCGGCGCCAACTACCTGAGCGAGGGCCGCGTGGAAGGCGAGGACCCACTGGCCGGGTTCTCGCCCACGGCCGCGGCCCACCTGCTACGAACCGACGGCTTCACCCACGTCGCCGACGTCATGGTCAACAGCTTCTACGACGAGCAACTCGACGAGGGCTGCGCGTTCGAGGAGCTCATCTCGTTCCACGGCGGCATGGGCGGCCCGCAGACGCGGCCGTTCCTGCTGCATCCCGTGGAGCTCGCCGTCCCGGGAGACGGGATCGTCGGCGCCGAGGCGGCGCACCGCGCGCTCGCCGGCTGGCGTCGCGAGCTGCAGGGAGACACGGCGCCGTGACGATGCGCGCGCCCCACGCCGCCGGCGAACCGTGATGGCTCGCGCGCCTCACGCCGCCGGCGCGCCGTGCGCACGGGAGGCGACGTGCGCCTGAGGCCGCGACGGCTCAACTCCGCAATCGCGGCCCTCTTCATGATCGGGTCGTTCGGCTTCGCCCTCGGTTGCGTCTCCGTCTACGCGGCCGCGGTGGGGCCCACTGCCGACGCGGTCACCTTCTTCGTCTCCTCGATCTTCTTCACCAGCGCTTCGTTCTGGCAGCTCGTGCAGAGCCAGACGCCGGCCGCCGTGGCGACCGGGACGGCGCGCGATGAGGAGCGGCAGCGCGTACGCTTCCTGGCGTGCCTGCCGCACGACAGGGCCTGGCTGGCGGCGGCCACCCAGTTCCCCGGCACCCTCTTCTTCAACGGCACGACGTTGTGGGCGATCACCATCGCCGTCTCCGACAGCCAGTACGACAAGGTCGTGTGGCGGCCGGACTTCTACGGGTCGGTCCTGTTCCTGGTCTCGAGCGCGTTCGCCCTCCTCGCGCTCGGCCGGCTGTTCACGTGGCGCCCGCGCGAGGCCGCCTGGTGGTGCGCGTGGCTCAACATGATCGGGTCCATCGCCTTCATGGCGTCGGCCATCGGAGCGTTCGTGATCCCGAGAACGGACTCGGCGGTCGACCTCACGCTGGCGGACAGGGGCACGCTGGTGGGCGCCGTCTGCTTCTTCGTCGGCGCCCTGCTCGCGATCACGGCCTGGAGGCAGGCGGCGACGTCAGCCCGCGCCGCCGCCGCGGACCGCGCCGCGCCCTCAGCCGGCTGAGGACGGCCGAGCCCGGGACCGAGGGTCTGTCAGTCCTCGACAAGTGAGATGGCGTCTGCGGGGCACTCGTCGGCGGCGTCCTCACAGCAACCGGCCTCCACGCACTTGCCAGGGGCGATCACGTGCGAGACGCCGTCGTCGCCGAGCTTGAACACTGCCGGGCAAATCTCTTCGCACCGTCCGCAGCCGATACAGAGGTCTTCGTCGACGGTAGGTCTCATGGTCGCCTCGCGAGGTCGGTTTGCCTGACTACCGATGGTGTTCCCGGCCAGTGCGTCGGGCGCACCAGCACCGTCGCACCCCGCCGACGGATCCGGTACCGCTCACGCGGAATCGGACAGATGCCGGATCCAGGGGCGCAGCCGGGGATCGTCTCCCCGACCCGAGGATCGTGACGCCGGCCGACCCGGCGTCCCGGGTCAGAGGCCGCCGATCCCCTTGCCGAGCAGCACCACGCCGAAGACGACGAAGAGCACGATCATCACCGTGGAGTTGTTGGCCTGCAGCCAGGTCTTCCAGCCGTCGAGAACGCGCTCCGACCGCTCATCGCCCAAGAGGAAGTAGACCGCGACCGGGGCGATGATCGCGATGCTGGCGACGAGGATGAGGAGCAGCAGGACGACGACCTGCTGCACGCCGCCGAGGCCGGCCCCGGCGATGCCGGCCGCGGCCGCGGCGGCGAGGATGAGGTTCTTGGGCTTGACGCCGCCGAACAGCGCCCCGACGGAGAGCGAGCGCCTGGGGGTGAAGCGGTCGAGTGCCGCCATCCACTTCGGCAGCGGCACATCTTCTCCGGGCGCAGGCCGGCCTCGGAACCCGCGCCACGCCAGGACCAGCAGCACGACGCCGAGCACGATCTTGAACACGGCGACGATGGTGCGCGGGCCGCTGGAGCCGGCCGACTCGGCGGCGTCGGTCACGACGAGCGTGACGCCGCCGACCACGGCCAGCGCGAGCAGCCAGCCGCCGAGGAACGCAGGACCGTTCGTCCTCGCCTGCGGCGTGGTCAGGATGAGGATCACGGCGACGATCGCCAGCGGGCTGATGGCGATGCCGATCGCCAGCGGGAGCATCTCGCCTATGGCGCCACTCATGGTCCTCCTCGGGCCGCCGGGAGAGGGTGACCGGCGGCCATGTGAACCCTACCGTACCCACCGGCGTCACTTTCTCAGGCGCGCGAGCGCCTCCCCCTCCCGAGAGTCTCAGACCTCACCCAGACGGCTCTCAGCGGATTCCCAGATTGCGGCGGTACAACCAAGAGCGATAAGAGGGCCGGACCCCCCGAAAGCAATCCGGCCACATCGTTCCTGAGCTATCCGTGAGCTCCGTCCGGTCCGACGGGCACAGGCAAGAAAGGCAGCGGAGTATGAACAAGTTCCTCGTCACGATGGTCGCCGGTTTCCTCGGGGCCGCCCTGCTCCTGGGCGTCGCCTATGCGACAGGCATCGTCG
>Ga0302322_100002260_pt1 | contig 16229 bp, 15 predicted proteins | sample Fen_T0_2_FD_203757 | JGI IMG/M metagenome (GOLD analysis project Ga0302322, IMG submission 203757) | Peat permafrost microbial communities from Stordalen Mire near Abisko, Sweden - Fen_T0_2 | ecosystem: Environmental > Terrestrial > Soil > Wetlands > Permafrost | place: Sweden: Abisko... | reverse complement strand
TTCTTCCCGTTCGGGGAGTTCCGCAAGGGCGTCGGCGCCGGGATCATCGCCGTGTTCGTGGGCCTCATCGAGCTCCTCCTGGAGTTCGTGAAGCCCGTGACGCTGTCGATGCGACTCTTCGGCAACATCTACGGCGGCGAGGTGGCCCTCGCGGTGCTCACCGCGCTCACCATCGCGATCATCCCGATGGCGATGATCGCGCTGGAGCTGATGCTCAACCTTGTGCAGGCACTCATCTTCGCGACGCTGACCCTCATGTTCACCATCGCCGCCATGGAGCACCACGGGGACGACGAGCACGAGGCGGCCCACCAGCCCGAGCCCGTGGCGACGCCGGTCGATCCGGACGTCGTCGCGGCCGCCGCCCACTGACCAACCTTAGGGACACAACCCGGTCCAACAGCCGGGACAACGGAGGGAACTCGGAACCATGGAGCACCTCGGCGCAGGCCTCGCGGCCCTCGGCGTCATCGGCCCCGGCATCGGGATCGGCATCCTCGCCGGCCTGTCCGCCAGCGCGATCGGCCGCAACCCCGATGCGGCAGGCCAGATCCGTGGCCTCGCGATCATCCTCGCGGCGTTCGCCGAGGGCCTCGGCGTCCTCGCGGTCGTCGTCGGCCTGCTCGCGATCTTCATCAAGTAGCGACGGCACGAGACGACGCCCGTGGACATCCTCGCCCTGGTCGGTGAGGTCACCCGCCAGGTGGCCGCGCCCCCGGCTGCAGAGCCCGCCCAGTTCCAGATCAACCTGTTCTGGGTGATCGTCAGCGCCGTCAACTTCATCGTCTTCTTCCTGATCGTCAAGTCGATCGCGTTCAAGGGCCTGACCGAGACCCTCGAGACCCGGCGCTCGCGCATCGAGCAGGGCCTCCAGGACGCCGAGCAGGCCCGCCTGGACCGCGAGTCCGGCGAGCAGGAGCGCCTCGCGGCGCTCCAGGAGGCCCGCCGGGAGGCCAACGAGATCATCAACCGCGCCCAGAAGGTCGCGGCGGAGACGCGCGAGCAGGACATCGCGGCCACCCGCGAGGAGCTGGCCCGGTTGAAGGATCGCGCGACCGCCGAGATCGAGGCCGAGAAGCAGCGGGCCGTCGCCGAGCTGCGCGGCGAGGTCACGGACCTCGCCCTCCTGGCCGCCGGTCGCGTGGTGGGCGACTCGATGACCTCCGACCGCCAGCGCAAGCTGGTCGCCGACTTCCTGGCCGAATCCGCGGCCGGCGGATCGAACAACTGATGAGCAGGCCCGTCGCCGCCGCCCGGCGCTACGCGGAGGCTGCCTTCGAGGTGGCCCTCGCGGAGCGTCAGCTGGACCGCTGGCAGGCGGACCTGGACACCGCCGTGGACATCCTCGGCCGGCCCGACGTGGAGCCGACCGTGCACAGCCCGGCGGTCCCGCTGGGCGAGCGCGTCGAGATCGTGCGCCAGCTGCTGGAGCCCAGGATCGCCCGCGGGCCCCTGCGCCTGGTCACCCTCGTCGTCGAGCGCGGCAAGGTGCACGCCCTGCCCCGCATCCGGGACGAGTACACGCGTCTGCTCCAGACCCACCGTGGGGTGGTCCTGGCGACGGTCACCAGCGCCGTGCCCCTCACCACAGACGAGACCGCCGCGATCCGGAGCCGGGTCGAGGCGATGGCCGGTTCCCGGGTCGAGCTCCGCACGGAGATCAACCCGGACCTCATCGGCGGCCTGACCATCCAGGTCCGCGACCGGCTCCTCGACGCCTCGATTCGCGGCCGCCTCGAGCGGCTGCGCGACCAGCTTCATGCGGGGGGTCGCCTCCGCTAGCCCCCCGCCCGCGTCGCCGGCAAGACACCGGCGCGAACGGGAGCCTGCGAACGCCCAACGGAGACGCCATGGCCATCCGGTCAGACGAGATCATCAGCATCATCAAGAGCCAGATCGCCGGCTTCGACGGCAGCACGGAGACCCGCAGCGTCGGGACCGTCGTCGAGGTCGGGGACGGCATCGCCCAGGTCTACGGCCTCGACGCGGCCCTCATGTCCGAGCTGCTCGAGTTCCCAGGCGGGGTGATGGGCATGGCCCTCAACCTCGAGGAGGAGACCGTCGGCGCGGTCATCCTGGGCAACGCCAACGCCATCAAGGAGGGCGACCAGGTCCGGACCACGGGCCGTGTCGCCTCGGTGCCGGTCGGCGCCGCGCTCCTCGGCCGCGTCGTGGACCCGCTGGGCCGCCCGCTCGACGGCAAGGGCGAGATCAAGGCGACCTCGACCCGCCCGGTCGAGCGCATCGCCCCCGGCGTCATCACGCGCAAGTCGGTCGACACGCCGGTCCAGACCGGGATCAAGGCGGTCGACGCGCTGATCCCGATCGGCCGCGGCCAGCGCGAGCTCATCATCGGCGACCGCCAGACCGGCAAGACGGCCATCGCGATCGACACGATCATCAACCAGAAGGGCGGCGACCTCGTCTGCATCTACGTCGCGATCGGGCAGAAGCTGTCCACCGTGGCGCAGACCGTGGCGACGCTCGAGAAGTACGGCGCGATGGAGCACACCATCGTGGTCGTGGCCGGCGCCGAGGATCCCGCCCCGCTCCAGTACCTCGCCCCGTACAGCGGCGTGGCCATGGGCGAGGAGGTCATGGAGAACGGCGTCGAGATCGGCGGGCGCCTGGTCAAGGACGCCCTGTGCGTCTACGACGACCTGTCCAAGCACGCCTGGGCCTACCGCGAGATGGCCCTGCTCCTCCGCCGGCCGCCCGGCCGCGAGGCGTACCCCGGCGACGTCTTCTACCTCCACAGCCGTCTCCTCGAGCGCGCGGCGCGCATGAGCGACGCGAACGGCGGCGGCAGCCTCACCGCCCTGCCGATCGTGGAGACGCAGGCGAACGACGTGTCCGCCTACATCCCGACCAACGTGATCTCGATCACCGACGGCCAGATCTTCCTCGAGACCGACCTGTTCAACGCGGGCCAGCGGCCCGCCATGAACATCGGCATCTCGGTCAGCCGCGTCGGATCCGCCGCGCAGACCAAGGCGATGAAGAAGGTCGCGGGCCCCCTCAAGCTGGACCTGGCGCAGTACCGCGCCCTCGCGGCGTTCGCGCAGTTCGCCGGCGACCTGGACAAGGCCACCCGCGACCAGCTGAACCGCGGCGAGAAGCTCAGCGAGATCATCAAGCAGCCGCAGTACCAGCCGCTCCCCGTGGAGAAGCAGGTCGTGATCCTCGTGGCCGCGACGACCGGCAAGCTGGACGACGTCCCGACGCCGCGCGTCAAGGAGTTCGAGACACAGCTCTACCGGTTCCTCGAGACCGAGCGGCCGGACATCCTCACGGACCTCGCCGCCTCCAGGGCGCTCACGGACGAGATCTCCTCGGCACTCAACGACGCGATCGACGAGTTCCGCAAGTCGTTCCTGGCGTAGGCATGACCGTGATCGCATACCGCCGAAATGGCGGTCCGAGGCAAGGCGCGAGCGAGAACGCGCCTGCGGCGCTACCCGCGAACGAGCGCACATCGGCGTGCGTAAGTGAGCGCGCGCACGGAGCAACGCCGCATTCGGGCCGGTCAGGGCGGCGGCCCATGAACAGGGCACGGAACGATGCCTAGCCAGCGTGAGATCCGCCGACGCATCGGGTCGGCGAAGAACATCAAGCAGATCACCCGGGCGATGCAGTTCGTCGCGGCCTCCAAGCTGCGCCGGGCCCAGGAGGCGACGCTGGCCGCCCGCCCGTACCGCGAGAAGCTGGACGAGGTCATCGCCGACCTGTCCGCCGTCCTGGGCAGCGACGAGCACCCGCTCCTCGCCGGCCGGGACCTGCACGCCGAGCACAACCGGCTGATCGTGATCATGACGTCGGACCGGGGCCTGGCCGGCGCGCTCAACACCAACACCGTCCGCTTCGCGGCCCGCGAGATCACTGAGCACCCGGGGGACCTGCGGGTCGTCCCGGTGGGGCGCAAGGGTCGCGACGCCATGCGCCGTGCCCGCGTGCCGATCGCCGCCTACTTCGACGGGATGGGCGAGCGTCCGACGTTCGCCGACGTCCTGCCGATCGCGCGGCTGGTCTCCGACGACTTCGTCTCCGGCGTCTACGACCGGGTTGACGTCATCTACCCCCGGTTCGTGTCCACGCTCGTCCAGCGCCCGATCATGGAGCAGCTGCTCCCGATCGTGCCGGCCGAGGACATGGAGGGCATCCCGGGCCGCCAGTTCCTGTTCGAGCCCAACCCCGGCGCCTTCCTCGAGGCGCTCCTGCCGCGGTACGTGGCCACGCGCCTGTACGCGGCGGTCCTCGAGACCACGGCGAGCTTCTTCTCCAGCCAGATGGTCGCGATGAAGAACGCCACGGAGAACGCCGAGGAGCTCATCGACGATCTCACGCTTTCGTACAACAAGGTCCGTCAGGCCAACATCACTCGCGAGATGGTCGAAATCGCGAGCGGCGCCCAGGCTCGGTAGCCGGCGCAGTCGAGGAGGCAATCCCACCCATGGCGACCGCCGCCCCTTCCGCGAACGGCCGGGTCATCCAGATCACCGGCCCCGTCGTCGACATCGAGTTCCCGGCCGGCCACCTGCCGTCCATCTACAACGCCGTCGAGATCATCCGCGCTGGCCAGGAGCCGCTGACCTGCGAGGTCCAGCAGCACCTCGGCAACAACTGGGTCCGTGCCGTGGCCATGACCACGACCGACGGCCTGGCCCGCGGCATCGAGGTCCGTGACACCGGCGCCCCGATCTCCGTGCCTGTCGGCGCGGTGACCCTCGGCCGCGTGTTCGACGTCCTGGGCCATCCCATCGACGGCAAGGGCCCCGTCGTGGCGGACCACAACCTGCCGATCCACCGCTCCGCCCCGTCCTTCGAGGACCAGACCACCGAGGTCGAGGTCTTCGAGACCGGCCTCAAGGTCATCGACCTCGTGTGCCCCTTCCGCAAGGGCGGCAAGGTCGGCATCTTCGGCGGCGCCGGCGTCGGCAAGACGGTCATCATCCAGGAGCTGATCAACAACGTCGCGAAGGAGCACTCCGGCGTGTCCGTCTTCGCGGGCGTCGGCGAGCGCTCCCGCGAGGGCAACGACCTGATCGGGGAGATGACCGAGTCCGGCGTCATCGCGAGCACGGCCTTCGTGTTCGGCCAGATGAACGAGCCGCCCGGCGCCCGCCAGCGCGTCGGCCTCACCGCCCTGACGATGGCGGAGTACTTCCGCGACGAGGAGGGCCGCGACGTCCTCCTGTTCATCGACAACATCTTCCGGTTCACGCAGGCCGGCTCCGAGGTGTCGGCCCTCCTCGGCCGCATGCCGTCCGCCGTGGGCTACCAGCCCAACCTCGCGACGGAGATGGCGGCCCTCCAGGAGCGCATCACCTCCACCAAGAAGGGCTCGATCACCTCGCTGCAGGCCGTCTACGTCCCCGCGGACGACTACACGGACCCGGCGCCGGCGACGACCTTCGCCCACCTCGACTCCACGATCCGCCTCGAGCGGGCCATCGCGGAGCTGGGCATCTACCCCGCGGTCGATCCGCTGACGTCGACCTCGCGCGTCCTCGACCCGCTCATCGTGGGCACCGAGCACTACGACGTGGCGCAGGAGACCAAGCGCGTCCTGCAGCGCTTCCGCGACCTCCAGGACATCATCGCGATCCTCGGCATCGACGAGCTCTCCGAGGAGGACAAGGCCACGGTCGCCCGTGCTCGCCGCCTCCAGCGCTTCATGAGCCAGCCGTTCACCGTCGCCGAGGTCTTCACGGGCCGCACCGGCAAGTACGTGTCCATCCGCGACACGGTGGCCTCGTTCAAGGAGATCCTCGAGGGCAAGGCCGACACGTTGCCCGAGCAGGCGTTCTTCCTCGCGGGCACCCTCGACGACGTTCGCGAGAACGCGGCCAAGCTGGCGGAGTGATCGCATGAATCGCGCGCCCGCTCTCGCCCGCCCGCTGTCGGCGCGATTCCAGTCCTGCGGGACTGAGATCGCCCGCCAGTCGACCGTGCTACGCGGACGCGGTCCCTCACTCCCTCAGTCTCTTACCGAGATCCGCAGTCGCCGGCGCATCCCGTTCAGTGGGAATGGGGGTTGGGGGAAGTACCGACTCAACGCAGGCCGCGCAGCCTTGGCGACCGGCGGCCGATCTCAGTCGCCCGCAGGTGACTGGAATCGGACCGACGGCGCCAAGGCGAGAGCGGCCGTCACTGGGGCTTGAACTGATGCCGCTCCAACTTGAAATCGTCACGCCCGAGCGCCTGGCGTACCAGGACGAGGTCGATATGGTGCTGGTGCCGGGGATCGAGGGCGAGCTCGGGATCCTACCGCACCACACGCCGCTGGTATCCCTGCTGGGCGTCGGCGAGCTGAAGATCCGCAAGGGGGGCGACGAGGAGAGCTTCGCGATCGTGGGCGGGTTCCTCCAGGTCCGTCCCGACAAGGTCGTGGTGATGGCGGAGACCGCCGAGATCGGCGCCGAGATCGACCTGGCCCGGGCGCAGCGCGCGCGAGCCGAGGCGGAGAAGGCCCTCGAGACCGGCTATGCCGAGGGCGCCGACCTCTCGGCCGCCCGCGCCGAGCTGCGGCGGGCCCTGCTCCGGATCCACGTCGCCGAGCGCCGTCGCCCGGAGGGCCCGCGCTCGCGGGGCTAGGGTCCCCGAGCATGAACCATGGCTGACGCCCGTCCTTTCCACTGGGAATACCACCCGGAGTCGCCGCCCCCGGAGGCGTTCCGGATCGACGGCGGGCGGCCGCTCCGGGGGACCGTGCGCGTCTCGGGGGCGAAGAACGCCGCCCTCAAGCTGCTGGCGGCCGCCGTCCTCACGGGTGAGCGCTGCCGGTTCGAGAACGTCCCGGAGATCGAGGACGTGCGCGTCCTGACCGAGGTCCTGGGCGACCTTGGCGTCGTGGTGGACCACCCGGCCCACGGCGTCTACGAGATCGCCGCGGGCGACGTGGACTGGCTGTTCATCCCGCTCGAGGCAGCCGCCAAGATGCGTGCCTCCTTCATCCTCCTGGGCCCGCTCCTGGCGCGGTTCGGGCACGTGATCATCAGCAACCCGGGTGGCGACCGCATCGGCCGGCGGCCCGTGAACCTGCACGTGGACGCGATGCGGGCCCTGGGCGCCGAGATCGACTACCGCAACGGCTACTACTACGCCAAGGCGCCCGGCCGGCTCCGCGGCGGCGAGGTGACGTTCCCGCAGGTCACCGTCATGGGCACCGAGAACGCGATGCTGGCGGCCACCCTGGCCGACGGCCACACCGTGATCCGGCCCGCGGCCCAGGAGCCGGAGGTGGACGACCTCATCGCGTTCCTGGTGGAGATGGGCGCGGACGTGCGACGCACCGCCCCGGACTCGATCGAGGTCTACGGCCGCCGCCGCCTGCGCGGCGCGAACCACATCGTGCTCCCGGACCGCATCGAGACCGGCACCTTCCTCGTAGCGGCCGCCGTGACCGGCGGCAAGCTCACCCTGGAGAACGCGGCCTGCGACCACGTGGGGGCCCTCGTGGAGATCATGGGCCGCATGGGCGTGCCGGTGTCCTGCGGCAAGACCGCGATCGAGGTCGACGCGACCGGCCTCCGCCCGGGCGACCTGCGCGCCTTCGACATCGAGACGTCGCCCTACCCGGGCCTCGCGACCGATGTCCAGCCGCCGACGTGCGTCCTCCTCACCCAGGCGTCCGGCACCTCACGCGTGCATGAAGCCGTCTTCGAGGACCGCATCGAGTGGCTCGCCGAGCTGCGCAAGCTCGGCGCCCGGATCGACATCGAGGACGCCCACCACGCGTCCATCCACGGCCCGGTCCGCCTCCACGGCGCCGAGGCGTCCATCAGCGACCTGCGCGCCGGCGCGTCGCTCATCCTCGCCGCCCTCGCGGCGGACGGCACGTCGCTCATCCACGGCGCGCACCACGTCCACCGGGGATACGAGAACATCGACCGCAAGTTCCAGCAGCTCGGCGCGAGCATCGTCCGGTCGGCCGACACCCCCTGACCGGCATCCACCTGACCGTCGCCCCTGCCCGAGACCGGCCGGGACGCCCCCACGGAGTAGCATTCGCCTCGTCATGAAGATTGGTATCGACCTCGGAACCGCGAACGTCATCGTCTATGTCAAGGGCAAGGGCATCGTCATCACCGAGCCCTCGGTCGTCGCGGTGGGCGAGGACAACCGCATCGTCGCCGTGGGCGAAGAGGCCCGCGAGATGATCGGCCGCACCCCCGGCAACATCCAGGCCATCCGCCCCATGAAGGACGGCGTCATCGCCGACTACGTCATCACGGAGGCCATGCTCCGCTTCTTCATCGGGAAGGCGACCAAGGGGCGCATCGGCTTCTCCCGGCCGGAGGTCATGATCTCCGTCCCCGCCGGCGTCACCTCCGTGGAGAAGCGCGCGGTCCGCGACGCGGCCCTCAAGGCCGGCGCCAAGGACGCGTTCCTCATCGAGGAGCCCCTCGCCGCGGCTATCGGCGCCAACGTGCCGATCAGCGGGCCATCCGGGAACATGATCATCGACATCGGCGGCGGCACCTCCGAGATCGCGGTCATCGCGCTCGGCGGCATCGTCGTGTTCAACAGCCTCCGGGTGGGCGGCAACAAGTTCGACGAGTCGATCGCCTCGTACATCCGCAAGAAGTACAACCTGATGGTGGGCGAGCGGACGGCGGAAGAGGTCAAGATCCAGATCGGCACGGCCCTGCCGCTGGAGCGCGAGCTCACGATGGAGGTCCGCGGTCGTGACCTCATCGCCGGTCTGCCGCGCACGATCCCGATCACCTCGTCGGAGGTCATGGAGGCCATCGAGATCCCGCTCCAGCAGCTGGTGGCGGCCGTCCGGTCGGTCCTCGAGCAGACCCCGCCCGAGCTGTCGAGCGACATCATCGACAAGGGCATGGTCATGTCCGGCGGCGGCTCCCTGCTGCGCAACATCGACAAGCTGCTCACGCAGGTCACCGGCGTCCCGTGTCACGTCGCGGAGAACAGCCTCAACTGCGTGGCGCTGGGGACGGGCCTCGCCCTCGAGCACTTCGACTTCTTCAAGAAGTCCCTCGTCTCGCAGATCTAGTCCCCGCGCTGATGAATCCGGGCGGGGTTGCGGGCGGGCTGGAGGCCGTGGGCATCCTCCGTGAGACCAGTCACCTGCGGGCGAACCGGCGAGGATCGGTGCGCCGGCCGGCCGGTATTGGCTCGGTTGGGGGGCCTGGGCGGTGAAGTACTTCCTCGACCTCCATTGCCACACGTCGTTCAGCTTCGACTGCCTCGCGCAGCCTGGATCGCAGGTCAAGGCCGCGGCCGACCGAGGCCTTACCCACCTGGCGATCACGGATCATGACCGGATCGATGGGGCGCTCCGGGCGCGGGACGAAGCGCCGGACGGGCTCACCGTCATCGTCGGCGAAGAGGTGAAGACCACCGACGGAGACCTCATCGCGCTGTTCCTGGAGCGGGCCGTGGCGCCGGGCCGGCCGGCCCGCGAGACCATCGAGGAGGTCCGGGCCCAGGGCGGGCTCGTGGGCATCCCCCACCCGTTCGACACGCACCGGGGGTCGATGCTCAAGGACCCACGGCTCGAGGCCATCGGGCGGCTGGTGGACTGGGTCGAGGCACACAACGCCCGCGTCGTGGGCGGCAGCGGCAACGAGAAGGCCGCCGCGTTCGCGAAGGAGCTGGGGCTGCCGGGCGTGGCGGCGTCCGATGCGCACAGCACGCTCGAGGTGGGCGTTGCGTACAACGTGGTGACCGTCGACCCGTCCACGGCGGGCGGGCTGCTGGCGGCCCTCGCCGAGGTCGAGCTCGTCCGGGGCCGCGCGTCCTATGTCGTGCGGACCCTGACCCCGATCTCCAAGCTCGTGAACCGCGCCCGGGGGAACCTGCGCGTCCAGCCAACGCCCGCAGGGGGCGGGCCAACCGCATGAGTGAGCCGCCCGTGCCCGACGCCAGCCAGCCGCCCGAACGCCGGGCCCAACCGCCGGCCGACACCGAGGTCCCCGCCGGCTCCACGGCCCACGAGGCAACCGAGGCCGGGCACGAGGCCGAGGCCGGGCACCATCCTGAGGCCGGGCACCAGGCCGAGACTGTCGAGGAGCTGGGTGCCGAGGTGCTCGAGGACCACGGCTCGGAGGGATACGACGACGCCGTCGAGCGCGTCTCGCTCAGCAGCCGTCTCCGCCAGACCAAGACCATCGTCTCGATCCTGGTCCCGCTCGCGATCATCGCCGTCTTCGTGGGGATCAACTGGACCACCCTGTCCAGGGTCCCGGGGCGGATCGCCGGCGCCAGCCCCATCCTCGTGCTCGCCGCGTTCGCGATCTTCTACCTGGGCTTCCCGTTGCGCGGCTTGCGCTGGTCGATGCTGCTGCGGGCCACCGGGTTCCGGATCGGCGTCAAGGACGCCACGGAGATCCTGTACCTCTCGTGGCTGGTCAACTGCCTCGTGCCCGCGAAGCTGGGTGACGTGTACCGCGCCTACCTGCTGCGCATCAACAGCGACGCGTCGCTCAGCAGGACCTTTGGCACCGTCTTCATCGAGCGCATCCTGGACATCTTCACGATTGCCATCATGGGCATCGCCGCCGGCTACTGGAGCTTCCGCGGCGCGATGCCGAGCCAGATCCAGGTGCTGCTGGGCGTCGCCGTGGTGATCGTCATCTTCCTCGGCGTGGCGCTGTTCACCCTGCGGAACTTCGGGCGGCGGATCCTGGTCGCGCTACCCTTCCCGCACCGCGTCGTGGAGCTCTACGACCGGTTCGAGGAGGGGGTCTTCAGCGCCCTCGACCGCCGCCAGCTCCCCGGGCTGGTCGTACTGAGCGTGGCGATCTGGATGACCGAGGCGCTGCGCCTCTTCTTCGTGGTCAAGGCGCTGGGCTTCCCGGACGTGGAGCTCGGGGTCTCGGGCGCGGTGTTCGTCGCCCTGATCGGGTCGCTCCTGACCGCCGTGCCGCTGAGCCCGGCCGGCCTCGGCATCGTGGAGGCCGGGATCGTCGGCGTCCTGACCGTCGTGTACAAGGTGCCGCTGGCCGAGGCGACCGCGATCGCGCTGTTGGACCGCGTCATCAGCGTCTTCTCGGTGATCATCTTCGGGTCGATCCTGTACGTGTTCTCAGGCAAGCCGAAGGGTGCGGGGATCGCGCGACCGGTCGAGGCGGCGTCGCCGTCGGCCTGACGGCCGACCCCTAGAAGATCCGGCGGAGGCCGGGGACCCGGCGCAGCACCAGGGTGCTCACGCCTAGCGACACGGTGGCGGTCACCACCACGAGGACCACCGCCTTGGCCGCGGCGGGGATCGCGACACCGACGAGCACCCAGGCGAGCGGATACAGGATCAGCGGGTGCACGTAGTAGATCCCGAACGAGTTGGCGGCCAGGGTTCGCCACGCCCGCCCGGCGCCGTTGCCCCAGCGCCCGAAGACCGCGAGGCCGCCCATGAGCGCGGCGAGGCAGAACGCCGCGAACAGGAGCGCCGCGACGGCTCGCTCCGGGACCGTGATGGGGTTGCCCGCCAGGCGGTAGGCGAGGTACGCCGTGCCGGTTGCCACGGCGGCGGCGATCCACGTCGGGGCCTCGGGCCGGTAGCCGTCCGGGATGAGCCAGCCACGTCGCTCTGCGAGGATCCCGAGCGCGAAGTAGCCGCCGTAGAAGGCGAGCCGTGCCGGCTGGACGACGAACAGCCAGCCGAACGGCACCCAGTCGTCCAGGCCCGCGACCGGTGCGAAGAGGATCGCACCGGCGGCGGTCAGGGCGATGAACCCCGGGAAGAACCAGGCGGGCGGTCGCGACGTGCGTGGGATGGAGGCCTTGAGCCTCGGGCTCGCCTCCCAGGCCCAGGCCAGCAACACGAAGAGCGCGAACAGGACGCCCAGGAACCAGTAGACGGACTGCTGGAACATGGGCCCCCAGAAGTCGCTCGTCCAGAAGTCCAGGTAGCCACGCGGGACGCCGCGGGACACGTAGGACATGTACGTGACGAGCGGCGCCAGCACGACGACGCCGGCGATCCATGGGACGGCGAGACGGACCGCCTTCTCGCGGACGAACCCGCCCGTGCCACGCCGCCGCAGGGACGGCAGCGCGAAGTACCCGGCGGCGAAGAACAGGATCGGCATCAGGGGCACGTCCACCAGGAGGACCACCGCCGTGAAGGCCAGGCCCTGGTCCGGGTCAATGACGTACCACCACGCGGGCGCGAACAGCATGTAGGTGATCGACGCGTGGAGCACGATCACGAGGAGGATGACGGTCGCGCGCAGGTTGTCCATGAAGACGAGGCGCGATCGGTCGGTCACGGGATCGAGCGTAGGGTCCTGCGTGGCGGTTCGTAGGCCCGTCCGGCCCTCGCGGCGGGCCGAGGAGCCCCCGATCCGTGGGGTCCCGGACCCTATCCCCCGAACGGGCTACGCCCGAACCGCATACGACTCCACCACACCTCACGAGCGTGCCGACGCCGCGGCGCCGCGCGTGAGTACCAATGGGTGGTTGGCCGGACGCACCATCCAATCGACACTCTCGTCATCCCGCGCAAGGCACGTGGGGCCCTAGCCCAGAGCGAGCATGACGACCGAGAACGGCCGCGCATTCAACGAGTGGCTGCGAGCCCAGCTCAAGGCCAAGAAGATGTCGCAGCGCCAGCTGGCCCAGCAGTCAGGTGTCGATCATTCGACGATCTCCCGCCTCATCCGCGGGGACCGCATGCCGTCGCTCGGAACGGCCACCAAGCTGGCACGAGGCCTCCGCGAGATCCGCGAGGACTCGGACACCAGTGCCGCGCTCAGTGTGGTGTCGGTCGGGCCGCAGAACCCGACGGCCCGCGTCGAGTACGCGCTCCGGGCGGATGAGGCCCTCACGGAGCCGCAGGTCCGCCAGATCATGGAGTACTACCTGGCCGTCCGGGTTCGCCGCTTCGCGCGGACGTACACGAGCGTCGGCGCCGCCGAACCGGGCAACGGCATGACGGCATCGTCCGGGAGCCCGTTCGGGCGACCGGCCGGCATGACGGCCGGGATCGGTGCCCCCACCGTGCTCCGCGCTGCTCCGCCGCAGCGCTACGCCGCACCCCGTCCCGCGGTCCGGCCGCCCCGGTCGCCGGGACGGCCCTGAGCTCACCAATCCAGGGCACGACCCGCGGCCACCTTCAGGGTCCGGGTTTCGGGGACAGCGAACGCCGGTCTGCAGGGACCGGCGTTCGCGCGTTTGCGCGTTCGCGCGTTCGCGCGTTCGCGCGGCCGGCCGTCAGGGCGCACCGGCGACCGCGTAGATCGAGATGACCCGCCGCGGGCCGGCATCGATCCGGCGTTCCAACCCGAGCTTCGGCAGGCCCGGCGTCTCCGCGATCCACCGGTCCTCGGCGGGGCCGCCGCACGCGGCACCCACGACCTCGTCGAACAGCGGATCGCAGACGAGGACGACATTGCCGTAGGCGCTCGATTGCGAGCTCTCGACGTCGGTGGTCACGTCCGCGCCACGACGCTCAAGGGGAAAGCGCAGCGCGTCAGCCGATTTGAAGGGCGGGATGCCGTCGAGGCGGATCTGGCGGTCCCCGGTGATGTCCAGCACCTCGGCGGCCGAAGCGTCCGCGAGGGGCCAGCCGCCATCGGGGGCCACGGCCGGCGGCCACGACGTGATGGCGATGCCCGCGAGCAGCGCGGCGAGCGCGCCGGCCGCGAGGCGCCCCGGGGTGACGGCGCCCCGCCCCGGGGCCCCGTGGGACTCGGGGGTGACAGCGCCAGGCCTGCGGGCCCCGACCGACGCGAGACGCGCGAGGCCCACGCCCACGAGCGCGAGCACGACCGGGTCCAGGAACGCGTGGTAGTGGTCGTTGGGGAGCCCCGGGACGATGACCGCGAGGCTCGGCGCGAAGATCGCCAGGGCGACGATCGAGACGCCCAGGCCCGCCGCCAGCCAGCGCGCCGAGGGGAGGTCCTCCGCAAACCCCCCGTCGGGGAGCCGCGCCGGGTCGCCGCGCCGGCGGCCGACCAGCGCGATCGCCCCGAGCAGCGTCACGACCATGGCCGTGACCAGCGAGACCGCCACGCGGTCGGTGATGAGACCCGCGATAGGCCACGTGATCGACCGCAGTCCCACCAGCGCCACGCGCTCCAGGACGCCGGACCCGCCCGAGGCGCGGCCGCCCCCCGCGACGTAGTCCAGGATCGCGCGCGTCTCCGCGAAGTCGTGCCCCAGCTCGTAGGCCAGGAGCGGCAGGAACCCGGCTGCGATCACCAGGGCCGCGCCCAGCCCGCCGCGCAGCACCCCTCGCGTCTCGTGCCCGCCGCGCCGCCGGCGGACCAGGTCCGCGCCCCACGCCCAGGCGAGCGGCGCCATGATCACGACGCCCAGGACGTGGCACTGCATCGTCACCATCGCCCCAAGGCCGGAGGCGATCCACCACCGGGCCTGGCCGGTCCGCCGTGCCATGATGGCCGCCGCGAATGCGAGGGCGGCTGCGGCGGGGATCAGGTTCGGGTTCCAGATGAAGGTGCTCTCGTCGATGCCCGCGGGCGAGATCGCGGCGAGGAGCCCGGCCGCGACCGCCGCCAGGGGTCCGCCCACGAGGCGGGCCAGCCACCACGCCCCGGCCACCGCCGCGATCCCGAACAGGGCGACCTCGCCCGTGACGCCCACGGGGTCGGACGCCGACACGATCGCCGCCGGGGCCAGCAGGAAGTAGTAGACGGCCCCATGGTGGAACGTGCCGATGGAGGTCGGCGGGCCAAGCAGCGGCACCACGCCGCGCGTCGCGAGCGCGCGCAGGACCAGCATGTCGTGACCCTGGTCCGCGTCCCAGCGACCTCGGCCGGCAATGCCCGGGAGCCGGGTGAGCATGGCGAGGGCCAGGATCGCCAGCAGGAGGAGGAGCTCCCGCCGTCCGGGGCGCGCGGCGGTCATCTTCCGGCCGCCGCGTCGTCGACCCTGGCGTCGTCGTCCTCGGCAGGTGCGCTGCGGCCCTTGGCGCTGCGGGTGTGGAATGCCGCGGCCGGGAGGATCGCGAGTGGCCGCCCGCACGCGAGGTCCTGGATCCGGGCGACGTTCACGGCGTCGTACCCGTCCTCCATCCCCGGCGTCTCCAGGACATACGTCACGTGGCCGAGGGCGGGATGCGTCGCCATGCGCCCCAGCCCCTCGCCACCGATGCGGCCCGCGCCCACGTGCTCGTGGCGGTCCGCGTGGGTGCCCAGCTCCGAGCGCGAGTCGTTGAGGTGGACCACGTGCAGGCGCTCGAGCCCGACCACCCGGTCGAACCGTTCGATCGTGGCGTCCACCCCGGCGGCGGTGTCGATCGCGTAGCCCGCGCCCCACAGGTGCGCCGTGTCGAGGCAGAAGCCATAGCGGCAGCGCTCGATCCCGGTCGCGGCCACCGCGTCGTCGATCGCGCGCAGCTCCTCGATCGTCCATCCCAGCGCGAACCCGCCGCCCGACCCGTTCTCGAGGATCAGCCGCACGCCGGGGGCGTCCCCGTGGAGCAGCCGGAAGGTGGCCCTGATGCCGCCGGCGAGTCGGGCCGTGCCAGCCTCGGGACCCTCGCCCCGGTGCGACCCGATGTGCACGTTGAGGAAGCCCGCCCCGTACGCCTCCGCGACGCGGAGCTCGTTGACCAGGACCTCCACGGAGCGTCGATGCAGCTCCTCGTCGGGCCCGGCCAGGTTCACGAGGTATGGAGCGTGGATGACGAGCGGCGTGATGCCGTTTTCGGCGAGCCGGTCGCGGAAGGCGGGGAGCTCGAGTGGAAGCGCGGGACGACGGCGCCACGACGTGGGGTTGTCACTGAAGACCTGGAGCGCGGACACGCCGATCTCGGCCGCGCGATCGGCGGCCTTGACCATCCCGTGCCCCAGCGGCAGGTGTGCCCCAAGCCGTCGCCCGTTCGGAAGCATCGCAGGGAAGGGTAGCGGAGCGGCATGGGCGTGGGGCCGCGCCTGGCGTGGTGCCGCGCCCTAGACTCCCGCTATGGACAGCGAGCTCCTCACCGGCGTGCGCGCCATCGTCGACCGGCACCGCCTCCGTATCCTGGGCCGGCTGGCCACGCGCCCGGCGGACCCGGATGCGCTGGCCGCCGAGCTGCGCCTCCCCGTCCACGTCGTCCGCAAGCAGCTTGAGGTGCTGGTCCACGCCGGCCTCGCGGAGCCGGACGTGGATCGGCCTGGCGCGTTCGGGGCACGGCTCGACCGCGTGGGCGAGCTGGCCCGCGCGCTGGCGGCGCTCGACCGCGAGGCGGCAGGGATCGTGACCTCGCCCGAAGGTGCCTGGCCGCACGACGGCGAGCCGCTCGCGGACACCCTGGCGCG
>Ga0302322_100002258_pt1 | contig 16235 bp, 15 predicted proteins | sample Fen_T0_2_FD_203757 | JGI IMG/M metagenome (GOLD analysis project Ga0302322, IMG submission 203757) | Peat permafrost microbial communities from Stordalen Mire near Abisko, Sweden - Fen_T0_2 | ecosystem: Environmental > Terrestrial > Soil > Wetlands > Permafrost | place: Sweden: Abisko... | reverse complement strand
GAGACCCCGCCTTCCCGGGTCGGGAAGGCGGCGGCCACGCCGGCGCCCTCCCAGGCGAGCCAGCGCAGACCTTCCGCCTCGCGCCATTCCAGGGCGAACCCGGTGCTCACTCTCAGCCTCCCGGGAGCACGTGGAAGGACCACTGCAGCACGGCGCCGATGGTGCTCTGGAAGACCCCGGGCGCCAGCACCATGATCATGAGCAAGCCGAGGAAGACGTAGTTGCCGTACCGATCGAGGGTGAGCCAGCGCGCATACGTCCTGGGCGGCAAGAAGCCGCCCAGCACGCGCGAGCCGTCGAGCGGCGGGATCGGCACGAGGTTGAAGGTCATCAGGATCACGTTGAGGGCGAACAGCATGGTGAAAGCATTGCCGAGGAACACGCTCCAGGTGTAAGTGAGCCACACCAGACCGGCCGCGACGAACGCCATGGTGAGATTGGCCGCTGGCCCGGCGAGCCCGACGAGCATCATCCCTCGCTGCGGGTTCTTGAAGCGCCACGGGCTGATGGGCACGGGCTTGGCCCATCCGAAGAGGAACACGCCGTTGCCGAGCCCGGCGGCGGCCGCGGAAGCCGAGCCGAAGAAGGTCACGGCCAGCATCACGGTCCCCCAAAGGTCGAGATGCTTGAGCGGGTTGAGCGTGAGACGGCCGTGAAGCTTCGCCGTCGGATCGCCGAGCTTCCACGCGACCCAGCCGTGAGCCAGCTCGTGCAGGACCAGGCTGACCAGCAGCAGCGGGGAGATGAGCAGGAACGAGTAGACGAGATCGGCGCTCATTGTTTGCGCATCCCTGCGGCCGCCGCGAGCTCCTCGCCGCGCGTGCGGATCACGCCGTTCAGCTTGAGATGCAGCACGCTGCGCAGCACCTCGCCCATCTCGGGCGAAGCCTCGAAGCCGATCTCCAGGAGGTCCTCCCCGCCGATCTCCAGACGCACATGTCGGGAAAGCTCGAGGAACCGTCCCAGACGCTCGGCGGCGATGCCCGTCTCGTCCACCACCATCGCCGCCACGACCGCCTCCGGAGGTTCGCCGTGAGCGAACTCGTACAGGTCGGCTTCGCTCGGCCCCCGGGCCACCCTGTCGGCCAGCCGGGTCCCGACGATGAAGGAGCGTTCGAGCACGTCGGCGTCGGCGCGGCGGATGCGCATGCGCTCTGACCAGCCGGCGATCTCTTCCGGCTCGAGATCGCGCAGCAGCCAGACCAGCCGCAGACGCCACCGGGGGATCTCCGCGGCCAGGCCGTGGATCTCGTACGCCTCGTCCCCGCGACGCACCAGCGCGCGCGTCTCCACGTCGGCGCGCAGACGCCCGTGGATGGAGGGCGTCAGGCCGAGCTCCTCCATCCGGCGCAGCGAGAAGTCGACCTTCTCCTCGTCGAGCAGGGCGACCAGTTCGTCGCGCAGGCGCGCCGAGGAAAGGTCGCCGACGAGGTCCATCCCGCAGCATGCGCGGGCGAGGTTCAGCGTGTGCTCGTCCATGCGCAGCCCGTAGCGGTTCTCGTAGCGGATGGCGCGCAGGATGCGCGTGGGATCTTCGATGAAGCTCAGGTTGTGCAACACGACGATGCGCCGCGCGTCCAGATCCTCCCGGCCGCCGAAGTAGTCCAGAAGGTTCCCGTAGGTCTCCGGCTTGAGCGAGACGGCCATCGCGTTGATGGTGAAATCCCGGCGCGCGAGATCGCTGCGGATCCCGGCGTGCTCCACCTTGGGCAGCGCCGCCGGATACTCGTAGGACTCAGAGCGAGTCGACGCCACGTCGACGCGCTGCCTCCGGCCGGCGGCGTCCCGCGCGACCACGACCGCCGTGCCGAACTTCTCGTGCGGCCGCACGTGGCCCTTGAGGCGACGGGCGAGCTCCTCGCCGAAGACGATACCCTCGCCCTCTACGGCGATATCGACGTCGAAGCCGGGCTCGCCCAGAAGCAGGTCGCGCACCGCGCCGCCGACAAGGTACACGCCGCGCACACCCGCGGCCACGGCCTGGATCTGACCCAGCAGGGCGTCCAGGCCCAGGTCTCCGAGGCGGCCGGCGAGATTGGCGACCACCGCCGTGAGCGGCTCGGGCTCGCCGGCGCCGCCGGCCACGGCGCCGCGCGTCACGATGCCGAGAACGTCGCCCCTGCGGACATCGCCGGCCGCGGCGTCCGTGACGACGGGAGCCCAGCCCAGGTCCTCCTGGACGATGCTCGCCGCCACGCGCTCCAGCGGAGCATCGGCAGCGACCACCGTGACGCGCGAGGTCATCACCGCCTTCACGGGGGCGTGGCCGAGCCCATGAGCCGCGGCGCGTTCAAGGACGGCCAGCGATACTCGCCCGATGAGCAGGTCGCCGTCGCCCACCACGACGACGCCGCCGAGGCCGTCACGCCGGCACAGCAGCGCCGCCTCGTCAACGGACGTGGTGGTAGAGACCGCGGGCAGTCCGGGCAGCAGCACGTCGGCCGCGGCGCGGACGGCAGTCACTGCCGCGGGGACGGCGGCGACGACCGCCGCCACCACTTCCTCGAGCGGCCGGTCCTTGACCACGGCCGAGGCCGCGGCGGTATGCCCGCCGCCGCCGACCGCCGCGAGCACCCGGGCGACATCGACCCGCCCGCCGCGGCTGCGCGCGGTCACGAACACGCGGTTCTCCATGGCGACGAGCAGGAAATAGGCGTCGCAGCCGGTGAGGTCCATCACCCGGTGAGCGACCACGCTGACACCCTCCACGTACAGGTCCTGGCGCAGCGCTGAAAGCAGGATGGTGGCCTCGGCGACCGGGAGCTCCTCGGCTGAGGACAGCGCGGCGGCCAGGGTCTGCCGTTGCGTCGCCGTGAGTGCGTTGGCGAGCCACTTCTCGAGCAGCGCGGGATCGGCGCCGCAGCGCATGCAGAAGGCCAGCGCCTCGGCGTCGCGCGGCGTGGTCGTGCTGAAGGTCAAGGAGCCCGTGTCCTCGTGGATGCCCAAGGCGAACACGGTCGCCTCGAAGGACGTCACCGCGATACCTCGCTCGGCGAGGATGTGGACGAGCAGCGTGACGAGGGAGCCGTCGGTGGAACTCACAAGGTCGTCGCGGGAGATGCACTCCGGCAGGTCGCTCTCGTGGACGTGATGGTCGAACGCCATGACCTGGACCTCCGGACGACCGCAGAGATCGCCGAGGTCGCCGAGGCGGTTGGCGTGCACGGTGTCGACGAGGACGAGCCGCCGCACGGTGTCGCGTTCCACATCCGTCGGATCGACCACCGGGATGAGGTCCGCGTACAGCGCCTGGAACTCGCGCACGTTCCGGTTCACGGCTCCGCCCAGGCAGATAGCGGCCTCCGGGTAGAGCTTGTGCGCCGCCACCATCGCCGCGAAGGCGTCGAAGTCGGTGTTGGTGTGCGTGGCGATGAGCTCCGGAGTACGCATGCCTGCAGTATACGGGAGCGAAGCGACCCGGCCGTCAGGCCTTGAGCAGCCAGGCGAGCTCGTGACCGAACGCGGCGTCGACCGCATCGCGCAGCGGCGCATCGACCGCGCCGGCCAGGCCGGGGTCGGCGGCGAGGATCTCCGCCGCGAGCTGACGAGCGCGCAGCAGCGCCTCCCGGTCGCGCGCCAGGCGGGCCAGCTTGAGGTCGGGCACGCCCGCCTGTCGCGCGCCCATCAGCTGGCCCTCGCCGCGCAGCTCCAGATCGCGGTCTGCGAGTTCGAAGCCATCGTTCGTCTGGAGCAGCGCCTCGAGGCGAGCCTGTGAGGCTCCTGTCTCGGCCTGCGAGAACAGGAGGCAGTACGACTTGGCGGTACCTCTCCCCACCCTGCCGCGCAGCTGATGCAGCTGCGCGAGGCCGAAGCGTTCGGCGCCCTCGACGATCATCACCGTCGCGTTGGGGACGTCGATGCCCACCTCGATCAGACTCGTCGCCACGAGGACCTGGACTTCGCCCGCCGTGAACGCCTGCATGACGCGATCCCGTTCGGTCGACTTGAGCTGGCCGTGCACCACCTCGACGCGCACCTCGCGGAACGGCCCTGCCTGAAGGCGCTCGGCCTCGGCCACCGCCGTAGCGGCAAGGATCGACTCAGACTCGTCGATGGCCGGGCACACGACATACACTTGTCTGCCCTTGGCGATCTGCTTGCGTACGAAGTCGTAGCCGGTCTCGCGCTGCCCCTCGTCGACGAGGCGGGTGACCACCGGCTGGCGTCCCGAAGGCGATCCGGCGATGGTGGTCACATCGAGGTCGCCGTACACGGTCAGGGCCAGCGTGCGCGGAATCGGCGTGGCGGTCATGTGCAGCACGTGCGGCGCGCGGCCCTCGCGCTCGGCACGCCGCACCAGGGCGTCGCGCTGCTCCACGCCGAAGCGATGCTGCTCGTCCACGACGAGCAGCGCCAGGTCGGCGAACTCGACGTCCTCCTGAAGCAGCGCGTGCGTACCGATCACCAGGCGCGTCTCGCCGCTTGCGATCCTGCCCAAGACGGCTCGCCGCTCGCCGGTCGTCAGCGAGGCGGTGAGCAGTTCGGCGGGCGCCAAGGAACCTACCAGGCGCGCCGCCGTCTCCGCGTGTTGCGCGGCCAGCGTCTCGGTGGGCGCCATCAGGGCGCCCTGAAAGCCGGCTTCGGCGGCGCGCACCAGGCAGTAGAGCGCGACCACCGTCTTGCCGGAGCCCACGTCGCCCTGCATCAGGCGCCGCATGGGCGTCGCGCGGGTCAGGTCGGTCTCGAGCTCGTCGAGCGCCTGCAGCTGATGTTCCGTGAGCTCGAACGGCAGTGCGGTCAGGAAGGCCCGGCTGAGATCGCCGGGCGGAGAAAGCGCGGGGGCCGCCGCCCGGGCCTGCTGCTCGCTCTTGTGCAGGAGCAGGCCGAGTTGCATCAGAAGGAGCTCTTCCAGGACCAGGCGAGCGCGCGCGACCTTGGCTTCGTCCAGGTCGCGAGGCAGATGCACGCCGAGCGTGGCGGCCGCGCGCCCGGGGAGTCCCTCGCGGGCGCGAAGCGCGGACGGCAGCGAGTCGGGCAGCCGCCGCATGACCGGGCGCACAGCGTGCAGCAGCCCGCGCAGCAGCCGGGCGGAGACCTGCTCGCTGGCAGGATACACAGGCACGACGCCCTCCGTGTGCAGGCCTTCCCCGCCTTCGTCTTCGAGGATCTCGTGGCTTTTGACCACGAAGGAGGCTCGGCCACCCTGGGGCCGAAACGTGCCGCGCACACTGAGCCGCATTCCGTCCTCGAGGACTTTGACCAGATACCTCTGGTTGAACCAGATCGCCTCGACGGCGCCGGTGTCGTCACGCAGCACGGCGCGCACGAGATCGACACGCCGGCGCGCGGTGCGATCGCCGCTGACGCGTTCGACGACGCCGCGCACCGTAGCCTCCTCACCGACCTTGAGGTCGCGGATGCGCTTGCGGTCGCGAAAGTCCTCGTAGCGCCGCGGAAAATGGTCGATCAGGTCGCCCACGGTCTCGAGTCCGAAGCCGGCCAGACGCCGGGCGACCGGCTTGGTGACGTGCTCGAGCTCGGCCAGCAGCGTGGCGAGCGCGGCGGGGTCGAAGAAGAGTCGGGGTACCGGCGGCCGTTCGTGGTACCGACCGCCGCCGAAGCGGAGCGGAGATGGCGACTCGGTCACTCCGCGATCATAGCAAATGCGGCTGTGCCTGGACCGATGTGCGTACCCACAACGGCGCCGACCTTGCCGTAGCAGACGAAGCGCGCCTTGGGCCGCACCCGCTCGATCAGCTCGCGGATGAGAGGCAATTCCTGCTCATTGACGGCGTCGATGAGGGCGAAGTAGATCTCGTCACCGGGCTTCGTCGTCTCCTCGATATAGCGCTCCATGGCGGCGAAAGCCTTCTTCTGGCCGCGGACCTTGGCGTAGGCCTGCAGCGTGCCCTCGGTCTTGGCGATGAGCGGCTTGATGTCGAAGACCCCGCCGACGAGCGACGATGCTCGCCCGATGCGCCCGCCGCGACGCAGGTACTCGAGAGTCGCGGCATGGATGAGGAGCGTCGAGTGCGCGGCGAAGCGCTCGATGTAGGCGCGAACCTCGTCGATGGAGCACCCTGCTTGGAGGCGGCTGCGCAGACGCTCGGTGAGCATGGTGATCGCCGCGGTGACGGTGCGCGTGTCGTAGACCTCCACGCCCTTGCGACCCTCGGCAGCCTGCTGCGCCGCGCGGACCGTGCCGCTCATCTCGCCGGAGATGTGCAGCGAGAAGATGTGCTCGTAGCTGCGCCCGGCCTCTTCGTACACGGCGGCGAACTCGCCTGCCGTGGGCTGCGAGGTCGTGGGCAGCACCTCCGACGCCTCGAGCCTGGCGAAGAACTCCTCATGCGTCATGTCGAGCGTGTCACGGAACATCTCGTCGCCGAAGTGGACCTTGAGCGGCACCATGTACAGACCGTCCTGGTCGAAATAGCCTGCCGGCGCATCACAGGTGGAATCGAGCACGAAGGCGGTGTTCTGCAGCGTCAGCAGGTCGGTCACTCGGCGCTCGCGAGGATCGGGTAGAGCGGCTGGCCACCCTCGTGGAAGTGGACTTCGGCGTCGGGCACGGCGTGCGCGCAAAGCTCTTCGAGCGCCTCGCGCGTGACTCCCGATCCGTTGAGCGCGGTGAGGACGGTGACGTACTCGGCATCCACGCGGGCGAACTCGGTGAGCACGCCGGCAAAGGCCGCCTGCAAGTCATCGGCGGCGGCCACGAGCCTGCCGTCGACGATGCCCATCGCTTGGTCCTTGAGCACGACGATACCGTCGAGTTCGGAGTCGCGCACGGCGCGAGTGATCTCGGCCGAGTGTACGCCGGCGATCGCATCCTGCATGGCGCGCGCATTGCCCACTGCGTCACCGTCGGGATCGAAGGCGAGCATGGCGGCGAGGCCCACGGGCAGCGACACGGAAGGCACCACGGCGATGTGCCGGCTGCTCATGCCGGCGGCCTGCTCGGCGGTCAGGATCACATTGCCGTTGTTGGGCAGCACCACGACTTCGTCGGCGCCGAGCTTGTCGACCGCCTCGAGCAGCTGAGCGGCACTGGGGTTCATGCTCTGCCCGCCGTCCACGACGGCGTGGCAACCGAGCTCGCGGAAGAGGCGCTTGTTGCCCTCCCCGGTCACCACGGCGACCACCACGGTGCCGTCGACGACCTGCGACGCCCGCTGCTGCAGCCGCTCGTCGCGAGCCTTGGTCTGCTCGTGCATGTCGTTGATCTCCACCTCACCGATGGTCCCGTACTTGAGCGCCTCGCTGAGCACGATTCCGGGGTCGTTGGTGTGTACGTGGACCTTGACCATCCGTTCGTCGCCGACGATCAGCGACGAATCGCCGATCGAGAGCAGGAAGGCTTCGAAGGCCTCCTGGTCGAGCGCGTCGCCGCTGAGCAGCAGACTGGTGCAGTAGCGGAAGGCGGACAACTCGGAGTGGCCGTCGTGCGCCGGTGTCTGCGGAGCCTGAGCGTTCGCGCCGTGCAGAGCGACCTTGGCGGCGGAGATGCTGATGCCGCCATCCGTAAGCTCCGTGATACCGGCGGCGAGGCCGCGGAAGATGACCAGCAGGCCGTAGCCGCCGGCGTCGACGACGCCGGCCTTCTGCAGAGCCGGCAGCTGCGCCGTCGTGTTCTCGACGGCGACCCGGCCGGACTCTTCGACGGCCGCCAGCAGCTTGTCCAGCCCGAGCGTGTCGGGGACGCCCCGCGCCGCCGTGGCCATCTCGCGCATGACGGTGAGCATGGTGCCTTCGACCGGCTCTTTGACGGCGCGATACGCGCTGCTGGCGCCCTCAGCTAGCGCCTCCTTGAAGTCGGCGGTAGCCAGGTCGTCGGAGCGCCCCCAGACCTCGCAGATGCCACGCACGATCTGCGAGAGGATGACGCCCGAGTTGCCGCGGGCACCCATCAAAGAGCCCTTGGTGACCGCGGCCGCGACCGCCGGGATGCCTTCGGCGTCGCTCTGCTGCAGCTCCTCGAGCACGGCGCGCACGGTGAGCGCGAGGTTGGTCCCCGTGTCACCGTCCGGCACCGGGTACACGTTGAGGTCGTTGATGACTCCGCGCTCCGCCTCGAGGGCGGCCAGCGCGGCGGCGATCACGGTGATGGCGGTGTCACGAACGTTCAATCCTGGAGATCCTCGACGCGGACGCTGATCTCGCCGACCGGCACTCCACCGATCTCACCGACCTGGTAGCGCACCTGTTCCTGAAGGTTCGCGGTCACCTGGGCGAGGTTGACACCGCGCTCCATGACCACGTGGAGCCCGATGTTGGCCTTGCCCTCCTCGACGTCGATCTCCACGCCTTGGGTGATGGACCCGCGGAAGAAGCGCCCCAGCTTGCGCATCGACGAATCTTGCATAGCGACGATGCCGTATGTGGCGCGGGCCGCCTTGCCGGCCAGTTTGGCGATGACCTGCTGCGTGACGGTGATGCCGCCGTCCAGATCAGAGGCCACGAAGGGGATCTTGAGGTCTGAGGAAGCCATCGGGAGGCCCTGCCGGGCTCAGGGCTCCTGGCCGCTGAGATGGTTGAGTTCCTCCACGACGAGCTCCGGTTCCACCTGGTGGAGGATGGCGCCGGCCTCGATGGACTCCGACTGCGCGCCGATGCAGAGGCAGCACGACATGCCGTGGCTCTCGAACACGTCTCGGGCTCCGGGCTCGGCCTCGAGCGCCTCGAAGATCGACATATCCTTGTGGAAGCGGGCCATCCTGACGCCTCTGCGGACGATGAACGGAGCGAACTGAGCGGGCGGCAGCGTTTGCGTTGCCTGACCTCGTGCAGCATACTAGCGCAGCTATCGGCCAATCAAGCTGAGGAAAAGGCTATGTCCAAAGTCTGTGTGACCTGCGGCAAGGCACCCGCGTTCGGCAGCAACATCAGCCACTCGCACCGCCACACCAAGCGGCGCTTCGACCCTAACCTGCAGCGCGTCCGCATCCTGGTCGAGGGTCATCCCCGCCAGGCCTACGTCTGCACCCGCTGCCTCAAGTCGGGCCGCGTGACCAAGGCTGTGAACTAGGCGCTGTGCAGGCTATTTGCGATGAATGGTCTGTAACGGATTCACCGTTGACACGAGCCTGAGGCAAGCCCTCCGGCGCACGAGGTGGCACACGAGGCCCCGCTCCGGCGGGGCTTTTGCGTGCCCCTTGCACTCGCCAATCGGTTGCTGTGCTTTGTCGCGCCCTCAAGTACGCGCTAAAGGGATTGGCGTAGCGAACCGAGAACAGAGGGCAGTCGGCGGAAGGCGCTTGGAGGGGCAAAGGTCCCCCCGTTTTGTCCCCGTTCCGCCGGCGGCGGACGGCCTCGGGTCGCAGGACGGCTCCGGGGCCGTTTGCTCGGTATGCAGGCGGGTAACGAAAGCCATCTGAGCTTCGCTCCTGATGGGCCGCCCCGCTCGGAGGCGCGGCCTTTTCGCGTTCCGGGCCCGCTACGGCGCGGTCGGGCCCGTCAGGGCAGCGTCTTCCCGAGGTTCGCCATCTCGAGCGCTGTTGAAGCGGCCGACCAGCCCTTGTTGCCGCCCTTCGCGCCGGCGCGTTCTACGGCCTGCTCGATGCTGTCGGTGGTGAGCACGCCGAACACGACCGGGACGCCGCTGTCGAGACTCACCTTGGCGATGCCCTTGGCGGCCTCGGCGGCCACGTAGTCGAAGTGCGGCGTGCCGCCGCGGATCACGGCTCCCAGGCAGATCACGGCGTCGTACTTGCCGGTGGCGGCAAGCTTCTGCGCCACCAGCGGCATCTCGAAAGCTCCGGGCACCCACGCCGAGTCCACGTCGCCATCGGCGACGTCGTGCCGGCGCAGGCAGTCCAGGGCGCCTTCGTACAGGCGCGACGAGATGAGCTCGTTGAAGCGCCCCACCACGAGCGCGAACTTCATGCCTTTGCCGTTGAGCTTGCCTTCGTAGGTCGTCATCGTGCGGCTCCTTTGCCGTCGTTGCTCTCGTGTCGCGGCCATGCTTCGGTCCAGGGCCCTATCAGCCTTCGGGGCCCTCTTCCCCGCCGAACAGGTCCTCGTGCTCCAGCAGGTGCCCCATCTTCTCGCGCTTGGTGCGCAGGTAGGCGACGTTGCCGTCCTGCGGGACGATCTCGATCTGTTCACGGCCGGTGACCTGCAGGCCGTAGCCCTCGAGCGCGACGATCTTCTTGGGGTTGTTGGTCATGATGCGGATGGTGGACAGGCCAAGGTCGGCGAGGATCTGCGCCCCGATGCCGTAGTCGCGCAGATCGGCATCGAAGCCGAGCTCGATATTGGCCTCCACGGTGTCGCGGCCCTGCTCCTGCAGCGCGTAGGCCTTGAGCTTGTTGATGAGCCCGATGCCGCGGCCTTCCTGGCGCATGTACAGCACCACGCCGAGACCCTCGGCCTCGATCCGCTTCAGCGCTTCCGCCAGCTGCTCTCCGCAGTCGCAGCGCAGCGAGCCGAACACGTCGCCGGTGAGGCACTCGGAATGCACGCGCACGAGGACATCCTTCTTGCCGGCCACGTCGCCCTTGACGATGGCCACGTGGTGGCTGCGGTCGATCACCGACTCGTAGCCCACAGCCTTGAAGTCGCCGTATTTGGTTGGCATAGCTACGGTGGCGGCGCGGCGGATGAGCTTCTCGTTACGCCGGCGATACTTGATGAGGTCCGCCACGGTGACGATGCGCAGTCCGTGTTCCCCGGCATAAGGAACGAGGTCCGAAAGCCGCGCCATGGTGCCGTCGTCGTTCATGATCTCGCAGATCACTGCCGACGGGTTGAGGCCGGCCAAGCGGGCGAGGTCCACGCCGGCCTCCGTCTGCCCGGTGCGCTCCAGCACGCCGCCCGGGCGCGCCATGAGCGGGAACACGTGGCCCGGCTGCACGAGCTGATCGGGCGCCGTCTCGGGGTCGATGGCCACCTGGATGGTGTGTGCGCGATCGGCGGCCGAGATGCCGGTGGTGACGCCTTCACGAGCCTCCACCGAGACCGTGAACGCAGTCTGCAGACGCGCCTCGTTGCGCTGCGTCATGGGCGGCAGGTTGAGCTCCGCGCAGCGCTGCGGCGTGAGCGCGAGGCAGATCAGGCCGCGCCCTTCCTTGGCCATGAAGTTGACGCGCTCGGCGGTGGCGAACTGCGCCGCTAGAGTCAGATCACCCTCGTTCTCGCGGTCCTCGTCGTCGCAGACGATGACCATCTTGCCCTCGCGCAGGTCGGCGATGGCGTCTTCGATGGAGGCGAACGGCCGCTCGCCGGCAGCGGCGGCGCCCGGCGGGCTCCCCGCGCTCGTTTGATCGTCCCTGTGGTCCACACTCATGAGAACCCCGCTTCCGCTAACTTCTCCCAGGTGAGTCCATCAGCGGGCTTGCGACCGGCGACGAACGCGTGCACGTACTTGGCGATGAGGTCCGCCTCGAGGTTGACCCGCACGCCTGGCTTCAGGCGTGACAGCGTGGTCACGGCGGCGGTGTGAGGTATGAGCGAGACGCGCAGGCGAGCACCGTCCACGGCGACGATGGTCAGGCTGACGCCGTCGACGGCGATCGAGCCCTGCGCCACACTCACGAGACCGACCGCGGCAGGCACCTCGAACTCGACCACCAGAGCGTTGCGCTCCGGCGTCACACTCACGACCGTGCCGACGCCGTCGCTGTGCCCGCTCACCAGATGGCCGCCGAGGCGGGACTGCAGAGTCAGAGCCCGTTCCAGGTTCAGACGATCGCCCGGCCGGCGCTCGGAGAGCGTGCTGCGCCGCACCGTCTCGGGCATCACGTCGGCGGTGAACCCGCCGGGGCTCACCTCGGTCACGGTGAGGCAGACACCATCGGTGAGGATGCTGTCGCCGACGGCGCAGCCGCCGCTCACCACGGTGGCGGCGACCTCGAGCACGGCGCTCGCGGCGCCGACGCGCAGGCTGCGCAGAACGCCGACTTCTTCCACTATCCCCGTGAACATCTAGGCCTCATCCTTCGTCAGGCTGCCGCTGAGCAGCAGGTCGTCGCAGACGAGGCGCCACTCCACATCGTGCAGCCGCCAGGCATCGGCGACCGCGCCCACGGCGGGCGCCGCGAACAGGTCGGGCGCGCCGCGCCCGACGATCAGCGGCGCCATGAACAGCAGCAGGCGATCGATGAGGCCCTCCGAAAGCAGGCTCCCCGCGAGCCCCGGCCCGCCCTCGCAGAGCACGTCGAGGAGACCTCGGTCGGCCAGGGCGGCCAAGGCGGCGCGCAGGCCGCCTCCCCCGACCTCGACCAGCTCGGCCCCGCGCGCCGAGAGCAGCCGCCGCGCCGCCGCATCCGCCTGCTCGGCGACGACGATCGTGCGCACGTCGTGGGCCGTCGCCAGCAGCTTGGCCGCCGGCGGCAGATCACCGCGCCGCGTCACGATCACGCGTACCGGGTCGCGGCCCTCGTGGAGACGGACCGTGAGCTCGGGATCGTCGCGCCGCACCGTACCTGCGCCCACCATCACCGCATCGGCCGTGGAGCGCAGCTGGTGCACCGCCCGCCGACTGTCCAGACAGCTGATCCAGCGCGCGTCGCCGCCGGCCGCCGCGACCTTGCCGTCGAGCGTGACGGCGGCCTTGTAGGTGACCAGCGGCAGACCGGTGTCGTGATACTTGAGGAACGGGGCGTTCTGCTTGCGCGCCCGGCCGCCCCAGCGCTCCGCCTGAAGATCGACGGTCACTCCGCCGCCACGCAGGCGCGTCAGGCCGCGGCCGTCGACCAGCGGGTTGGGGTCGCGGAGCGCGACTACGGCCCGCCGTACCCCAGCCGCGACGAGCGCGTCGGCGCAGGGCGGCGTCTTACCGGTGTGGCTGCAGGGCTCGAGCGTGCAGAACAGCGTGGCGCCGGCCGCCCGCTCACCGGCCTCGGTGAGCGCCATCGCCTCGGCGTGGGGCTCCCCCGGACCCAGGTGCCAGCCGCGACCGACGACCTCGGCGTCGCGCACGAGCACGGCTCCTACCAGCGGATTCGGATGTGTGCGGCCGCGACCCTTCTCGGCGAGCTCGAACGCTTCTTCCATGAAGATCTCGTCGTCCAACAAAAAACCCCGGAGCCGGGCTCCAGGGCGGACGACGCCGAAGCGTCGCAGCATGCTTCTCTCATCCGGACTGTGACCGTCGGCCCAGGGATCTCACCTGGTCAGCCTCTCGAGGAGGCTCGCGGGCTATGACCGCCGGTGGGGATTTTCGCCCCGCCCCGAAGCAGCTTGATCGTGCCAGCTGATTATACGGCCTGAGCCGCCGCCTGCGCCAGCGCCACGAAGTTCTCTTCGATGTCGTGGCCGCCGAACACGCTCGAACCCGCCACCAGCAGGTTGGCGCCGGCCGCGACCAGAGTCGCGACGTTGAGCGCCGTGACGCCACCGTCAACCTCGAGCGCCACGCTCGCGGGCAGGAAGGCGCGAGCGCGAGCGATCTTCTCGGTGGACTTCTCGATGAAGCTCTGCCCGCCAAACCCCGGGTTCACCGACATGATCAGCACCATGTCGCAGCACTCGCGGACCTCGAAGAGCGTTTCGATCGGCGTCGCGGGGTTGAGCGCCACGGCCGCCGCCGCCCCCGACTCGCGGATCTGGCCCAAAACCCGATGCAGGTGGACGCAGGCCTCCTGATGGACGGTGATCACGTTGGCACCGGCGGCGGCGAAATCGTCCACGTACCGCTCCGGATGCTCGATCATGAGATGCACGTCGAGTAGCGCTCCGGCGCCGTGCACGAGAGGCTGCAGGGCTGCCACGACTAGCGGGCCGATGGTGATATTGGGCACGAAGTGCCCATCCATGACGTCCACGTGGATCATCCGCGCGCCGGCGTTGATGACGGTCTCGACATCGTCGGCGAGATGCGAGAAGTCGGCCGACAGGATAGAGGGCGCGATGCCCGTCCCGTGCAAGACGTCCTGCATGAATCCCTCCGCGTGTCGGGGAGCGGCTCGGCAGCCGCCCCGCGCCGCCATTCTACCCCGCGGCGCCCGGACCGCGCCGCAGACGAGCGATGAAGAAGCCGCTGCCGCCGCCGTCGGGCGGCAGGCACTGCAGGAAGCCGCCGGCGGCCGGGTGCGCCTGGCCCGGCCACTGGGCGCCGAGGTCATCGGTGCTCCAGCCGCCGGTGGCGAGAAGCGAATCCACCACGTCCACGGTCTCGAGCCGCGGCAAGGTGCAGACCGCGTAGGTGAGCGCGCCGCCGGGACGCACGCAGCGCGCCGCCTGCCGCAGGAGCCGGCGCTGCAACTGAGCGAGACGGGCAATGTCTGCCTCGCGACGCTGCCAGCGCAGGTCCGGCCTCGAGGCCAGCGTGCCCAGACCGCTGCAGGGCGCGTCCAGAAGCACGGCGTCGAAGGACGCTTCGTAGGAGACGGGCAGCTCGAGCGCGTCGGCGCAGACCATCTCCACATCGGCGACGCCCAGGCGCGTGAGGTTCTCGCGCATCGCGGCCAGGCGCCGCTCGTCGAGGTCGACGGCGGTCAGGCGCGCCTCGTGAAGCTCGGCCGCGAGCTGAGCCGTCTTGGTGCCCGGAGCGGCGCAGAGGTCCAGTATGCGCGCCCGCGGCCCCGCGCCGGCGGCGGCCACCAGGCCCGCCACCTGCGAGCCCCGAGACTGCGGGGTCACGAGCCCCCCGCGAAACGGCAGCGAGCGCTCCAGCGGCGGGCCATCGTAGACGAGGGCGGCCGGCAGGCCCGGAAGACCTTGGGTCGCGTACCCCGCCGTGGCCAGGGACTCGCGTACCTTGGGCATGGTTCCCCGCAGCGAGTTCACCCGAAGGCAGCGCTCGGGAGCCGCGTTGGCGGCGTTCAGGAACCCTTCCGTGGCCTCATCGCCAAGCTCGCGGCGCAGCAGCTTCACCAGCCACACGGGGCAGGAGAAGCGCACCGACCAGGCGCGAGCTCCGTCGCCGTCCGCAAGGACGGCGAAGCTCTCGCGCCCATCCTCGCTCACCTTGCGCAAAACCGCGTTCACGAAGCCTCGCACCCGCTTGTCCTCGGCGGCCAGAAGGGCGACGGCGTCGTCGACCACCGCGTATGCAGGTACGCGGTCGAGAAACAGCAACTGGAAAGCCGCCAGCCGCAGCGCCTCGAGGACTTCCGTGCCGGCGGTCCTGAGTGGAGCCTTGGTGAAGGCCCCGAGGACGGCGTCCAGTGACGCGCGGCGCTTGACGGTGCCGGTCACAAGTTCGTTGGCGAGGCCTCTGTCGCGGTCGCTCAGACCCTCGAGCTCGGGAAACGACGCCAGCGACTCGTCCAGGCGCCCCGTGCCGGCCGCCAGACGAAGGAGCGCGCGCCACGCGGCGGCGCGCGCGGGGCTGACGGCCCTCGTGGAGGCGGCGTTCACTGCTCTGCCAAGGCGCGCCCGGCGCCGCGCAGGAACTCGGCCGCGCTCGTGCGCCGACGCCCTTCCTGCTGCAACTCGAGCACATCGACCCAGCCGCCGCCGGCCGGCACAGTCAGCCTCTCCGGGCCGGCGGCCGGAAGAGGACCGCTGCCGGCCGCCGCGCGCCAGATGAGCGCGCGCCTGCCGAGCAGCTCGGTGACGGCGCCGATGTGCGGCGACAGAGCCCGCACCTGATCGGCGATGACCGCCGCGGGCCGCTTCCAGTCGATGAGCCGGTCGGCAGCGGCGATCTTGACGGCGTACGTGGGCTCTCCGGTCTGGGGCAGCCACTCCGCGGTGCCGTCCGCCATGCGGTCCAGCGTCGCCAGCACCCCGGCGACGGCGGCCGGCGCCAGAAGCTCGTAGGCCCGGCCGGCATCGGCGTCACGCGGCACATGCACCCGGCGGACGTCGCCGATGGGGCCCTCGTCCACGCCGGCGGTCATTCGCAGCGTCGCGACGCCCAGCTCGGTCTCGCCGGCCATCAGCGCACGCTCGACGGGCGCGGCGCCGCGCCAGCGCGGGACCAGCGACGGGTGTACGACGATCGTCGGCACCGCGTCGAGAAGGCTCTGCCTGACGATCTGCCCGTAAGCGCAGACGACGAAGACGTCCGGCGCGAAGGAGAGCAAGGTGCCGACCGAATCAGGCGTCGAGATGCGCGGCGGCTGCAGCACCGGCACCCCCCGCTCCTCCGCCGCAAGCTTGATTCCCGGCGGCTGCGGCGTGCCGTGACGGCCTTTGGGTCGGTCCGGATTGGTCACCAGAGCGACGATCTCATGGTGCGAGTGAAGAAGGGCGTCGAGCACGAGTCCGGCGAACGGGGCGGTCCCCGCGAAGGCCAGCCGCATACGGCTCAAAGGCCTCCGCCGGTGGCGCCCACCACGCCGGCGTCGCGACGCACGGCGAGCTCGCGCAGCGCGGCCGCGCGCGCACTACGCGATGTGCGGTCG
>Ga0302322_100002257_pt1 | contig 16244 bp, 13 predicted proteins | sample Fen_T0_2_FD_203757 | JGI IMG/M metagenome (GOLD analysis project Ga0302322, IMG submission 203757) | Peat permafrost microbial communities from Stordalen Mire near Abisko, Sweden - Fen_T0_2 | ecosystem: Environmental > Terrestrial > Soil > Wetlands > Permafrost | place: Sweden: Abisko... | reverse complement strand
TGGCCGGCTTACACCCGGCGAGATCGCGCCGACGATTTCGTGGAACCTCGCAACGGTGCTCTCCGAGAGCGAGTACCAGATCCAGCTCCCCTTCCGCTCGGAGGTCACCCAGCCGGCGTCCTTGAGGACCTTCAGATGGTGCGAAACGGTGGGCTGTCCGACGTCGCAGCACGACCCGAAGTCGCACGCGCACACGTTGCCCTCCTCGCTCAGCTGGCGAACGATGGCCAGCCTGGTCGGGTCCGCTAGAGCCTGGAAGAGCGCGACGTCGGGGTCGGTGACCTTCTTCATGGCTTCCATAATATTGATGGACGTCGATATTGACAAGTGTCGATATGGCCGTTAGATTGTGCGGCAGAAGGAGAGCCAAAGATGTTCAACCGATACCCACCCGAACTCGCGCACTTGATCAACCAGGAACGGATCGATGAGGCTCGCAGGTCGATGCGCGGCTTCTGCTGCGCGGAAGACCGCCGTGACCTCGAACAGTCCCGACTGCATTCGAGCCGAACGAACAACCAGCCCGCCGCCTGCAGTTGCTAGGAACACTCCGATGACCGACCAGATCCACGAAGTCGTACGCGATCACTACGCTCGTGCCGCGCTCGACGTCCTAGAGCGTGACATGAGCTGCTGTGGGGCCGACGGCGACTGCTGCGGAACCCAGGCCGCGGACGGCGCCCAGTTCTACTCCGCTGTCGAGCAGTCCGCGCTTCCCGAAGCCGCCGTCCTCGCGTCGCTGGGCTGCGGCAACCCGGTCATGGTCGCCGAGCTCAACGAGGGCGAGCGCGTCCTCGATCTCGGTTCCGGCGGCGGCATCGACGTGCTCCTTTCGGCGAAGCGCGTCGGCCCGACAGGCCGTGCCTTCGGCCTGGACATGACCGACGAGATGCTCGCCCTGGCGCAGAAGAACGCGGCGGAAGCCGGCGTGACGAACGTCGAATGGCTGCGCGGCCACATCGAGTCCATCCCGCTGCCGGCAAACTCGATCGACGTCGTGATCAGCAACTGCGTCGTGAACCTGGCGGCCGACAAGCCGTCCGTCTTCCGCGAGATCTTCCGCGTCCTTCGCCCGGGCGGCCGGATCGGGATCGCCGACATCGTCGCGGACGACTCTCTCTCACCCGATCAGCGCGCCGAGCTCGGCTCGTACGCGGCCTGCGTGGCGGGCGCTCTCTCATTCGGCGAGTACCGGGCCGAGCTGGCGCAGGCCGGCTTCGACGACATCTCGATCACGACCAGCCACGAGGCGTCGGCCGGGATGTACAGCGCGATCGTCAAGGCGAAGAAGCCGGCGGGCGGGGTCTGACCGTAACAACGCGGCCGCCCGAACGGCGGCGTCGCCGAGAGTCGGGCTGCTACTCCCGGCCGCCGCCCAGGCCCATGCCGAGGCTGGCCGAGGAGAGCCGTCGGGGCGGCGGGCCGCTCGATCGGACGGTCAGGGAACCTCGGAGAACCATCTGCGACGGCGGCGCGTCCGGCTCGGCCAGCCGCTGGAGCAGGATCTCGGCCCCCAACCGGCCCATTTCGTGCGCGGGCACGTCGATGGTCGAGAGCTGCGGCGTGACCAGGTCCGAGATCGGCGAGGCCACGATGGCGATCACGCTGAAGTCGTTCGGAACGTGGCGGCCCAGGTCGCGCAGGGCCGTCAGCAGCGGCGCGTACGTTACCGAGACGGCGATCGCGGCGGTGCAGTCCGGCGCCCGCTCGAAGAACCTGAGCACTTCGATGTAGTCGGCGCCCGACGTGCCGCACAACAGATGCTCGCCCTCCATCGAGAGTTCCTTGAGGGTGCGTTCGAACCCCTGGACGGAGCGGGCCGTCGGTCCGTAGTCCGCGCCCGCGACCGACGGCACTCGATTGAGAAGGGCCACGTGGCGGTGGCCGAGTTCGTGCAGGTGATGCAGCGCCAGGGCCACCGCGTCGTCGAAATCGAAGTCCACGTAACTGACGCCGTCGTTGTTCGCGCAGCGGCCGATCATGCTGAACGGGAAATCGTCCTTCCTCAGTCTCTCGACTCGGTCGTCGGCCAGACGGACCTCCATGAGGATGACCCCGTCGGCCCGGCCGGTTTCCAACGGAGCGACGATCCCGGCAGGGTCGTGCGTTGCGGTTGAAACCAACAGCGCGTAGCCGGCCTCGCTGGTCGCCTCCAGGACACCGGACAGAAAGATGTTGCTGTCTATCTCCAGCCCGTGGCGGGCAGCCGGGAAGAATAGCGAGATCGCCCGGGACGAACGGCTCTTGAGCGCCCGGGCGGGCTCGTGGGGCCGGAACCCCAATTCGTCGATGGCCCGCTGGACTCGCTCGCGCGTTTCGGCCGACACAACCCGCTTGCCGCTGAGGACGTAGGACACGGTGCTCACGGCGACGCCGGATCGCCTGGCGATATCAACCATCGTCAACGATCGAGTCGGCCTCATGAACGACTGCACCCCCTAGCCATGCTTGCGGCGGGTAGCGACCTGAGAGCCATCGTAGCAGCCGTCGAAGGTCGGCCGCACTATGGTACTGGTATCGTTACCCCAACGATGCTTCTCCGCATGACGAACGCCTCCGAGCGGTGAATCGAGCTCGATTCGCCTACTTCGTTCTTTCAGGTGCCGTGGGGGCCTTCGCGCCGTATCTCCAGCTGTACTTCGGCAGCGTCGGCATCACCCTCCTCGGCATCGGTCTCCTGACAGGGTTCTTGTCGCTGGCCACGCTGGTCGCCGCCCCGCTGTGGGGCGCCATCCACGACCGCTACCCCGAGTCACGGGTGCTGATCTTCCTGGCCGGGCTTTTGGCTGCGGTCGGCGCGCTGGCGATGGGCGCTTCCGGCGCCACGCTATGGCTCGTCCCGGCGATCGGCGTGTTCTCAATCGGGCTGGCCGGGCTCATGCCGATGATGGACGTACGGATCCTGCATATGACCGAACCGGACACATCGCGTTTCGCGGGCGTCCGGGTCTTCGGTTCCCTCGGCTTCATAGTCGCCACCCCCATCGTGGGGTGGTGGATCGGGCACGACTACGCCCAGCAGTTCTTGATCGTGGCCCCGTTGATGGCCCTCGCCGGTCTGTTGTCGCTGACGATGCCGGTCCGATCCCGCGTCCTCAGAGCGGGCGGCACCGGAAGCGCTACCCGCGTGGTCCTCGCCCATCGGCCGATCCTGTTCTTCCTCGCGGCCGCGTTTGTCTGCTTCGTCTCGATTTCGATGCAGAACCCGTTCATCTCGATATACCTCCAGAACCGGGGCGCGCCCAGCGGCGAGGTCGGGTATTTGTGGGCTTGCCAGACGCTGCTCGAGGTGCCGGCGATGGTTCTCTTTCCGCTGCTGGCTCGCCGGTATGGGACCGGGCGCCTGATCGTGATCGGCATGGCCATCATCGCTGCCCGCCAGGGGGCCAACGCGCTGTTCACCTCCCCGGATCTGCTGGTCGCCACTTCCCTGCTCCAGGGTCTGGGTTACGGCCTCATGGTCGTCGGCAGTGCGGCCTACGTATCGCGAGAGGCGCCGTCCGGCACCGCGGCGACGGCGCAGGCCCTGCTCTATGCCGCCACCTGGAGTCTGGCCGCGATCGTTGGGTCCGGGCTCGGAGGAGAGCTGGCCGGCCTTCTCGGGATTCGAGCGATGTTCGCCATCTCGACGGCGATCGCCTTTGTCTCGGTGCTGTTCCTGGCGGCCCTGTTGCTGCCGGGCTTCCGTGGCGGTTCCGAGGCGAGTCGCGGGGCCCTCCTCCAGGACTGAGCCCGGAATCAATCGCGGTTGGCGTCGAGGACTTCGCGTACTTTCCGTGCCAGCCGCTCGGGCGTGTACGGCTTGGGCAGGAAGGCGTGTAGCAGATCGGGCCTGTTGTCGAGGAACCCCGGGTCCGCGTGGCCGGACATGAGGAGAGCTCGGGCCCGCGGAACGATCTTGGAAAGCTCGCCGACGAGCAAGAGCCCGCTTATGCCCGGCATCATGACGTCGCTGACGACCAGGTCGATCGTGTCGCCGACTTGACGCGCGACCCGGATCGCCTCGGCCCCGTCGCCGGCCTCGAGAACTGTGTAGCCGCGGGCGCGGAGCCCCAGCACGGCCAGCCGCCGCACCCGTGGCTCGTCCTCGACGACGAGTACGGTCTCGGTTCCCGTGGAGACCGGCTGGGCGGCCGTGGCCACCGGCCGAGGGTCGGCGGGTTGGTCCTGGCTGGGCAGGTGGATGCGGAAGATCGTCCCTCGACCGGGCTCCGAATAGACCTCGATGTGGCCGGAGAGTTGCTTGACGATGCCGTGCGACGTCGCCAGGCCCAGGCCCGTGCCCTTGCCGAGTGGCTTGGTCGTGTAGAACGGTTCGAAGATGTGCGACCGAACCTCGTCGCTCATGCCCTCGCCCGTGTCGGCCACGCTCAGAAGAACATGCGGCCCCTGCATCGCCCCCGGCTGCCTGGCGGCCGTTTCGGCGTCTATCGATTCGTTGGCGGTCTCGATCAGCAGGTAGCCACCGCCCGGCATCGCGTCGCGGGAGTTGATGCTCAGGTTCACCAGCAGCTGTTCAATCTCGCCCGGGTCCGCAACGACGGTCCGCAGATCGTCCGCCAGCGTGGTCTCGATCTCGATGTCGTCCCCCAGCAACCGCTGCAGCATCTTGATCGAGTCGGTCACCAGCGAGTTGAGATCCAGCCGGACGGGCGCGACGACCTGGCGGCTGGCGAATGTCAACAGCTGCCTGGTCAGATTGGCGGCCCGTTCCCCGGCGCCGGCAACCTCCATCAGGTCCTGACGTGCGGGATGGTCGGGTGGCAGTTCGGGCGGCAGGTCCAGCTTGCACATCTCGATGTAGCCGAGGATCGCCGTCAGAAGGTTGTTGAAGTCATGGGCCACGCCGCCCGCCAGCCGGCCGATTCCCTCCATCTTCTGGGCTTGAAGCAGCTGGTTCTGCAGCGTCCGTTGTTCGGTCACGTCCTGTATCAGACCGTCGTAGGCGTTCACACCGCCGGCCTCGTTGAAACGAGGCACGAGAGTCTGGCGGACCCAGCGCACCGCGCCATCCTTGCGCCGAAGCCGGTGCTCGACGGGCGCAACGCGCATCCCGGCCAGGATGCGACGTGTGTTTTCCTGGACGAGCTCGCGGTCCTCGTTGACCACCAGACCGTCCCACAGGCCGGGGTCGGCGTTCAGCTCTTCCGGCGAGTAGCCGGTCACGGCGACAGAACCCGGTCCGTGGCTGACGCTTGCGACCGCCCCGCGCTCGATCTGAGCGGTGACGATGTAGTTGGTGATGGACTCGATGATGCGGCGGTAGCGCTCCTCGCTCTCCCGGCGCCCGTCCTCGGCCGCCTTGCGGGCGGTGATGTCCTCCGAAATGCCCAGAACATAGCGCGGCTTCCCATCGTCGCCAAAGATGGGCACCTTGATCGTGTGCATGACGAGGACGCCTGCCACAGGATTGGTGACGGTCTCCTCGGGAATCTCCACCACCCGGCCCGTCGTCACGACCACCTGGTCCCACTTGGAGAAGTGCTCCTCCTCCCTCTCCGGCACCAGCTTCGAGGTGTCTCCGCCGATCAGGCGCTCCTCTGAGTACCCGAGCATGCGCTCGCCGGCCTTGTTGACGCGGACGAAGCGCAGGGTCTCGGCGTCCTTCACGAACACCATGACGGGGATGTTCTCGATGATGCTGTCGAGGAATCGCTCGCTCTCACGGAGCGCCTGCGCGGCCCGCACCTGGTCGGTAATGTCCTGGTATGTCCCAAGCATGCCGATGACCCGGCCATCCTTGCCTCTCATGGGGACCTTGCTCGTCAGACCCCAGCCCGGCGTGCCGTCGGTCCGCGTCAGCTGCTCTTCGTACCCGATCCTGGCTTTGCCGCTCTGCATGATTTCCCGGTCGTCCGCCCGGTACCGCATCGCGTCGTCGTGAGAGTGGATCTTGAAATCGTCCAGGCCGACGACCTCCGACGGATCGGCAAGGTTCAGGTTTCGGGCGAAGGCAGCGTTGCAGCCGAGAAAGACGCCATCCTGATCCTTCCAGAAGACGCGCTGCGGGACCGTGTCCAGGACCGACCGCAGCATCTCCTGCGACCGGTACAGATCCTCCTCGGCGCGACGTCCGGCGGATTGGTCGCGCACGCATACCGCACAGCCGTCCCGGAGCTTGCTTACGCCGATATCGACGCCGGGAACGCGGATCTCGAGTTCGGTCCAGCCCGGACGCTGCTGGTCGGGCGGTTGATCCTCAGCAGAGGTAAGGCCCGTTTCGACGACCCTCACACACCAGTCGAATAGCCCGTTGGCCCAGGAGGGGAACAGCTCGACAATGCGACGCCCGACGAGCTGCTTCTCGGTTCGGCCGGCCATCCGGCATAGGGCCGCGTTGGCATACTCAACCAGGAAATCGACGATGCGCCCGGCCTCGTCCCGGACCGCGCCCATGTAGACGACACCATCGACCAGGCCGTCAACGAAGGCCAGATGCAGCCCTTCGGGGCCTGCCTGATGCCCGTCGATCCCAGCCGTGGCGGCGCCCCCATCTTCCGGACGCGGCCGGTGATTGTGGGAACTCATCCTGACTCCCGCGGTTCGTCCCCCCGCGCATAGTAGCGACCAGACCGACCGCCCGGTTAGCGGCTCGTCCATCAGTAAGGGTATCGGCCGGGATACGCCTGCGACCATACACAACCCTACAGAAAAGGTCCGCCGGACCGATCACCAGATCAGTAGCGACACCGGCGCGTGCTCGCGGCCAGGACTATCCAACCGCCGACGCCGGGCGCTGGACTAGGTGCCATGTCCCTCAGGGCCGCCTTCAGTGCTTCCGCGGCGGGCGTCGTTCTTGCAATGGGCTCCGCGTTCGCCCTGTCGCTGTTCGGCGATGGGCTCCGGCCTGTTGCGGCAGTACTTGCGCTGGCCGGGGCGGCCGACGGACTGCTGCTGGTGCCGGCCCTCGCGACTCGCATGACCCGGCGAATGGACGAAGTCCGCTATTCCCTCTCCGGCCTTGCAGACGGTCCGGCCAGCGACCTGGCGGCGGGACTCGACGCTCTGGCGGACGGTCGGTTCGACGCGCGAATTCAATCGTCGCCCCGGGGCATCGAGCGCTGTGGTCGAGATGAGATCGGCGAAACCGCCCGGGCCGCGAACCGCGCCGTCGTCGTCATCGAGGACGCCATCGCCGGTTACGAGCGGGCCCGTGCCGGCCTGGCCGCGGCGTTGGGGGAAATCAAGGTGGCAGTCGCCGTATTCGAGTCCACGGCAGCAGAGATGAAGTCGGCATCGGCCCTTGCGGCCGGCGTGTCGGACCGTATCGCGCAGACGATCGCCCAGGTTGCGAGCGGCGCTTCCGATCAGGCCGGCTCGGCTTCGACCACGGCCGAGGCCGTCCACGAGATGTCCACGACCATCGCCCAGGTAGAGACGCTGGCGAAGCGCGTGACGGAGCAGGTTTGCGAGGCCGCCGACGCGCTCTCCCGGATGGGCGACGCACTATCGACGGCGTCTCAGGCTTCCGGCGAGGTACGCAACGCCGCCGACCGTGCCGAGGCCGCGACCTCGACCGGTACGGATGCCGTGCGATCGGTCGTCACCGGCATGGACAGAATCCGGCAGGCGGTCGAGGACGCATCGGCCAAGGTCACTCACCTCGGAACCAAATCCGAGCGGATCGGCGCCATCGTCGAAACGATCGACGACATAGCGGACCAGACGAATCTGCTGGCCCTCAACGCGGCCATCGAGGCTGCGCGGGCCGGCGAGCAGGGCAAGGGCTTCGCGGTCGTGGCGGACGAAGTGCGAAAGCTTGCCGAGCGTTCGTCGCTCGCAACGGACGAGATCGGACGCCTGATCGGCGAGGTCCAGCGCGAGACGCGCGAGGCAGTCGAGGCCATGGAAGCGGGCACGCGAGAGGTCGGACTAGGCGCCGAACTTGCGGATCGCGCCGGGCAATCGCTCGCCGATATCGGGGAGACGGTTCGGGCCACCAGGCTGGCCACGATCGAAATCGCCGACGCCGTGACGGCCATCGGCGACGCCACCGCCGGGGTCATCGGCACGTCGGATGCCATCGGGGGCATCGCGACCAAGACCAGTCGGGCAGCCGGACGGATGACGGCCGCTTCGCAGACCGTCAACGACGCGATCGAGGCGATTGCCGCGGTCGCTCAGGAGAACTCGGCGGCGTCGCAGGAGGTCTCCTCGTCAACCGAGGAGTTGGCGGCCCAAACCGGCGCCCTGGTCGCCTCGTCCGGAATGCTTTCGGAGATGGCCTCTCAGCTGGCCCACGTCCTCGCGAGATTCGACGCCGGCACGGCGACGGTTCCGGGGGACTTGCGCGACGCAGGCCATGGCGAATCGTTCGAGCAGGCGGCCTGAGATGGCGGCCTTCAGCCTTCGTCCGAGAGCGGTACGCGGGCATTCGCCCCCACCACGCGACCGCGGCGATTAGCAAGCAGCAGTCGGGACAAACGTTCGTCGAGCCCACGAGGGCCCGGTCAGTAACTCGGGAGAAATCAAATGCCATCGTTCGGCGTCGGGGGCAAGCTCAAGGTTGACGTCATCACGACCGAGGGTCGGGTGCTCGGCATGGTCGGAAGTTCGGGGAACCTCGCGGACCTCCTGAACAAGCGAGCGCTTATTCCGCTGACGGAACCCCAGGCGGGGCCGATCGGCGGGACGATGGCACCGGTCCATCAGGCCGAGATCGATCCGTACGACACGATCCTCGTCGGTGCAGCCGCCGGTAGTCCGCCGGTGGTTCCGCCCAACGAGCGGACCGAGATGTCGAGGCTGCGGGACGTGTACGACGCCGTCTACGAGGCGGGCAACATTCGCGTCTCGGGCACGATCTACGCCATGTCGGGCCACAACCCGATGGACGCGCTGGACCGCCCCGTCGATCTGGCCGTACCGATCTTCGACGTTTCGGTGACGTGCGGCGGCGCCCCCGTCGCGTTCGCCCGGGATGCCGCCCTCATCGGCCGGCCCAATGTCAAGGTCGTGTCGGCGCACAGGCGAACATAGGCGCGGTCGCCCGAGGTTCTACTTGTCCTCCGGCAGCGCGCCGATGGTCAGCAGGAGGTTCGCCCACCAGCGCTGATCGCCGCTGACGATCACGAGCGCAAGATCGGTGGACTGAGTCGCGGCGTAGAAGTCGAAGCGCGCAAGATGCGCCACGGGGGTCGCGGGATCGATCATGCCCATGACCTCGCTCTGGACCGGCGGCACGCTGCCGTCATCGGGTTGCATGAACGCGACGCGTTCGATCGGCAGCACGGGCACCAGCGCGGCCAGGATCTCGGTGACACTGACGGTCCCCGGGCACAGATTCAGATATACGCGCCGGGCGTTGGCGTGCGGCGCAGTCAGGCTTGGGTAGTTGCCGTCGCTGATCAGGACCAGCGAGCCGTGGCCGGCCGACGCGAGGCTCTCGAGGATCTGGGGGTGGATCAGGCCTGTTCGAAGCACCGAGAAGTCCCTCCTGCGATAGCCCTGGGACTAAGCCCAGGCGTCTAGAAACCTCGCAATTGCGTGCTTGTCCGGCGGGGCAACCCCGGGTGGGGCTGCCGCTTGAGGACGACGTACTCGAGGCCGCGAGCATGGCAGAACTCACGCTTCTCCGGCTGATCGCCATCCTCGTTGACCACGTACATACGCGGCATGATCGAGGCGATCTCCGGCTCCGCGTCCATCCATCCGGTTCCGGTAGATATGAGCGCTTGATGCACCTGGCGGACGGCCTGGACCATGAAGCGTCGTTCATCTTGTTTGTGCAGCGGGTGCCCGTCGCCCTTGAGGAGGCGCACATTCCGGTCGCTGCCGACGACCACGTACAACTCCCCGAGCGCGGCCGCCTCTCGGAAGAACTCCACGTGGCCCGAATGGAGCCAATCGAAACACCCGGTGACGATGACTCGGGGCGCGGCCGACGCCGCGGCGTCGAGCTCGATGTGGGCGCCGCCCTCGACCGCGACCGGGAAGAGGCGCAACTGGTCGGAGCCGAGCTCCACGTACGGAATCCCGGCCTTCTCGCAGGCCCGGCGCGCAACGTCCGTACCGTCGTCGTCCGCGGCGACGATCGCGCCGGGGCGGACGCCGCCGATGGGTTGCGTGGCGGCCTCAAGCGACGAGACGAGACTCACGTCTTCCACGTACCTGATGTTCTCGAGGAAGAAGCGCCGCTCGGCCTCGGGGAAGTCCGGCTTACGGCCGGTGGCGGTTTCGACAAGTTCGTCGGTCCAGAGCCGGACGCGCACCTTCCCGATACGTGCCGCTTCCTCGAGCAGGCGCACGTCGGCCGAACGAAGGGTCTGGAAGCCGGCGCAGACGACGACGGGGCCCTGGGCAGCCAGGTCCACTGACCGAATTGTCATCTCAGGCCCGCACGCTGACCTGGAAGGACCCGGGGACATCCTCCTCCGACACCACGATGAGGTATCCGCCGCCGCAGCCGGAGTACATCGCACCCGGATACGCCGACTGATATGCCAGAAGGATCTTCTTGAGGTCGATCGTGATGGTCGGGTGGGCGACGATGTTGGGAAGAATCGCTTCCCACGCCTGTGAGCACTCGACCATCGACGCTCCCAGGGCGGCGACGTCGCGGTCCACGATGGCCTGGTAGCAGTCCCGGCCGCTTCGCCCCAGACGGAGGATCCACTCCGGATCCAGCCTCCTTGTGACCAGCGGGTCGTATCCCGGCGGGCGCTGGCCGACGGGAATGAGGTGGATGACGCGCTCGATCCACCGCACCGTCTGCGGATCCGAGGTCGACTCGATGTGGCTGGGAAACCGGCCGCCGTTCACGTTCGCGTCGTAGTCGAGGCGGCTGATGCCGGGAAAGATCAGACCGGCCATGTCCTGCGATCCGGATGGGGCATCGCTATCCCCGTTCTCCGCGTCGAACAGCTCGCGCATCAACTCGGCCGGGTCTCTGTCGGGAAGCGAATCTCCCCAGAGAGCCTGGGCCACATACCGGGTGCCCGTCGCCATCCCGCATCGATCCATGAATCGAATCGTCGGGTGCAGCGAGACCACGACCATGGAGCCCGGAGGCTCGGGGTTGAGCGTGGAGACGAAGGGCTGGTCTATCCAGCCGCCGGCGAGGGCGACGCGGTACGGCAGTCCGCCGATGGCGTCGCGCAGGGTCGGCCCGTCCGGCTGCGGCCGACGCGGGAAGGAGACCGCGTCGGACACAGCCAGGGACGGGCTATGCGGAGAGGAGGCAGGGTCCATTGCTCAGCCGACCGCCACAACCTTGCCGGCCTTACGCGCCGCGTACTCTCCGGCGATCCACTTGTAGGTGGCCGCCATGCCATCGCGGAGCGGAGTGCGCGGCTCCCAACCGAGCACCTTCTCGATGAAGGTGTTGTCGCTGTTGCGACCGGCCACGCCCTTCGGCGCGTCGAGCTGGTAGTGCCGCTCGAGCTTGATGCCGGCGATCTCTTCGACGATGGACACGAGCTCGTTGATCGAGACCAGCTCGCTCGAGCCGAGGTTGATCGGCGTGGCGATCAGGTCATCGGAGTGCATGATCTTGTCGATGCCGAGGGTGCAGTCGTTGATGTAGCAGAAGCTTCGCGTCTGAGTGCCGTCGCCCCAGATGTCGATGTCGAGGACGCCCTTGTCGATGGCCTCGATGGCCTTGCGGCACATCGCCGCGGGGGCCTTCTCGCGGCCGCCATCCCAGGTCCCGTTGGGCCCGTAGATGTTGTGGAAGCGCGCGATGTGGGTCTCGAGACCGCGCTCTGCCCAGTACTCCTGGCAGAACATCTCGGAGATCAGCTTCTCCCAACCGTAGCCGCGCTCGGCCATGGCCGGATAGGCGTCGGATTCCTTGAGGGCGATGACCTCGGGGCTCTTCTGCAGGTCCGTGTTGTAGGCGCACGCCGAGGAACTGAAGAAGTAGCGGCGGGCGCCGGCGTTGTACGCGGCCTCGATCATGTTGGTGTTGATCAAGACGCTCCGCAGGCAGGCAACTCGGAAGCGCTCGATGAAACCCATACCACCCATGTCGGCGGCCAGGTTGTAGACCTCGGTCGCGCCCTCGACGGCGTGGATCGCGTTCTGCTCTTTGCTGAGGTCCATCGAGATGCACTCGACCCCGGGAATTCGCTGGTACCACTCGGGCAACGGCTTGCGGTCGATGGCTCGGATCCGCTTGTAGCCCAGGTTGTGGAAGTAGCGCACCAGCGACCCGGCGATGAAGCCGCCGGCGCCGGCGATCACGATCAGGTCGTCGGGCTTGGTGTCCCGGGCAACGTCCGCTCCGAGAACCGCACCTGCGAGATCGGCCATGTTGAGTTACCGCCTTTCGTTACACCGCGGAACCGGACCCGGGTCGCATATTCGGCCGGCGCGGTTCGCAACAAGACAAACGTTTCCGGCGCCGTCGCTGATGTACGTGTGCCGGGCCCGAGGGCTGGTATCGTTATCTATGGTAACGATACCACTTATGTGCCAAGATTAGCAGAGGCCGCCGCCCCCGGCAAGCGGCACTTGGAAGGCCTTGTTGCGACACCAGGACGGCGGGCGCGATCGACAGTGGCGTTATCGGCATTCCCTCCCCCGGCAAGATAGGTACCATCTCGACGAGACACGACGAAGCCTCCCTTCACGCCGTGGTCACCCCATCTGGCCGGCCGACGGCGGGCGCTGCGAAACCTCACGCCGGGCTATCGATTTGGACTGGACACTGAGCAATGGCAACCATCATTGAAGTCGCGCGCCGGGCCGGCGTGTCGGCCATGACCGTCTCCCGGGTCGTCAACCGATCCGGCTACGCGAGCCCGGCCACTCGGGCGAAGGTCGAGGAGGCGATCGCCGAGCTTGGCTACGTTCCCAACGCCGTTGCCCGCCAGCTGCGCTCGAAGCGAAGCCACACCATCGCCCTGGTTGTTTCGGACATAACGAACCCGTTCTTCACGACCATCGCCCGCGGCGTCGAGGATGCCGCGGCCACGCGCGGTTACGCCGTGATGTTCGCCAACACGGATGAGTCCGAGGTCGAGGAGATCGAATACCTGCGCATGCTCGCGCAGCGTCAGATCGACGGTGTCCTCCTTGTCCCGGCAGGGGATTCGGCCGCGTCGTTCCAGTTGCTCGAGGGTCAGGAGATACCGGTTGTCGTGATCGACCGCCGCGTGGTTTCGCGCAAGGTCGATGAGGTTCGGTGCGACTCGGAGGCGGGCGCATACGAACTGGTGCGCCACCTGATCGGCCTCGGCCACACACGTATCGCCGTCATCACCGGTCGGCGGAACATCTCGACATCTACGGACCGGGTCGTCGGATACGAGCGGGCGCTCCGGGAGGCCGGGCTGCCTGTGTCGCCCGAACTTGAAGCGTACGACAGCTTCAGCCTCGAGGGCGGGTACAGGCAGGTCAACCAGATCCTGGCCAACGGTGGCAAGCCGACGGCGATCTTCGCCACCAACAACTTCCTCGCCTTCGGCGCCTTGCGCGCTCTGCGCGAAGCGGGTTTGCGCATACCCGACGACGTCTCACTCGTGACCTTCGACGACCTGCCGGTCGAGTGGCACGACGACCCGTTCATCACCGTCCTGGCCCAACCGGCCTACGAGCTTGGGCGCCGGGCCACCGAGTTGCTGCTGGCTCGCCTCGATGCCGGGGCCCCGACCAAGCGGCAGGTCATCGTGCTGCCGGGCGAGCTCATCATCCGCCGGTCGAGCGGGCCGGCGCCTACCGCTCAGGTCTGATCGTCCGAGGCGCGGGCGTCCGGGCGACGGGGCGGAGGGGCGGACCAACGGGCCTCTTCCGCGAACCCGAGGCGACCGCGGATGCCTTGATTCCGGGGCTTCGCGCTGCCTCCGGCCGCGCCCGCGGGACGCCAAGCGTGGCTGCTGGCGCCCTAAGAGGTAACGATATCATTTCCCTCTTGACAGTCCGCCGACTAGATCCCTACTCTGCTGTCGAAACGTTTCGCGACCCCGGTACCAGCCTGGGCCAAAGGTGACCGTCAACCTCGATCAATCTCCGGGGAGAAGACCGCCGACGGTCGGCGGATTGGATGGGCAGTGTCGTAATCCGCCCTTGCTCCAGGTTGCCCCGAACCGCGCCCCCGTATCGAGATCCATAGGGAGGAGCACACGTTGAACAAGTCCGTCAGAGTCCTAGTGTCTTTGACAACCGCGGCGCTCGTGGCCGCGTGCAGTTCTACAGCGACGACGCCGCCGTCTGCTGCTGCGCCGACGGTCGGACCGACCACCGCTCCGGCACCGTCGGTTGCCGCGACTCCGGTCAAGCAGAACGTGACCATCGAGGTCATGGCCAGCCAGGACTGGATCAAGCCTTCCGAGCAGGTTCTTGCCGGCAAGTTTGAGGCCCAGACGGGCATTCATCTGGACTTCCAGATCATCCCGTCCGCCAACTACTTCAACGTTCTCCAGACGAAGCTCAATTCCGGCCAGGGCGTCGACCTCTTCCTCGGACAGGCCGGCAAGTCGGACATGAAGCTGACCTACAAGGCCGACCAGAATGCAGTCGACCTCACCAACGAGGCGTGGGCCAAGACGATCGATCCAGTCGTCGCCGACCAGTCGAGCCTGAGCGGCAAGCTCTACGGCGCGGAAGTCTGGGACGTCGTAGGCGCCAACTACTGGGTTATGTCCTACAACATGGACATCTTCAAGGCCAATAACCTGACCGTTCCGAAGACGTTCGCCGAGTTCGAGACGGTCTGCGACACCCTCAAGGCAAAGGGCATCACCCCGATCTACGAGCCGATCTCGGACGGCTGGCATCAGGTCCTCTGGTTCCCCACCGCGGGCGCCCAGATGAACGTCCTGGAAGCCGGCCTGGACGACAACCTCAACGCCAACAAGACGACCTTCGCCGCCGACGCCGTCGCGCTCAAGTCGATGACTCAGTTCGGCGAGCTGTACACGAAGGGCTACTTCGGCCCGAACGCCCTGTCCGCCAAGGAAGCCGACACCTCGAAGGCTATGGTCAGCGGCAAGTTCGCCATGACCCTCTCCGAGATCTCCCGCGGCACCCAGATCGAAGCCGCCTCCGGCGGCACGCTCAAGGCGAGCAGCATCGGCTACTTCCCGGTTCCGCTCCTCGACAACCAGCTCCAGCCGGCGCACCCGGCGGGCCCGACCTGGATGATCTCCAGCAAGAGCAAGAACATTGACGCAGCCAAGGCCTGGCTCGCCTACATGACGCAGCCGGACACCCTCCAGTGGCTGATCGACAACACCCCCGACTTCCAGACGCTCCCCTTCGCCAGCCTCAACCTCAAGGCCAAGTGGGACGCCAACCAGACCGCATTCTTCGGCGCGTACGCACTGCCGAAGACTGTTGTCACCCAGGACGCCGTCACGTACTTCAACCCGCAGTGGATGGACATCGGCAAGGACGAGGTCTCGATGTTCACCGGCAAGATGAAGCCCGCTGACGTTCTGAAGGCCATCGACACCCGTCGAACCACGGCCGCCAAGACCGCCAAGGATCCGGCCTGGCCGTAACAGCCAGCTAATACCAGCGACTGGTAAGGACCGGGGCGAGTCCACCGACTCGCCCCGGTCTTCCGTCACTGCATCTAGTCGAGGGAATGGGCACGAGCTTCCATGAAGAACAGAGCCTATCCAACGTGGTTCGCCGGTGGCGCGCTGCTCCTATATGGCGTATTCGTCCTGCTGCCGAGCCTGCTCGGGCTCGGGTACTCGTTCACTGACTGGAACAGCTACTCGAATGACGTCCACTGGGTCGGCCTGGACAACTTCGCAACGATCTTCGACCCGAGCTCCACTTACGTCAGCGCGATCCAGAACACCGTGATCTTCACCGTGGCGACCATCGCCCTCAAGACCGTCATCGCCCTGGCTCTCGCGATCCTGCTTACCTCCGGCGTCCGCCGCCTCTCATATGTGTACCGAGCGATCATCTTCCTGCCGGCGGTTCTGCCGATTCTCGTGGTCGGCATCGTGTTCAAGTCGATCCTCGACCCTGAGGTCGGCCTCCTCAACTCGACGCTGCAGTTGATCGGTCTGGGCGGTCTCGCCGCGCAATGGCTGACCGACACATCGCTGGCGATCTGGAGTGTGATCGGCGTCGATACGTGGCGCGGCGTGGGCTACATCATGGTCATCCTGATCGCCGGGCTCCACGCCATTCCGCGGGACTACTACGAAGCCGCTTCGCTCGACGGAGCATCCCGCCGGCAGGTCTTCCAGTTCATCACCCTGCCGCTGCTGATGCCGGTCCTGGCGGTCACCACCGTCCTCAACCTCCTCTACGGCCTGAGGGTCTTCGACATCGTCCTTGTC
>Ga0302322_100002255_pt1 | contig 16246 bp, 15 predicted proteins | sample Fen_T0_2_FD_203757 | JGI IMG/M metagenome (GOLD analysis project Ga0302322, IMG submission 203757) | Peat permafrost microbial communities from Stordalen Mire near Abisko, Sweden - Fen_T0_2 | ecosystem: Environmental > Terrestrial > Soil > Wetlands > Permafrost | place: Sweden: Abisko... | reverse complement strand
CGTGCGTTGAAGGGAATTCGCTTGAGCGAAAATTAGTAGCGGTAGTGATCGGGTTTGTAAGGGCCGCCGACCGGGACGCCGAGGTACTTAGCCTGTTTCTCGCTAAGGACGGTGAGTTTCACGCCAATCTTTTCGAGATGCATGCGGGCGACTTCTTCGTCGAGGTGCTTCGGCAAACGGTAGACTCCCACTTTGTAGGTGTCTTTGTTTTTCCAGAGATCGATTTGGGCGAGCATCTGGTTCGTGAAGCTGTTCGACATGACGAACGACGGATGCCCCGTGGCGCAACCGAGGTTCACGAGGCGACCTTCGGCGAGCATGTAGATGCTGTTGCCGTTGGGGAACGTGAACATGTCGTACTGCGGCTTAATCGTGACACGTTTCACGCCGGGCGCTTTGTAGAGCTGGTCGACCTGGATCTCGTTGTCGAAATGGCCGATGTTACAAACGATGGCCTGATCCTTCATCTGCTGCATGTGCGCCAGCGTGATGATGTCGCAATTGCCGGTCGTCGTAACGTAGATGTCGGCTGTGCCGAGCGTGCTCTCGATCGTGTTGACCTCGAAGCCTTCCATCGCGGCTTGGAGCGCATTGATGGGATCGACTTCGGTGACGACGACGCGAGCGCCGAAACCACGGAGCGAGTGAGCCGAACCTTTGCCTACGTCACCATAGCCGCAAACGCAGGCAACTTTGCCGGCGATCATGACGTCGGTGGCGCGCTTCAAGCCGTCAGCGAGAGATTCACGGCAGCCGTAGAGGTTGTCGAATTTCGACTTGGTGACGGAGTCGTTGACGTTGATGGCGGGGACAAGGAGTTTGCCCTGCTCGTGGAGCTGGTAAAGGCGATGGACACCGGTTGTGGTTTCCTCGGAGACGCCGCGCCAGTCTTTCACCATGGTGGTGAAGATGCCGGGATGTTCCTTCGCGATGCGCTTGAGGAGGTTCTTGATGACCTGCTCTTCGTGTGAACCGGAAGCGGTATTCAGCCAGTCACTACCCTTCTCCATTTCGTAGCCTTTATGAAGGAGGAGCGTGACGTCGCCGCCATCGTCGACGACGAGCTGCGGGCCTTTGCCACCGGGGTGGCTGACCGCTTTCCAAGTAAGATCCCAATATTCTTCGAGCGTCTCACCTTTCCAGGCGAAGACGGGAACGCCAGTCGCCGCGATGGCGGAGGCCGCATGATCCTGTGTCGAGAAGATGTTGCACGAAGCCCAGCGGACGTCGGCACCGAGCGCCGTCAGCGTCTCGATTAGGACGGCGGTCTGGATCGTCATGTGCAGCGAGCCGGTGACGCGCACGCCGGCGAGCGGCTTGGACGGACCGAACTTTTTGCGCACGGACATAAGGCCGGGCATTTCGTGTTCGGCGACGGAAATTTCTTTCCGGCCCCATTCTGCGAGGGAGATGTCTTTAACGTGAAAATCGGCGTTTGCCATGAAGAGTAAGGCGCGTTGGCGCGTTGTTATTGGTTACTTAATTGCGGCCTTGAGGGCGGCGACTTTATTGGTCTGTTCCCACGGAAGGCTGGCTTTGCCGAAGTGGCCGTAGTTGGTTGTCTCGCGGTAAATCGGACGGAGAAGATCGAGTTGTTTAACGATTTCGGCTGGTTTGAAGCCGAAGACTTTCGTGACGGCCTTCGCGATTTTGTCATCGTCGACTTTGCCCGTGCCCATGGTGTCAACGTAGACGCTGACGGGGTCGGGATAGCCGATGGCGTAAGCGACCTGAAGTTCGGCGAGATCAGCGAGGCCGGCGGCAACGATGTTCTTGGCCACCCAACGGCACATGTAGGCCGCGGAGCGATCAACCTTCGACGGATCTTTGCCGGAGAAGGCGCCACCACCGTGACGGCCCCAGCCACCGTAGGAGTCAACGATGATCTTGCGGCCGGTCAGGCCAGAGTCACCCTGCGGACCACCGACAACAAAACGGCCGGTCGGGTTGATCAGAAACTGGGTTTTGCTCGTGAGCATGCGGGCCGGAATAACCTTCTTGACCACGTTTTCGATCAGGTAGTCTTCGATCGTGCCGTGTTCAACATCAGCGGTGTGCTGCGTCGAGATGACGACGTTGACGACGTCAACCGGTTTGCCGTCTTCGTAGCGAATCGAAACCTGGGATTTCGCGTCGGGGCGGAGCCAGGCGACCTTGCCGCTCTTGCGGATCTTGGTGAGCTCACGACCGAGACGATGGGCAAACATGACCGGCGTAGGCATCAACTCAGGAGTTTCGTCGCAGGCATAACCAAACATCAGGCCTTGGTCTCCAGCGCCTTGTTCGGCAGTTTTTTTACCCTTGGCTTTTTTCGCGTCGACGCCCTGCGAGATGTCGGGCGACTGCTTCGTCAGGTAGTTGTTGATAAATACGCTGTCGGCATGGAAAACGTCGTCACTGTTGACGTAACCGATGTCGCGGATGGCGGCGCGGACGATGGCCTCGTAATTGAGCTGGGCCTTTGTGGTGATTTCACCGGCGAGGATCACCATGTTGGACTTCACCATGGTTTCGCAGGCGACGCGGCTGAATTTGTCCTGGGCCAAGCAAGCGTCGAGGACGCTGTCGGAGATGAGATCGGCGACTTTGTCGGGATGACCTTCGCCGACGGATTCGGAAGAGAAAACAAAGGATTTTGCCATAAGTTGGGTATAGCTTAATGCCATCGACTCAAATGCGGGCAAGTTAAAACATCAACATATCCGCATCTCATGATATGAAGTGGAGCTTAAGTTTCGCTAGTCTGTGCCGAGCAACAAAGAGAACACTTTGGCCTCCATCATGCAGTTAACCGCCAGTACCCTACCGATTGCTCAGGGCACTCCGCCGGCATCGCGCCCGACCGCGGAGCTGCGGACCGCGAGCAAACTCAAAGGGCGGAAGATCCTGATTATCGATGATGACCGGTTAAATATTCGCATCCTCGCGAGCATCTTACAGAACGAGGGCTTCATAATCACGGAGGCCGATTCTGGCGAACGTGCGCTCGAGCTCTACGAAGAGATCAAGCCCGACCTTGTTCTCATGGATGTGGTCCTACCAGGTATCGACGGCTTCGCGGCTTGCCGCGAGTTGCGTGCGCGCCACGGCGACGACACCGCTCCGATCATTTTTATTACGGCAAAAAAAGAATCCGACGACATCGTCGAAGGCTTGGCGGCGGGCGGCGTGGATTACCTGCCAAAACCATTTCGCCGTAAGGAATCACTCGCGCGCATCCGTACCCATTTACAAAACCGCATGTTGAGCGAGCAGCAGAAGGCTCTCGTCGACCAACTCAAGGCTGCCAACCAGGCAAAAAACAAACTCCTGGGCATGGCCGCTCACGACCTGCGCAATCCCCTCGCCTCGATCCGCGGCCTCGCGGAGTTCTTGCGCGACGGCACGGTCGGACCACTCACGCCCGACCAACTCGATCTCGCTAATACAATTTTCGAGACCAGCCAGTCCATGCTCACCCTGCTCAACGAGCTATTGGATGTGGCCACGATCGAGTCCGGCGAACTCAAGCTCCATCGTGAACCCCACAACCTGACTGAACTCGTTGAAAAAGCAGTCTACCTTAACAACATCAACGCCGCGCGCAAAAACACGAAGATCGTCTTCAGTCCCCCTGATGAAGCGCCGATAGTTCGGGTAGATCATGCCAAGGTAAGACAGGTTATGGACAACCTCTTAAGCAACGCAGTGAAATACTCTCCGCCAGGCTCGACCGTAAATGTACGGATTTCCGGATACCATCCCGCTTTCACGGTTGCCGTGCAGGACCAAGGCCCAGGCATACCGGCGAACGAGCACAACCAGTTGTTCAAGGACTTCACCACACTTTCTTCCAAACCAACGGGCGGCGAGAAAGCAACTGGCCTCGGTCTCGCGATTTGCCGGAAGATAATCGAGGCCCACCGCGGAGCCATCACCGCAACCAATCTTCCAAAAGGCGGGTGCGAATTCTCAATCCTGCTCCCTGCCTGACAAAATGAAATACGAAGGTAAAATCCTCCTCGTCGACGACGAGGCCCACGTACGGAAATTCATCGGCCTGATCTTGAAACAGCTCGGCGCAACCGAACTATTCGAAGCCGGTAACGGTCGCGACGCGGTCGAAGTATTTAAGCGCGAGTCGCCCAATCTTGTCTTGCTCGATGTCAATATGCCCATCCAAGACGGCATTCAGACTCTGCGGGAAATTCGCCAACTCTCCAGCGATTGCGTCGTGGTCATGCTCACCTCGTTAGCCAACCGTCAGACGGTCGAGGAAGCACTCAGCCTCGGCGCCGACAACTACATCCGTAAGGACACGCCGAAAGACGAAATCCTTGCGGCGCTTCGCCAAACAATCGCGGAGTGCTTTAGCATCGATTAACACCAACCGGCCATGAGCACATCGCCAAAAGTTACCGATCTGGCAAACTCGCTGCAGATTGAGCCGATCATGACGGTGAAATACTCACTGCCCGAGCTGCTCGCCGAGCTCAAGCACGAGCGCGCCACTGGCGTCCTCGCCATGGAAAAACTCCAACAGGCCGACATCGGCAATCTCTTCCTGAACAAGCAAAGGCGGTCCCGTGGCAAACCCCAGTAACAGTACTTTCTTAGCGCAGCTCAAGCAGCTGCCACGCTTCGACTACAAGGACGAGGTCGACTCCCTCGTGAACCAACACGGGGTAACCACCACGCTGCTGCAGGAGATCATCGAAAGGAAATTTGCGAGCAAAGACGACGCCTGTCGACTCTGGGCGGATGCATTGGGCGTCGCCCACGTCGACCCCTTCGCCTCGGTCATCACCGACGAAGCGATCGGTAAAATCCCCGTTGAAATCGCCAAGAAAGCCCGTGCGATCGGTTTGTATGTTTTCAATGGTGTGCTCACGACCGCGATGGCCACGCCGGACGACGCCGACCTCATCAAACGCCTGGCGCAGATCGCGCAGATGCCGATCAGCCCTGTGTTCGCGCTCCCGCACGACGTAGACGACGCGATCGTCATCAGTTACTCGTCAGACAAGAGCCTCGAAGAAAGCCTAAACGAACTTGAGCGCTCCCGCCTCTTCACCGACCCGGACTTAGCCGCAGACAAAATCGCCCAGCTCGCGGGTGCGGACTCACTGATCCAAATCGTCAACGAAATCATTCACTTCGCACTACGCGAACGAGCCACCGACATCCATATCGAACCGCAAGAGAATATCTCACGAGTCCGGTTCCGCGTCGATGGCATGCTGCGCGAAGTTCTTACCTATTCGCGCAAACTTCACCGGGCGATTATCTCGCGCCTCAAGATTCTTTGCAGCCTGAACATCTCTGAATCGCGCTTCCCTCAGGACGGGCGTTTTTCCATGCCCGTCGGCAGCCTGACAGCAAACTTTCGCTTCTCCTGCATTCCCTCAGCCTATGGCGAGAAAGCCGTCGTGCGCGTGTTAGCCATGACCGGGCGCAAGACGATGCTCACGCTGGAGAAAATGATGGTATCGCAGACCATTCTGGCGCCCTTCAAGCAGCTCGTTCAAAATCCCAACGGAATTATTTTTGTTACCGGTCCTACTGGTTCGGGTAAGACCACCACACTTTACGCCGCGCTCCACGAGATCAACAAGCCAGACATAAACATATCGACCATAGAGGACCCGGTCGAAATCCAGCTAGACGGTGTGACCCAAACCCAGGTCAATGCCCACATCGACCTGAAATTTGCCACCATCCTGCGGGCGCTACTCCGACAGGATCCAGACGCAATCTTGGTCGGTGAAATCCGCGATCTCGAAACCGCAAAGATAGCCACTGAAGCCGCCCTCACCGGACACATTGTTTTCGCCACACTCCATACCAACACGGCCGCCCAAGCCATCGTACGCTTAATGGAAATCGGAGTTGAGCCCTACATGGTCGCGCCCTCCGTCATTGGCGTTTTAGCCCAACGCCTCGTCGCACGTATCTGCGAAAGCTGCAAGGAATCCTACCAACCTTCACGTGAAGTACTGCGGAAATACTTCAAGGAAGAAGGACTGGCCGATGTGCCATTCTACCGTGGCCGTGGGTGCCAAACCTGTCGTGGTACCGGCTACAAGGGACGCATCGCGTTCCACGAACTAGTGCTTATCACCGAGGAAATCCGCACGCTGATCTCAGAGGGCCGCAGTGCGCAGGAGATCACCCGCGCCGCCGCTAAGGTCGGCTACAAACCGCTCCGCTATGACGGCCTCAAGAAGGTACTGCTCGGCCTCACGACCATCGAAGAAATCGAGCAGAACACCTCGTTTGAATGGGCGACCTAGCCTCCCTTTATCTCGACAATCCCCCAGCTAAAACCAACCTCTCCGAAAGGCTCCCATGTCGAACGACACATCCATAGATCCTGAGGCCATCGAAAACTTGCGGTCACTAAATCCTGACGACGACGATGCTTTCCTCAAGGACATCATCGGTATTTTCTTGGAGGATACACCCCAGCGGATCGACGAACTAAAACAATGCCTGCAATCGTTCGATCAGCCCAAATTTACCCGGGCGGCCCATAGCATCAAAGGCAGTTCGAGCAACCTGGGCGCAGTCAAGGTGCGGGCGGCCGCCGAACAACTCGAACACCAATCGCGTAACAGCGGACTGGCAGGAATTGAACCGCTTCTCGCCTCACTGGAAACAGAGTTTAATGCCGCCAAGGCCGAACTTGAGAAAATCGCTAAGCCCTGATCTGTCTGTCAGAGGGGAATATGCGGAGGCAGGCGGGCTACATCACTGTTAGCGATATAATGCGGTTATCGGTGTCGCCGTGAGTACATTGTACTGGCGGACCGCCAGTCTCCACCATTCCGCCAGCGCCTGGGACGGTAATCTCCACAGTTCGCGATGCAGCCACATCATCGACTCCGCGTCGAGGAGCAGCGTCATTTTCTCCTTGGTCGTAAATTCTGACGGCCCTTCGCGTAATAGCCTCACACGAAGCTGCAAGAAATAGTCTCGCGACTCTTCGCTCGGTTTGCGCTGACGTAACAGCGACACATGGACAGCGTTGACATAGGGATCGAGCACGGCCTGCAAAAGCCCATAATCATCACGCAGCGCCTCAATCGGCCGCATGTGCTTGTAGCATTCGTCTAGGTTCGTGCGCAAGCGATGCAGTTCGAAGGGCGGGTACGTTTCTTCAGGCGTCATAAGCAGATTCAATCGTTTCGCTTGGCGACCAAGGCTCATCTTGCTGAGCGCGATTGAAATCGGGATTGAGAAAACCAGTCCTGCCAAAACTGGGCTCAACCACCAAAAGAAAGATGGAAGCAGCACATATGAGGATGCGCCCCAAACGACACCAAACGCCATGTGCGGCGCATGAGTAAGGATCGCCTCACGCCAGTCCGTGTCATCGTCGGTACCGCGATTTTGTGTAACCCACGACACGCCCTGTCCGAGCAAAATGAAAAGCACAAATTTACTATTGAAGAGCATGTTGACCGGCGCGAGCAAAGCAGAGATCACCATCTCCAGAAGCGCTGAGATCACCACCGGCCCCCGACCACCGAACGGTTCAGCCGCGGCTTTGTTCTGCACCGCCAAGATTACACTAATTATTTTCGGAAGGAAAAGCAGCAGCATGGTGAGGGTGAACAACGTTAACGCCTCGGGAACCTCCAGCACGTAACCAAAAACCGAAGTATAGGCCTCATATCGGACGGCGCCTGGATGCGGATACAGTACCAGATTAAAAACATGAATCGTACTCAGAATCAGAAACAGTAGCCACAGCGGCGAAGAGACATAAGCCATGACGCCCATAAACAAGTGAAACCGATTGACTGGCCGAAACCCTTTGGCCGAAAGCAACCAGCTGTGCTGCATGTTGCCCTGACACCAGCGCCGATCGCGCTTAGCGCTGTCGATGAGTGTGGGTGGACCTTCTTCATAGGTTCCCTCGATGTCGGGCGCCAGCCACACGCCCCACCCTGCCTTTCGCATGAGCGCTGCCTCGACAAAATCGTGGCTGAGGATGCGCCCGCCAAAGGGCTCGCTCCCGGGCAAACTGGGCAATGCGCAATGCTCGATGAAAGGTTGCACGCGGATAATGGCGTTGTGCCCCCAATAGTTGCCATCGTACTGCTGCCAATAGTTCAGTCCTGCGAGAAAGAGTGGGCTATAAAGGCGGTTTGCGAACTGTTGCATCCGGGCGTAAAGCGTTTCGCCGTTCACTAGGCGCGGTGCAGTCTGAATTATGCCCACGGTGGGATTCTTCTGCATTGTCGTCACGAGCTGTACGAGCGCCTTCCCTGACATGACGCTATCGGCATCAAGCACGACCATGTAGCGATAGTTCTTACCCCAACGGCGTAGGAAGTCCGCAACGTTGCCCGCCTTCTTATTGATCTGCTGCCGCCTTTTCCGGTAGAAAATCCGACCGAAGCCTTCGACTTGCTTGCAAAGTTCGACCCACGCGACCTCTTCTTGTATCCATTGGTTCGGCTTGGTCGAATCACTGAGAATAAAAAAGTCGAAATGCTCGAGCTTTTTCGTGTCCTGAACCGAGCGGTAGATAACACGTAACGCCTCGAATACGCGACTCACGTCCTCATTAAACACCGGCATGATGATCGCCGTGCTGGCCAGCGGCACGTCCTCGTCGGGCTTTACCGTGTGCGTAATCAACCTGCTGTCGCCACCGCGGTTTATGACATAAAACCCCAACAAAGCGGTAACGAAACCAATCGCAATCTGTGAGAATAGCACCACGAACAACGCCAGCAACGGCCATTCCACTCCACGGATACCGTTGTCGTTCCAGAGTAGATCCGCCATGAACCAGGTCGCGAGGCTCGTCAGCACGAACACCGAGGTGAAAAATAGACGGCGGCGGCGCTTGAGGCGATTGGGATCAATGAAGTCGGAGCTGATTATTCGCATCTTGGTCCAAAGAATTTGATGGTCAGCGGGTCATGTAAAATATGCCCGCCAACGCGGCGAGAAAAACCACCCAAAGCAACAACGTGCCGAGTACCGGGCTTCGCTCGATCTGCTCAAGCGTTTCGCCAGCAACCTCGCTGATCGTGCCCAGATCGATCGGGCGTGGCACCATGTTGGAAACGGCCATGTCGGGGCCGGCCTCCATCGAACTAGCCCGCATCGCCTGGCTGAAATCTTCCGGGACTTTTTCGCGTTGGAGAAACGCGTAGGGCCATTTTTGTGGTCCTTCCGAAAGGAGCAACGCCACGCGGCCAGTCACAGATACACGGTCATCGGTCAGTTCTTTGCTACCCAAGACATCTTTGTACCAAGCCGACATGAGCATCTCGCACTCTTCGGCTGCGAGCGTGGTCGGGTCGAGTGCCGGATTCTGCGCATGCCGGCGGGCCGCGCGTTCGAGCACATTTTGAATCAGCCGACTTTGGTGCAGGCGATTATGAATGCGGTGAGCCCTGAGGTAATCCTCGACTCTGACATAAGCCGCATTCCACGCCTCCATCGTCCCTGTGCGGGGACGAAAACTGGTCAGCGGCGCGTCTACGGATTCCAGAGGTAACTCCATGTCTCGGTCAGGATATGAGGCTCGCGTTTCAGGAAGCAACGGAGTTCCACCGGGCGGCCAGAACCATCGGGTTTGATCGCAAACGCCACGCGCCAACTACCATTAAACGTATTTTTCTGGATGCTCTGGTGAACGAGCTTGGCTCCGTCACTCACGGAAACGATGGCTTCAATCGCCGGATCGGCGGCGTGATTGTGCAAAGCGGGACCATCGAAATCGACCCAGAAGCGTTCAAGTTCCTTTTCATGCGTCTTCGAATGTCCAATACGCGTCGATACAGTGTAACTGGCAGGTGGTTTCTTCCCTCCGGCGCCCTCGATGAACCAATGCAGTTTGTATTCGAATTCGATGGGTTCGCCATTGGCTGGAAGTTTTTCCGGCACCCAAAACGCTACGATATTGTCGTTGGTTTCATCCGGCGTCGGTATCTCCACCAGGCGAACTGAACCACGCCCCCAAGCGCCGACTGGTTCAATCCAAGTGCTGGGACGGAGGTGATAGGCGGCTTCTAAATCTTCATAACTCTCAAAATGGCGGTCCCGCTGGATCAGCCCAAAACCGCGCGGGTTTTCGTCATTAAAAGCCGTAACGCGAAGCCCGGCTGGATTTACCAGCGGGCGCCAAAGCCATTCGCCACTGCCGCGCTCGACCATCAAACCGTCCGAATCATGCACCTCGGGACGAAGGTCGCCCTCCCGACTGCTGCTGTTCTCACCGTGCCAGTACATGCTGGTCAACGGCGCGACACCGAACGTCTTGATGCTCGCCCCTGCCCGCATATAAATCGCCGTCTTCACCTGCATAACGGTTGATGGCCCTGGTGTGATTATAAACCGATATGCCCCTGTCACGCTTGGACTATCGAGCAACGCATAGATCGTCAGCTCCTTCGAATCACTCTGTGGCTTTACCACCCAAAACTCCTCAAAAACAGGAAACTCCTCAGGGCCAGGCTCCGCCGTATTGAGCGCCAATCCGCGCGCCGATAAACCATAGCGCATCGCCTGACCAAGGGCGCGGAAATAGCTCGCTCCCTGGAAAACCGCTAGTTCATCGAGATAGTTGGGGTTGTTGAGCGCGTAATGAACCCGAAAACCCGTGTAGCCCATGTCAGCGGGAACGCGTCCCACCGAACGCGCACTACCATAATCGAAAAACTTTGGGCTGAACTCGATCAGCTTGACTGCACCACGGTCAACCTCGGACACCTGCACGGTTTTGTTGTAGATAAAACCAGGATGAAAAAACTGGAGCTGAAACGGCAGTTGCTCGCGACGCCACCAAGAGCGGTTCGGGTCGAAACGGATATCCCTGTACAGGTCGTAACTGAGTTCTTGCAGCGCTTTCGGCACCTTACTCGCACGTTGCACGTAGGGTTTCGCGGCGAGGGATTTCGCACGAAATTGCAGCACTTCGAAATCGAAGGGCATGTCGGCGGCCATAGCCGCAGCAGCATTGAGGCAGATTAAGCCAACGAGTAGCAGTCGTCTCATTTTTCTAAGAAGAAATTCTGTTGTTTGTCGGTAATCGGGAGTGAGGCACGTTCCATAACCTTTAGCAAATCTTCCCAAATGGCGCGTTTCGAGCGATTTGTTGGATTACGCAAAATATATGACGGATGATAAGTCACCATGACCGGCTTTTCGGCAAACAGTTTCCACTGGCTGCGAATTTCACCCAACGTCTTGAAAGAACCAGCTCCAAACAGCCCCTGCACAGCGGTCGAGCCAAGCGCCACAATTATCTCGGGATTGACCACTTCGAGCTGCGCCTTGAGGTAGGGCAAACAGTAGGCAAGTTCCCCGGCCGTAGGCGGACGGTTGCCGTATTGAGCGCCACCCGCCGCGACCGGCATCTCTGGCCGCCAGTTCATGATGTTTCCGATATAGACGTCGCTGCGTTTCAGGCCCATGCCGAGAATCATCCGGGTCAACAACTGCCCTGCAGGTCCAACGAACGGCTCGCCCTGCTCTTCCTCTTCCGCACCGGGTGCTTCACCACAAAAAAAGATTCGTGCATCAAGATTGCCCACACCTAGAACTAACTTTTTTCCCGGGCGGACGTGTGCTTTGCAAACCGGGTCGTTAAGCACGAGCTGGAACAGGGCATTCCAACGCGTCTGCTTATCACCAGGTGGCAACGATACCGTCGGCGGAGACGGAAACTTTTCTGCTGGAACCGGCTCAATCGGTTTGACGGTAAACTTCGCCGTAGGCGCTTTGTAAGCCACAACGGGGACGCTCGTCGTAGACGGTGTTTTTGCCGCTACCTCCGTTTTAACCGGCACCTCCGCAGGCGCATTTCCTTTTGCCCCGTTCGCTTTCGCCCGCGTGCCCACGACCTTGTGCAACGTCGCCAAACTCTCTTCCGAGACCACGACAGACTTCACACCAGACGCCTTGAGGCGTTTGAGTTCGTCAGTAAGAGCATTGAGCGCAGCGCGCATGATTCAGATTGGCCGTGAGTAGGGAGCCGTGAGCTTCTCGACGTACTTGCCGAGCAAGTCGAATTCCAAATTTACCAAGTCGCCCACCTTCTTTTGGTGCAGATTGGTGACTTGGATTGTGTGCGGAATCAGCCAGACCGCAAGGGTGTCGCCCTCCGTTTCCGCAACCGTCAACGAGATGCCATCAATCGCGATGCTGCCTTTGTGCACCAAGTAACGCCCACAACCGGCTGGGCCGCGCACTCGCAGGTAGAAATCGTTGCCGCGCTGTTCAAACACTTCAATCGTCCCAAGCCCATCGATATGCCCGGTCACGAAATGCCCGCCGACCTTGCCATCGAAGCGCAAGCTGCGTTCCAAATTCACCGCCCCACCGCTGGCCAGCATGGAAAAATTCGTCAGCCGCCGCGTTTCCTCCAAGACGTCGAATTCCAGATGCCCGGCATCGAACTTGGTCACCGTCAGACAGCAACCGTTGACCGCGATGCTGTCGCCCAGCGCGAGATTTTGCGCGACCACTTTCGCCGAAATGCACAACCGCCAGGAAGCAGCGCCCTGAGCGAAGCTCTCAACACGGCCAGTCTCTTCGATGATTCCAGTAAACATGCTCCCCGGACTAATGGAAAAACCAACCGTCGGAAACCAATAAATCACGTCACCCTGCTTTTCCTTGCGTCAACGAGCAGATTGCCTGACGCGCGCGCTTCCCGCTGAAACACAGCGGCCTGCGTCGATGAAAACGCAGGCCGTCGTCTTTCCAGAAAATTCGTCTTAAGCAAACAGCTCGTCCGGCTTGAAGAAACGCGCGAGCTCCAGCTTCGCGTTTTCAACACTATCGGAAGCGTGAACAACGTTGACCGTCGTATCAGCGCCGAAATCGCCACGGATTGTTCCCTTCGCCGCTTTCTTTGAATCGGTCGGCCCGAGGAGTTCACGCACACGCGCGACAACATTTTCGCCGCGAAGCGCCACCATAATCACGGGGCGGGATTTCATGAACGCCTCCAGCGCAGGATAAAAGGGGCGGTCAGCAACGTGGGCATAGTGCTCACGCAGGATCGCCGTCGATAGCTGGGCCATTTTGCAGCCTGCGATCTCAAAACCGGCCTTTTCGAAACGGTCGAGCACGGCTCCGACGTGTTTCTTCTCAAGGCAGTCAGGTTTACAGATGATGAAAGTTGTCTCCATATCCCGACAAATGTTGGGGGCATCCGGAAGTTTGGGAAGCCTCATTTTTTCCGCCAACGGCAGAAAATTCGCTCCAGCGGTTTGCCTTTTTAGTCTTATCGAGCAGGAGCGGCAAGTGCCGCGGGAATGCTCCCGGCAACAGCCGCTAGATCCACCGATCCCCAAAGCCCGCTCGAGTGGAACGTGGCGTAAACCACGCCGACTAAATTCACCCCGTTAACGACCGTGCTGTCGGGCTTGCTATTATTATAGCCCTGCGCCGTCCAGCCGCCTGCGGTGGTTGCGACGAGACGATGCGCCACCGTCTCGCCGAACCGATTCGTATAAACAACCACCATGCCAGTGCGGAGCTTTGCGGGATCAATCTTTTTGACGACCAGGACCGAGCCCTCACCGAAAAAGGGAAGCATCGACTTGCCTTCGATCCTCATCACCCGTGCGCCCGGACGAGCATCGGCCAGCTTCTGCGCATCGGCCAGAACGGTACTCATTGCGACGGTTGTGAGAGGCTTCGCCGTGTACTCCGCGCGCACGATACCGGTTCCCAGAACCGCCATCGTAACCAGAAGTGCTCGGAGCATCGATCGCATGCCCAGAAGGTAACAGCTCCTGAGATTTCTGGGTATTGAGTGGGACCCTCAATCACTCTGGCCAGTATAACTCACCTGCGATGCGTAATGATCCGGGAAGCATTGAGCAATTAACCCTAGGTCATGGGGAATTCGCCTGCACCCAATCGGGAGCCTGCCCAACGGCTAGCGCTCACCGAGATCCGGTTTATCGGTCTAACCGCGAAAAACCTTAAAACTTTTATTCCACGTAATGCCTACACCGTCACTTCCTGGCGCGCCTTTTCCGCCAGCGGCGTGCTCAGGTAGCGTTCCCCAAAACTGCAGCCTACCGTAACAATCATCTTACCGGCAAACTCCGGGCGTTTGGCGACCTGCATCGCCGCCCAAACATTGGCGCCCGTCGAAATGCCCGCAAGAATCCCTTCCTGCAACGCAAGCTGCCGCGCGGTCTCAAACGCATCCTCGTCGGTTGACTGCAGCACTTCGTCGATCACCGCCATGTTACAATTCTTCGGGATGAAACCCGCGCCGATACCCTGAATCCGGTGACGTCCGGGCTTGCCGCCCGAAAGTACCGGACTCGAAGCCGGCTCCACCGCAAAAGTCTTGATGCTCTTACGCGACTTAATCACCTCGGACACGCCCGTGATTGTGCCACCGGTGCCAACGCCCGCGACAAAAGCGTCGATCTTGCCCTCGGTCGCCGTCCAGATTTCCTCCGCTGTCGTGCGACGATGCGCTTCTGGATTGGCCGGATTCTCGAATTGCTGCGGCATGAAACCCTTGTCGCCGAATTGCGCGATCAATTCACTGGCGCGCCGGATCGCCCCCGGCATGCCTTCTGCGCCGGGCGTCAAAACGATTTCTGCTCCGAGCATGCGCAACAAAACCCGCCGCTCGATCGACATCGTCTCCGGCATCGTCAGCATCAACTTGTATCCACGTTGTGCACACACAAACGCCAGCGCGATGCCCGTGTTGCCCGACGTCGGCTCCACAATGACTGTGTCCTTTTTGATGCGGCCTTCGCGCTCCGCCGCTTCGATCATGGACCGGCCGATGCGATCTTTAACGCTGGCAAGTGGGTTAAAGAACTCCGCCTTCACATAGATCGACGCCGGAAGTCCTTCGACGATCCGATTGAGTTTAACCAAGGGAGTGTTGCCGATCGTAGCGACGATATTGGGAAAGAGAAGTGCGGGCATGATGGCGTGAAATTCTCCTTACGCGCCAACGAGTCAAGTTTGCACCGCCGACCGCTGACGGCCGAGCACATGTCGCAACGCATCTTCCAACCTCTCATGGCGAAACCCAAACTGCGCAGCCAGCAACTTCGCCGGCACCACCCGCGCACTCGACAAAAGCGTTTCGTCTGCCATCGCGCCAAAAGCCAGCCTCAGCAGCACCTTCGGTGCAGGCAAAATCGCCGGCCGACACAAGACGCGGGCCAGCGTCGCCGTAAACTCTGCATTGGTCACCGGCTCCGGGGCCACGGCGTTGATCGGCCCATTGCAACGCTGGTCGAGCACCGCGTGATAGAACGCGCCGACCAGATCATCAATACTGATCCAGCTCATCCACTGGCGGCCATTACCCAACCGACCGCCAAGCCCAGCACGAAACACCGGCAGCATTTTGGCCAATGCGCCACCCGCCGGTGTGAGCACGATGCCCGTGCGCAATTTGACCACGCGAATTCCGAAACCACGCGCCACCGCCGCCTCGCGCTCCCAAGCCTCGCAGACTTCCGCGAGAAAGCCGTTCCCGCGACGATCCTCTTCGCGCAACGTCTGCTCACCGCCATCACCGTAAAATCCTGTCGCCGATGCGGTGATAAAAACGAACGGGCGGTGCCGCAACCGATCCACTGCGGTAACCAGCGTGCGCGTTCCCAAAACTCGGCTCGCGCGGATCGCCTCACGACGCTCCGCCGTCCAGCGACCGCCCGCGACGTTTTCACCTGCAAGATGAATCACTGCGTCCAGCACCCGCACCGGCGCGAGGTCGAGTAGACCATTCGCCGGATCCCAAAAAACTTCGTCCTCAGTCAGCGGTTTGTGCCGTACCAGCCGGATAACTTCATGTCCCTGGCTTCGCAAAAACGGCACCAGCGCCCGGCCCACGAGACCAGAAGCGCCTGAAATCAAAAACCGCATCGGGCGCACCGCACCGTACCTCGCCGCCATCTCCAAATCATCGCGCATCACCGCATGCCGGTAGGCGAACAGCTGCTCCAATTTCCGCCGCACAAACGCGCCGCCAACCTGCCCGAGCACACCAAACGGCAGCTTGTAACGAATGTCATCCGTCAGCGTGCAGTCCGCCGTTCCGTCTGCCTCGAACCGGTGAACATGCTCCCACGACGCGAAAGGACCGTTCATCTGCACATCGCGAAATTGCTGCCGTTCCTTATAGCCGCGATGCTCCACTTCCCAGCAACTCCAGAACGGTCCGACTTTGGTTCGCAGCGTCACGCGGCCACCATCCTGAATTCCGCCCGAGCGCTGCAAAATCTCGACCTGTTCCCACGGCGGC
>Ga0302322_100002253_pt1 | contig 16257 bp, 15 predicted proteins | sample Fen_T0_2_FD_203757 | JGI IMG/M metagenome (GOLD analysis project Ga0302322, IMG submission 203757) | Peat permafrost microbial communities from Stordalen Mire near Abisko, Sweden - Fen_T0_2 | ecosystem: Environmental > Terrestrial > Soil > Wetlands > Permafrost | place: Sweden: Abisko... | reverse complement strand
GGCGGGGGGCGGCGGCCCCGGCCGGCCCGGGCGGGGGGGGGGGGAGGCGCAGGGTGAAGGCCGAGCCCTCGCCCTCGCGCGAGCTGACATCGACGTCGCCCCCGTGGTTGATGGCCACGTGGCGCACGATGGCGAGGCCGAGCCCGGTGCCACCGGTGTCGCGGCGCCGCGCCCGGTCGACCCGGTAGAAGCGCTCGAAGACCCGGTCGCGGTCGGCCTCGGGGATGCCGATGCCGTGGTCGCTCACCACGAAGCGGACGGCGCCCGAGGCATCGGCGTCGCCGAGCATCTCGACGCTTCCACCGGGGTCGGAGTACTTCACCGCGTTGTCGACCAGGTTGGCCACGGCCGACACCAGCTGGCGGCGGTCGCCCCACGTGGTGGCATCGGGGTCGGGCAGCTCGACGTGCAACGTCACGTCGCGGAGCTCGGCGGCGGGCTGGGTGCGGTCGATGGCGGCGGCGAGCACGTCGGCCACCAGCACCGGGTCGCGCGCAGGCGGCTCGCCGGCCTCGATGCGGCTGAGCTCGAGGAGGTCGTCGATGGTGCGACCCAGCCGGAGGGCCTCGTGGTAGAGCCGTTCGGCCAAACGCTGCACGACGGCGATGCTGGGCTGGTCGGCGAGCATCTCGGTCTCGGTGAGCAGCGTCTCGGCCAGCAGCGAGAGCGCGCCCACCGGCGTGCGCATCTCGTGGCTGATGTTGGCCACGAAGTCACGCCGCAGGGCGTCGACGCGGCGCCGCTCGGACACGTCGTCGATGACCACCACGGCGCCACCGATCACTGGCATGGCCGACAGGTCGACCGTGCGGCTCGGGGGGCCGAGCAGCTCGATGGTGCGCAGCTCGGGACGACCGGCCGCCGCGCCGGCGAGCATCTCGTCGACGGCCACCTGCACGAGCGCCTCGCCGTGACGGGCCTCGACCCAGCCGCTCGCCTCCAGGTTCCGGGCGATCACGCCGCCGTTGAGGTCGCAGATCACCACCCCCTGGGGGATGGCGTCGAGGGCCCGCAGGCTGCGGGCGCGGAGGTCGGCCGCGAGCCCCGCCAGTTCGGCAAGGTGGTCGGTGGAGCGTGCCAACCGGGTGAGGGCCGCCGCGGGACCGGCGTCGCGCAGCGCGGCGACCGGATCGGGGACGTCCGCGTCGGCGGGGACCGCGGAGCCCGTGGCGCCGGAGCCCGCCCCGTCGACCTCGCCGCCGGTGTCGGTCTCGACCGCCAGGTCGTGGGCCGCGCGCTCCACGCCCGCGGTGAGCGCGTCGACGCGGGCGCAGGTCCGGCGGCGGTCGACGAGCAGCCACGCGGTGACGACGGCGAGGGCCACGGCGGCCAGCGCCGCGAGAACGGCAGCTGCGGCCATCAGTCGGGGCCCGATCCGCTCCCGTTTGCCGAACGGTTCGAGCCGCCGAAGTCATCCAGGTGGATGGTCTCCTCGGCGTGAGCCTCGACCTCACCCCGCGCCACAGCGCGGGCCGCACCGGCGTGCTCGGGCAGCCAGCCCGTGACCATGTACTGCACCCGCTCGCCGATGTTGACCGCGTGGTCGCCGAGGCGCTCGTAGAAGCGGCCGATGAGCGCGAGCTGCACGCCCACGCGCAGGTCGACCCCGGAGCTGTGGTGCGACTCGAAGATGGCCGCGATGAAGGCGCGGTGCAGGTCGTCGAGCTCGTCGTCGAGGTCGTCGAGGGCGGCCGCGCGGCCGGCGTCGCCATCGGCGTAGGCATCGACGGACAGGCGGAAGAGCCGCACCGCCGAGCGACTCATGCGCTCGATGATGCCGCGGAGCTTGCTCTCGAGCTCGACGCCGTAGAGGCGGCGGGCCGCCTTCGCGATGTTGACGGCGAGGTCGCCGCAACGCTCGATCTCCGAGGCGAGGCGCAGCGCGGTGATGACCGCCCGCAGGTCGCTCGCCATGGGGCTCTGGAGCGCGAGCAGGTGGTAGCAGTGCTCCTCGATCTGCAGGGTGAGCACGTCGAGGACGTCGTCGCCGTCGACCAGCTTGCGGGCCGCGTCGAGGTCGGCGTCGAGCAGGGCGGCGGTGGCCCGGGGGATGGCCTCGGCCACGAGCCCCGCGAGGTGCACGATCTCGCCGCGCACCTCGTCCATCTGCTCACGGAAGACCGTGCGGCTGCCGCCGGGCGTGGTGGTCACCCGAACCGCCCGGTGATGTAGTTCTCGGTGCGCTCGTCGGACGGGTTCGAGAAGATGCGCTCGGTGACGTCGGACTCGACGAGGACACCGGTGCGGTTGTCGGAGGTCTCGCTGACCTCGGTGGTGAAGAAGGCGGTGCGGTCGCTGGCGCGCGCGGCCTGCTGCATGTTGTGGGTCACGATGACGATCGTGAACCGCTCCTTGAGCTCCTGCATCAGGTCCTCGATGCGGGCGGTGGCGATGGGGTCGAGGGCCGAGCACGGCTCGTCCATGAGCAGCACGTCGGGCTGCACCGCGATGGCCCGGGCGATGCACAGCCGCTGCTGCTGACCACCCGACAGGCCGAGCGCCGACTTCTTCAGGCGGTCCTTCACCTCGTCCCACAGGGCCGCGCGCCGCAGCGCCTGCTCGACGATGTCGTCGAGGCCCCTGTGGGTACCGCCGATGCGAGGCCCGTAGGCGACGTTGTCGAAGATCGACTTGGGGAACGGCGTGGGCTTCTGGAACACCATGCCGATGCGGCGTCGCACCTCGACGGGCGACACGTCGCGGCCGTAGAGGTCGACCCCGTGGTAGCGCACCGCCCCCGTGACGCGGGCGTTGTCGATGAGGTCGTTCATGCGGTTGAGGCAGCGGATGAACGTGCTCTTGCCGCAGCCCGACGGACCGATCAGGGCGGTGATCTCGTGGCGGCCGATCTCGAGGTCGACGTCGCGCACCGCCATGGCGGAGCCGTACGAGACCGACAGCTTCTCGATCTTGAACACCGCCTCGCGGACCGGCTCGGGACCGGGGGCATGGCCCGGTTCGATCGCCACCACGGGCGCGGCCTCGGCCGTCTCGGGCTCGTGAGGAGGCGGGGCCGGGACCTGGGTGGTCGGCACGCCGGCAACGGTAATGCCGTTCGCGGTGGCGGTCACGGGGGAATCCTCCGAAGGGGATTGGGTGCCCAGGCTGCTGGGACGGGAGGGATCGGGCGGGGGCATGGTGCTCACGACCGCTTGCTCGCGAAGCGGGCCGAGATGAGCCGGGACAGCAGGGTGAGCACGAACACCAGGCAGATGAGCGTGAGGGCCGCGGTCCAGGCGATCTGGTTGGCGAGCGGGTTGGCGCTCTTCGCGTTGCTGAAGATCTGCAGCGACAGGGTGGTGTTGGGGCCGCTCAGGCTGGCGTTGGTGGCGGTGATGACACCGACGGTGAAGAGCACCGGGGCGGTCTCGCCGGCGGCGCGGGCCACGGCCAGCATGGCCCCGCTGACGATGCCGGGAAGGGCCGCGGGGAGCACCACCGAGCAGGTGGTGCGCCACGTCCGGCTCCCGAGCGCGGCGCTCGACGTGCGCAGCTCGTCGGGGACGAGGCGCAGCATCTCCTCGGCGGTGCGGATCACGATCGGCAGCATGAGGCAGGCCAGCGCGAACGCACCGGCCAGGCCCGACTGGCCGAACCGCAGCACCCAGACGGAGTAGATGAACAGGCCGAGCACGACCGATGGCACGCCTACCATCACGTCGGACATGAACCGGACCACCCGGGCGAAGGGCTTCTGCTTGCCGTACTCGTTGAGGTAGACGGCGCCCAGCACCCCGAGCGGGATCGCCATGGCCGAGGCCGCGGCGGTGATCAGCAGCGTGCCCACCACGGCAGGGCCGGCTGCGGGCTTGGTGGAGATGTGGAGGCCGAGCGCCTTGATCTGGGCGTCGGTGAGGTTGGTGATGTGGGGCAGGTCGTTGGTGAGGAAGCCGAGCGAGAACCCTGACAGGCCCTTGGCGACCACGGTCCAGATCACGGCCACGAGCGGGATCACCGCCACGATCATGGCCACGTAGAGGCCGCCGATGGCGAGGTCGTTGCGCACCTTCCGGCCGCGGCTCACCGTGCGCACCCGCACGTCGACGGCGGGGGCCAGGTCCTGCTCCGCAGGTGGGGTCAGCTCGTCGAGCGCGCTCACAGTGCCCCCTGCATGCGACGCTCGGCCCGGCCGACGATGTAGCGGGCCGTCAGGTTCACCACGATCGTGAGCACGAACAGGACCACGCCCAGGCCGATGAGCGCGTTCTGTGCGACGCCGGTGCTCTCCCCGCCGAACTCGTTGGCGATGACGGCGGCCAGCGTGTCGCCGGCCTTGAAGAGGTTGGCGCTGATCTGCGGCTGCGAGCCGATGACCAGGGCCACGGCGATGGTCTCGCCCATGGCCCGGCCGAGGCCCAGCATCACCGCGCCGGTCACGCCGCCGAGGCTGTAGGGGAAGATCGCCGCCCGGAACATCTCCCACTTGGTGGCACCGAGGGCGAGCGCCGCGTCCTTGTCGGCGCGGGGCACGGTGACGAACACCTCGCGCGACACAGAGGTGATGATCGGCGTCACCATGATCGCCAGAATGATGCCGGCGGTCATGAAGCTCTGGCCGGTGCCGTTGGGCCCGAAGATGCGCCCCAGCACCGGGACGCCCGCGACCACCGAGTGGATGTCGCGGTAGATCGGCTGCAGCTTCGGCCCGAGGACGAGGACCCCCCACAGGCCGTAGACCACCGACGGGACGGCGGCAAGCAGGTCGACCGCCGACACCATGAAGCCACGGAGGCGCCGCGGGGCCTGCTCGGACAGGAACAGCGCCACGCCGAGGCTGACCGGCACCGCGATGACCACCGCGATGGCGGCGGTGACGAAGGTGCCGTAGATCAGGGCGAGGGAGCCGAACTGGTTGTTCTGCGGTGCCCAGACCTTGCTGGTGATGAAGCTCCAGCCCTGGTGCATGAACGCCGGCCAGGCCTGCTTGGTGGTGGAGAAGGCGATGAAGGCGAGGATCGCCAGCACCGACGCCGCGGCCAGCAGTGTGAGCCAGCGGAACGCGCCGTCCCCGAGCGCGCCACGACCCGATGCCCGCACTTCGGGCATCGGGTCGTCGACGCTGCTCGGTTGCGGAGCAGTGAGCTGGGTCAAGGGATCACGACGAGGGGATCTGGAGCTTGTCGAGCTGGGTGACCGCGGACTGGGCGAGGCTCGTGGGGAGCGGGGCGTAGTTCGAGGGCGTCGCCAGCTTCTGACCCGTGGTCACGAGGTAGTCGATGTAGGCCTTGAGCGCCTCGCCGATGTTGTGGTTCGTCTGCTTGACGTAGACGAGCATCCACGTGCCCGAGGTGATGGGGTAGACGCCGGTGCCGGCGACGTTGAGGGCGTTGTACGTGAGGTTGGGCTCGATGGTGGTGCCCGCCACGGCCTTGGCGGCGCCGTCGAGGCTCGGGGCCTCGAACTCGCCGGCCTTGTTCTTGATCGAGGCGAACGTGAGCTTGCTCTTGGTGGCGTCGGAGAAGTCGACGTAGCCGATCGCACCCGGGGTGGAGCTGATCTTCTGGGCCACGCCGCCGTTGCCCTGGCCGGCCTGGCTGTCGGGCCAGGTGATGGTGTCACCGTGGCCGAGGGTCCACGCGGTGGGGGCCGCTGCCGTGAGGTACTTGGTGAAGTTGCTGGTGGTGCCCGAGGCGTCGGCCCGGTGCACGATCACGATGGCGTCGGACGGCAGCGTCGTGCCGGGGTTGTCGGCCGCGATCTGCGAGGCGTTCCAGGTCTTGATCTTGCCGCTGAAGATGCCGGCCAGCGTGTCGGGGCTGAGCTTGAGGCCCTTGATGCTCGACTCGTTGTAGGACACCGTGATGGGGGCCGACACGAGCGGGAAGTACAGGAACGCGCCGCCCTTCATGGCGGACTCCTCGGCGGGCTTCACCAGCGAGTCGGTGCCGGCGAACTGGACGATCTGGTTGCCGAGGTCCTTCTTGCCGGCGCCCGAGCCGTTGCCCTGGTAGTTGATGGTGACCTTGGGCTGGAGGGCCGTGAAGCCGGCGATGCCCGCCTGCTGGAAGGCCAGCTGGAACGACGAGCCGTCGCCGTTCAGCGTGGCGCTCGCCAGCTGCTGGTTGGCCGGCGTGGTGCTGCCGCTGCTGCCCGTGTCGGTGCTCGACTTCTTCGAGCTGCTGCACGCCACGCCCGTGAGCGCCAGCGTGAGTCCGAGGGCCGCAGCGCCGATCCTGCGGGCCGGTCGGCCCGAAGCACCACGGAGCGAGTGGGACCGGCCGGGAACGTCGCGACCGGGGGTGGGAGTGAGGTTCTCGTTCATGTTGCCGCTCACCGTAAGGACCCTGGGTGTCGCCAGAACGGTGAGCAGATGAATGACGGGTGAACGACGCCGAAACCTTCGGCGTCGGCCGCGGAGGTCCAGCTCAGAGCAGGTGAGGCGCTAGTCGTCCATCAACGCGTGGAACGAGTCGAGCACCGCGAGGTCGCGGCCGTAGGTGAGGAGCGAGGCGATCTCGGGGACCGGCACCCACACCACCTCGTCGACCTCGTCGCCGGGCTCGAACGGCACCGAGTCGACCACGGTCATCGTCCAGTAGCGCACCGACTTGGGCCGGCCCTTGCGGTCGATGTAGGCGGTGCGGGTCAGCTCGATGCCGAGCTCGCACACCAGCCCGGTCTCCTCGAGCACCTCGCGCAGCGCGCACTCCTTGGTGGACTCCCCCGGGTCGCGCTTGCCCTTGGGGAAGGTCCAGTCGTCGTAGCTCGGGCGGTGGATCATCGCGATCTCGACGTGCCCCGCGTCGTCGCGACGCCAGACCAGACCACCGGCGGCACGCACCGCCACGTCGATCTGCTTCACGTCGATGTCGGTGCCGGGCTCCAGGAGCGCCTGCTTGGCCACGTTGATCGCCTCCGCGTCGGTGATCGGTGCCGGAACGACGGGATCGTTCACGGCTCGTCGTGCTCGTGTCGCCGGGTACGGCTGAGCGCCAGTTCCTGGAGACGGAGATGAGTATTCACTGTGCCGCCGTCGGGAACGTGGACCCAGGTGCCGTCGGCATGCAGCTGCCACGCCAGCACGTCGTCGGCGAGCACGGTGTCGAGCACCTCGTGCAGCCGCGCCTGCTGGTCGGGGTCGTCGACCGGCACCAACGTCTCGACCCGGTGGTCGAGGTTGCGCGGCATCATGTCGGCGGAGCCGATGTAGACCGCGGGGCGGTTCGGCCCGTTGCCGTTGGCGAACTGGTAGATGCGTGAGTGCTCGAGGTTGCGACCGACGACCGAGCGCACCCGGATGCGCTCCGAGAGGCCGGGCACGCCGGGGCGGAGGCAGCAGATGCCCCGCACGATGAGGTTCACGTCGACCCCCGCGTTCGACGCCGCGTAGAGCGCGTCGATGAGCGCGGGGTCGACGAGGCTGTTCATCTTCATGGTGATGGCCGCGCGCCCGCCCGCGTCGGCCGCCTCGACCTCGCCCGCGACGAGCTTGAGCAGCCCCGAGCGCATGGAGTGGGGCGCCACGAGGAGCCGGCGGTAGCGCACGTTGCGGGCGTAGCCGGTGAGGTAGTTGAAGAGCTGGCTGAGGTCGGCGCCCAGCTCGGCGTCGGCGGTGAAGAGCCCGACGTCCTCGTAGACCTTGGCGGTGCGGCCGTTGTAGTTGCCGGTGCCGAAGTGCGCGTAGCGACGCAGGCCGCCGGGCTCGTCGCGCACCACCAGCACCGTCTTGCAGTGGATCTTGAGACCGAGCAGGCCGTAGGTGACGTGCACGCCCGCCTCCTCGAGCGCGCGTGCCCACTCGATGTTGGCCGCCTCGTCGAAGCGCGCCTTGAGCTCGACCAGGGCGGCGACCTGCTTGCCGCGCTCAGCGGCACGAATGAGGTTGTGCACGATGGGGCTGTCGCCCGACGTGCGGTACAACGTGACCTTGATGGCGAGCACCTTGGGGTCGCGCGTGGCCTGCCGGATGAACTCCTCGACCGACGTGGCGAACGACTCGTAGGGGTGCTGCACCAGCAGGTCGCCCGCCTGGATGACGCCGAAGAAGTCGAGCGGGCCGTCGTCGGGCGGGGTGAGCCGGGCCGGTGTGACCGGCACCCACGGCTCGTCCTTGAGGTCGGGGCGGTCGAGGTCCTGTAGCGCCCAGAGCCCGCCGAGGTCGACCGGGCCCTCGGCCTCGTAGACGTCGTCCTCGCTCACGTCGAGCTCCCGGCAGAGCAGCTCGCGGATCTCGGGGACCATGTTGCGGTCGACCTCGAGGCGCACGGCCCGCCCGAAGCGGCGGCGGCGCAGCTCGAGCTCGACGGCCACGAGGAGGTCGTCGGCCTCCTCCTCCTCGAGCGTGAGGTCGGCGTTGCGCGTGACGCGGAAGGCGAAGTGGTGCTCGATCTCCATGCCCTCGAAGAGGCGGTCGAGGTGCGCCGCGATGACCTGCTCGAGCGGCACGAACCGCTCGCCGTCGGGGAGCACCACGAACCGGGGCAGGGTGGCCGGCACCTTGACCCGGGCGAAGCGCCGCTCCTCGGTGAGCCGGTCGCGCACGGTGACGGCGAGGTTCAGCGAGAGGTTGGAGATGTAGGGGAAGGGGTGGCCGGGGTCGACGGACAGGGGCGTGAGCACCGGGAAGATGCGGTTCTCGAACTCCTCGACCAGCACCTTGCGGTCGTCCTCGTCGAGGTCGTCCCAGCTCGACAGCACCACGCCGTTGTCGGACAGGCCCGGCACCACCTGGGTGAGGAACACCTGCTCGAGGCGCGCCGACAGCTCGGTGACGCGGTCGCTGACCGCGAGCAGCTGCTCGGCCGGGGTGCGCCCGTCGGGGGTGGTGCGGGTGAGGCCCGCCGCGACCTGGTCCTTGAGGCCGGCGACGCGGACCTGGAAGAACTCGTCGAGGTTCTGGCTGAAGATGGCGCAGAACTTGGCCCGCTCGAGCAGCGGCACCGACATGTCGGCCGCGAGCGCCAGCACCCGCTCGTTGAAGTCGAGCCAGGAGAGCTCACGGTTGAGGAACCGCTGCGAGCCGTCGGCCACCACCGCGGCTGCCTCCCGGTCGGTGGGCGCGAGCAGCCCGGCCGCGGGTGGGCCGTCGCCCGCTGCGTGCTCACGAGGAAGTGCCATCGGCTGCAGGGTACCCCGGGTCGGCGCGAACCAAGAAGGGGGAACCCGCAGCGTTCACGTGGGCTTCACCGAAACACCGCCCCCCCGTGGCCGCGCGGCCTCTCAGAAGACGAGCGATGAGGCGGTTGCGGCGCAGCCGCCCCAGACCCGGCGCTCGTCTGACCCAGCAAGCACAGGCATCTGATCCTGAGAGGCCGCCGTGTCGAAGGAGCCGGACGCCCCCCGTGGCCGCGCGGCCTCTCAGAAGAGCTCGGCGGCGCCGACCACCCCGGCGTAGTCGAGCAGCGTCGAGGTGACGAGCCGGACGGGCCGGTTGCCGAACACCTTCTCCTGCACGACGCGCTCGACGCGCGCCACGAAGGGGTCGCCCAGGCGGCCTCCGAGGCCGCCGCCGATGACCACCAGGTCGATGTCGACCACCGTCACGACCGACGCGATCGACAGCCCGAGGGCCCGGACCGCGTCGTCGAGCAGCGCGGTGGCGACCTGGTCGCCCGCCTCGAGCGCCTCGGCGAAGATCTTCGACTTCATCCGCTCCTCGCCGGCCAGGTCGACGAGCGCCGAGGGCTCCCCCGCCGCGTGCCGGCGCCGGGCCTCGGCTTCGAGCGCGGCGCGCCCGGCGTAGGCCTCGAGGTGGCCGATGCCGCCGCAACCGCACACGCGGCCCTCGGGCCAGACGGTGGTGTGGCCGATCTCGCCGGCGCCGCCGGTGTCGCCGCGCCGCAGGTCGCCGCCGAGGATGAGCCCGCCGCCCACGCCGGTGCCGACCCACACGGCCAGGAAGTCGTCGGAGTCGGCGGCCGCGCCGTGCGTGCCCTCGCCCAGGGCGGCCACGCTCACATCGTTGTCGAGCCGGACGTGGACGTCGCCCCCGAGCCGCGCCGCCACCAGGTCGGCCAGGGCCACGGGCTGGCCGAAGCCGACCAGGTTGGGGGCGTGGGCGAGCACGCCGGCCTCGCGGTCGACCTTGCCGGGCGCCCCGATGCCCACGTGGGTGACCTCGACGTCGTTCGCCTCGGCCGTCTCCTCGATGAGCGCAGCGATGGCCTCGACCACCGCCTCGGGCCCGTCGGTGGGGGTGGGCACCTTGCCCGGGTGGTGCGGCTTGCCGTGGTGGACCACCGCGGCCATCACCTTCGTGCCGCCGAGATCGACCCCGACGGTGGCCATGGCCCTCAGGCCTCGTCTTCGGGGACGCCCAGGTCCCAGTCGAGGAGCAGGCGCTCGCGCTCGGCGTCACGGACGACGCGCTCACGGTTGCGCCGGAACTGCGGGTCGTGCGGCGGGACCAGCTGCAGCCGGGCCATGACGCGGGCCCGGAAGTCGTCGATGAGGGCCCGGTCGCCGAAGTCGGACTGCACATCCCAGTGAGGTGACACGGGCCCGAGGTAGACGATGCGGGCGTGCCCGACGGGGGCTTCCAGCTCGGGGGTCGGGATCTGGGACATGTCTGCTCCTGCGTGGCGGATGGGCGGACAACCCTACCGCCTGGGGCGCCGGCGACCCCCGGCACCAGCGCCGGGACGCCCGCGACGGGGCCCGAGGGTCAAAACCGGGTCAAGTGACCCCTGTCGGCGGCCCCGGCGTGTTACAAGAGCTTTCGCCGCCTCGCGCGATCCTGCCCCCAACGCCGCTCGTACCGGCGAGCGCCAGGGGTCCTCGAAGAGCCGCCCGGCGAAGATCCGGGCAACCCCCGGAGCACACGAACGGAGGCGACATGGACCTGACCTGGATGCAACGAGGCAACTGTCGGGAACACCCGCCCGCAACCTTCTTCCCCAGCGACGGGGTGGGGGTCGACCGGGCCCGAAGGATCTGCGAGACCTGCCCCGTGCGGGAGCCCTGCCTGGAGTACGCCCTGGCCCAGCACATCGACCACGGCGTGTGGGGTGGGACCTCCGAGCGCGAACGGCGCCGGATCCTGCGCCGCCGGCGCAGCGGTCAGCTCACCCGCGTGTCGTGACGCGGTAGCGGACCTGGTGGGGGTCAGGCGGAGGTGCTGTCGGACTTCCCGGTGGCGGGCTTCTCGTCCTCTTCGCTCTCGGAGAGCCCCTTCTTGAACTCCTTCTGCGCGGAGCCGAGGGAGCGGGCGAGCTTCGGCAGCGCTGTACCGCCGAACAGCACCAGCACGATGGCCAGCACGATGAAGAGCTCGGGTCCTTCGAGGAAGCCGAGAATCAGCGGTGATGTCATGCGGGTCACGGTACACCTCAGAGGTGGGAAGTAGGTCTTCGCGGATCGGGATCCGTAGGGCGGAGCGCCCGGAGCAGCGCCGGGTCCCGTCGGGATCCTGACCGCTCCTGGGCGCCCCCGCTCCCTCGGGACCGGCTCGACAGGTGTTCGGCGCCGCGGCCCGGGCGGATGACCCCCCGGTCCCGGGCGCGCGACCATGCGGCGTGCTCGAGTGCGTCGTCAACATCTCCGAGGGGCGTGACCAGGACCTGATCGCGCGCCTGGCGGCCACCGCCGGGCGGGCCCTGCTCGACGTCCACACCGACGAGCACCACCACCGCAGCGTGCTCACCCTGGTCGGCGAAGACGCCCCGCGGGCGGTCACCCGGGCCGCGGTGGCGACGCTCGACCTGGGCCCCCACGAGGGCGTGCACCCCCGCATCGGCGTCGTCGACGTGGTCCCGTTCGTGCCCCTCGCGGGCGACGACGCGGCCACCGCGCTGGCGGCACGGGACCGGTTCGCCACCTGGGCGGCCGACGAGCTCGGCGTGCCCACGTTCCTCTACGGGCCCGAGCGCTCGCTCCCCGAGGTGCGCCGCGGGGCCTTCACCACCTTGCGGCCCGACCACGGCCCCGCCACGCCCCACCCCACCGCGGGAGCCATCGCCGTGGGGGCGCGGCCCCTGCTGGTGGCGTACAACCTGTGGCTCGCCGTGCCCGACGTGGTGCTCGCCCGCCGCCTCGCCACCGCGGTCCGGGGTCCAGCGGTCCGGGCGCTCGGGTTGCCGGTGGGCGACCGCGCCCAGGTGTCGTTGAACCTGATCGACCCGGCGACGACGGGGCCCGCGGCCGTGTTCGACCTGGTCGACCGCGCCGCACGCACGGCGGGGAACCGCGTGGTCGGGGCCGAGCTGGTCGGCCTGCTCCCCGAGGCGGTGCTGCGGGCCGTCGACGAGGAGCGGTGGGAGCAGCTCGACCTGGCGGCCGGGCGCACCATCGAGGCCCGCCTCGCGGCGGGCGGGTGGGAGCCCGAGGGCTCCGGGGGCTAACCGGCGACGACGCGCTGGGCGAGCGCCCGCGCCCGGCGCAACCGGCGCCGCTCACGCTCGCTCATGCCGCCCCAGATGCCGAACTTCTCGCCGTGGGTGAGCGCGTACTCGAGGCAGTCCTCGCGCACGACGCAGCCCCGGCACACCTCCTTGGCCTCGCGCGTGGACGCCCCCCGCTCGGGAAAGAACAGATCGGGGTCGACGCCGAGGCAGTTCGCGTAGTCGTGCCAGCTGTGCTCTTCGGTTTGGTTGGTCGAGGTGCTCTGCATGTCGACCTCCTAGGCCCGTTCGGGGACCTCGCCGGATTGTCGGACACGGTGTCCGGCCGATGAGGCCCGAGGTGCTGTGACCCGCCGGGTGGCCGGTCCCCGCATCCTCCCCCCGGGAGTTCGGGTGACTGGTGTCACCGGTGGAATTACAACGTTGTGATGATGGTCCGTCCAGCGGGATTTCGCAAGGGGGAAAGCGGATTCCTCGCCCGACCATCCCCCAGGCGGCCGCGGCGGCGCGCTAAAGGGCCGCTCGTGAGCGGGCCGCTCGACCTTCGTTCGCGGCGCGCCGTCAGCGGGCGCGGCGGTGCGTCTCGCGACGCTGCTCGAGGAAGTCGACGAGCACGAAGTCGCCGAGCGTGTCGGGCGTCGTGAAGAACGCCCGACCCTTGTTCAGCTTCGTGAGCTGCTCGATGAAGTGCTGGAGGTAGCCCGAGGCGTCGAGCATGAAGGTGTTGATGCGGATGCCCGCCTTGGTGCAGCGGGCCACCTCGGTGAGGGTGGCGTCGATCGTCTCGGGCACCGGCGGGTAGTTGAAGAACACGTCGCCCGACGAGGTGATGTGGGCCGTGGGCTCGCCGTCGGTGATCATGATGATCTGCCGCGTGCCGGTCTCGTGCGCCAGCATCTTGCGGGCCAGCACGAAGCCGTGCTGCATGTTGGTGCCGTAGACGAAGTCCCACGACACCTCGGGCAGGTCCTCGGGCTTGATCTCGCGGGCCACCTCGCTGAAGCCGACGATGCCCAGGTAGTCGCGCGGGAACTGGCTCGAGATGAGGCTGTGGAGCGCCATCGCCACCTTCTTGGCGGCGAGGAAGTTGTCGCGCATCGGCATGGAGAGCGACAGGTCGACCATGAGCACCGTGGCGGTGCGGACGGCCTGCTCGGTGCGCTCGACCTCGAAGTCCTCGGGCAGGAGGTGGACCGGCGCCCCGCCCCCGGTGCGGGTGATGGCGTTGCGGAGGGTGCGCTCGATGTTGAGGTTGAACGGGTCGCCGAACTCGTAGGGCCGGGTCTCGTAGGAGCGCTCGTGCCCGATGCCCGTCTCGGCCAGCTCGTGCTTGCCGAGGCGGTCGCGGGTGAGCTGCTTGAAGAGCTCGCCGAGCGCGTTCTGGCCGATGCGCCGGATGCCAGCCGGCGTGAGCTCGAAGCGGCCCTCCTTCTGCTCGATGAGGCCGGCCTCCTCGAGCATCTTGGCGAGGTCGGCCAGGCGGTCGAGGCTGCGGGCCGCGTCGTCGCCGAGGAGCTCGCGGGCCCGGTCGATGTCGACCTCGGCGAGCGCGCCGGGGTTGGCCGCGCCGCGCAGCAGGTTCTCGAGCTGGTCGATGTCGCCCAGCTGGTCGAACAAGCCGGCCGCGTCGGCGAAGTCGAGCGGGTCCTGCCCGGAGAAGTCGTAGCTGCGCTCCCATCCCATCTGGGGGAAGAGGCTGCGCAGGTGCTCGCCGAGCTGGTCGACCTGCCAGCGGAGGTCGAGGTCCTCGAGCAGCTGGTCGGAGAGCGCCTGGAGCTGGGCCCGCTGCTCGGGCGTCATGGAGTTGAGCATCGCCTGCATCGCGGCCATGCGCTGCGCCATGACCTCGAGCAGCTCGTCGAGCGACTGCGGGTTCTCGGGGAACAGGTCGCCGAAGTTCTCCATGAACTGGGCGAAGTCGGGCTCCTCGCCGTTGGCGCGCTGGTCGAGCATGCGGTTCAGCTCGGCCATCATGTCCTTCATGCGGGCGATGTCGGCCGGCGACATGTTCTCCATCGCCCCCGCCATCTGGTTCACCTGCCGCTGCATGAGCTGCTGGCGGAGCTTGTCGAGCAGCTCCTCGAACCGCTCCCGAGCGCCCTCGGAGGTGAAGTCGTACTCCTGCAGGTCCTTGACCATGCCCGCCAGGTCGGGCGAGAGCAGGTCGAGGTGCATCTGCCGCTCGGCCACGACCTCGTCGGTGAGCTCCTTGCGGCGGGCGTCGCCCGACTCCTCGGCCTCGCGGGCCAGGTCGTCGAGCGCGGCGCGCTCCTGGTCGACGACCTCGCGCAGCTCTCCGGCGATGTCGTCGTAGACGCCGCCGAGGTCGTGGTTCTCGAGCAGCTCGCGCCGCTGGTCGCGCAGCTGCTCCATGAGCTCGCGAAGCCCCTCGATCTGCTCGCCGTTGCGGTCGCGGAAGCCCTGCTGCAACAGGCGCCGGAGGGCCGCCTCGAGGTCACCGTGGTAGAGCAGGTCGTCGGTGATCTCCGAGAAGACGTCGCCCGCGTCGAGCTCGAACCCCACCTGGGTGCCGTCCCAGCGCGAGTAGCGGAAGTGGGGGCCCGCGGTCATGGCCGAACCCTACCGGCGGCGCTCTGGTTTTCACGTGCGTGGGTGCACCGCCACGGTGCACCCACGCACGTGAAACCGACGATCACATCGGTGGAAGGATGCGGCCATGGCGTTTCCGAGCTCGTTCTGGTGGGGCACGGCCGCCGCGTCGACCCAGACCGAGGGCGCGGCGCCCGCGTCCGACTGGCGCGCGTCCGAGCGGGCCGGGCTGGTGCCCCCGAGCGGCGACGGCAACGGCTTCGCCACGGGCTTCGCCGACGACCTCGCCCTGTTCGCCGGCCACGGCCTCACCCACCACCGGCTCACCCTCGAGTGGGCGCGCCTCGAGCCCGAGCCCGGCCGGCTCGACACCGTGGCCGTCGAGCACTACCGCACGGTGCTCGAGGCGGCGCGCGACGCCGGCGTCAGCCCGTGGGCCTGCCTCCACCACTTCTCGTCCCCCGGCTGGTTCAGCGTCGACGAGCACGGCTTCCCCGACAAGCGCAGCCGCACCTACTTCTGGCCGCGCCACGTCGACTTCGTGGCCGACACCTTCGGCGACCTCGTGGCCGGCTGGGTGCCCATCGCCGAGCCCGGAGCGCATGCCCGCAACGGCTGGCTCGGCGGCGGCCACCCGCCGCACGTCGACGACCGCCAGAAGTTCCCCGAGGCGCTCGAGGCGCTGCACCTGGCCAACTTCGACGCGGCGCGCCGGCTGCGCGGCCTCGGCCGGCCCGTCGCGGCGGTGCACGACCTGTCGCCGCTGCGCTCGGCCGACGCCAGTGCCGAGGCCGACACCTGGCGCCGCATGCTCGACGACGTGCAGCTGACGTGCTGGGTCGACGCGCTCCGCGACGGCTCACTCACCGTGCCGGGCCGCGCCGCGGTCGAGCAGCCCTGGTTCCGCGACGCCTTCGACCTCGTCGGCATCTCGTACACCCACGCCATCGGCGTGCACGGCGACGGCTCGTTCTCGCCCTACCCCGCCGACGCCCGGGTGGGCCCGCTCGGCTTCGCCCCCTGGAGCGACGGCTTGGCCGAGGTGCTGCACCGCGTCGCCGAGCTGCTCCCCGACCAGCCCCTCCTGGTCGCCGCGCACGGTGTCGCCACCGACGACGACCGCTGGCGCACCGACCTGCTGAGGCGCTCGATGGAGCTCGTCGGCGAGGCGCTCGACGACGGCATCGACGTGCGCGGCTTCTTCCACGCCACCGGCATCGACGCCTACGACTGGCGGCGCGGCTTCCAGGCCCCGTCGGGCCTCTTCGACCGGGACCGCGACGCCAAGCCCAGCGCGGCTCTCGCCGCCGAGGTCGCGCGCGGCGCCTGACTGCGCCGTTCCCTCGCGAAGCGACCCCCAGAAGTGGGGGCTGATCCGCCAAATAAACACAACAAAAGCAACCCGGGGGTGGTCAGAGGGGGGCGCCGG
>Ga0302322_100002252_pt1 | contig 16265 bp, 14 predicted proteins | sample Fen_T0_2_FD_203757 | JGI IMG/M metagenome (GOLD analysis project Ga0302322, IMG submission 203757) | Peat permafrost microbial communities from Stordalen Mire near Abisko, Sweden - Fen_T0_2 | ecosystem: Environmental > Terrestrial > Soil > Wetlands > Permafrost | place: Sweden: Abisko... | reverse complement strand
GCCGAAAGCGGTTCGGAAGGCTCGGGCGAGACGCCCAAGCCCACACGCGAGACGCATGTGCTCCCCGGACCCCTGATCGCGTTTTCGGCTACGTATCAACTCAACAGGTTCTAAGTTAGCGCTTATGGGTCAGCGCCCCGGGCTACAATAAGACAGGTTGGGATGTGGGCTGACGTGGTGTGGTTAGGATTGGAAACGACGGAACGTGGGGTGGTTCGGCCGAGGTCGGCGCCCTCGGCTACAAAAAGACAAGGATGTAGCCGGCCGCGGTGAGGCCGGGGATTGCCCGCTTGCTACGGCTTGGTTTTGTCCGAGTAGTTCGTTAGCTCGGAGATCGTTAGGAAGACGACGCCGCGTTTTTTGAGTTCGGCAAGGATGGCGGGCATTTGCTCGAGCGTCTCGTTGCGCCATTCGTGAAAGAGAATGACGGTGCCATCATTTATGTCGGTTAGCGCGCGCTTGCGGATTTCTTCGGCGCTGAGCTCGGGCATGTAGTCACCGGAGGCAACAAGGTGGTGGGGGCGGAAGAGTTTCATTCCGGTTTTGCCGACCGTCTTTTCCAAGTCTGGGGTGATCTCCACAAACGGAGGCCAGTACCAAGCGGGATGAATGCCGGCTTGGGAGTCGAGGACGGTTAGCGCGGCGACAACTTCGTGATCGAGTGCTTTTTCGCTGAGGCCGGCGGGATGCAGATGCTCGTAGGAGTGGTTCGCGATTTCATGTCCGGCGGCAAGTGCGGCTTTGGCGAGGTCGGGGTGAGCTTCGACATTTTTTGCGATAAAACTAAACGTCGCGTGCACGTGCTCTGCTTTAAAGAGCGCGAGAAATTTTTCCATGTGTTCCGGCGTGGGGCCGTCGTCGATGAGCAGCGCGATGTGCATGGGCGGTGGGGTTTGGGCTAACGTGAGCGAAAGGGAGATGAGGAACAGCGCAGCCAAAATGGATTTTTTCATAGGCGTGGGGTTGCAGGAACTAATGGCGCTGTTTGGCCGGCGCAATGGCTCGCGCGAGGTTTATTGAACCGGCTTGGCTGTCGTTTTGGCCGACTGGGTGCGGATGTGACGGATCTCGGCTTCCGGTAGGCCGAGTGACTCGAGGAAATCTTGATGCGCCAGCGGTGACTGGTGTTCGAACGCGATGTGCCACTGCTTCATTTCAGGCGGGTTCATGCCAGTGGACTTTAGGAGGGCGATCCATTTCTCCTTGGTCATGGCGCGGGCAAGGTGATCCTGGCCTTTTCGCGGGAGGAGATTGAGCACGACTTGTTGTTGGCGGCGGAGGGCGGCGATCTCGTGGTTGAGCTCGGTCAGACGTTTGTTGAGGGCCGAAGCGACGCGGGTGCGCGAGGGTTGATCGTCGTCGAGGAGGCGTTTGATCGCGGCGAGCGGAAGGCCGGCTTGGCGATAGCGGCAGATTTGTTTCAACCGGGCTGTGTCTTCGCTCGAGTAAAGACGGTATCCGGCGGACGTCCGGTAGGTCGGACTGACGAGTTTCAGCCGGTCATAGTAAAGCAGAGTGCTGCGTGAGAGACCGAATTTTTTGGCGATGGCGCTGATCGGCTGCATGATGACGAAAGAAAGTTAAAACGCGCTGGTCGCCCGACTGCAACCAGCGCGTGTTGGGTTGTTTTATCCTTTGCGTGAGTGGGCGCGGATTTCTTTGATGTCTGCAGCGGCGACGCCCAGGAACTCGAGGAAGCTTTGGTGTGTGTCGGGATGACGCTGTTCGAAGAGCGCGTGGAGGCGCTGTTTTTGTGAGTCGGAGACGCCCGCATCGTTGAGGAGAGCGACGAACTGATCTTTGGTAATTTTCTTCATGGTGTGTCTTGTTTGTTATCGATGGTTGGCTATCGACGGGCTGTAGGGTGCACTATGAAGCTGTAGACGGCTCAAAATCGTTTTTTAGGCGGCGATAGCCCGGCTACACCAAGTCAGGCTGCCATTCTGTCGTCCATCGTGCTGCAGTTTATCTAGAGCATCTCAATCTAAACTGTAGCCGTTAAAAAGGCAGTGAACTGGTGGAACCCGCACTCCGTGCGGGTTGGCTCGGAGGTATAAACAAGCTACGATCAAACGCGCACGGAGTGCGCGTTCCACCATCGCGGCTACGATTTTATTAGAAATGCTCTAGTTCGAAGACGCGCACCTTCTCCAATAACTTGGCGCCAAACGATTTTAACACCCTGAAATCGCGTCTACATATGACTGGATATCGGTGAGCGCTAAAAAGCCGCGGAGGAAATCCGCGGCTTGAAGTGAAGGAGAGTTCGCGTGAACGAGCTCAGGAGATCTCGATCTGGGGGCGGTTTTTTTCCGGCCAGTCAATATGGAAGAACTTGCCGCGCGGTTTGTCGGTGCGCTCGTAGGTGTGGGCGCCGAAATAGTCGCGCTGACCCTGGAGCAGGTTGGCCGGCAGGCGGGCTGAGCGGTAGCTGTCGTAGTAAGAGAGTGCCGAGCTGAAGGTCGGGGCGGGCACACCGCATTCGGCGGCGAGGGCGACAACCTTGCGCCAGTTTTCCTGGGCCTTCTTGATGGTTTTGTTGAAGTAGGCGTCGAGAAGAAGATTGGCGAGGTCGGGTTTTTTGCCAAAGGCCTCGGTGATCTTCTGTAGGAAGGTCGCACGGATGATACAGCCGCCGCGCCAGATCTGGGCGATCTCGCCGAAGTTGAGCTTCCACTTATACTCTTTCTGGGCTTCGCGCATCAGCTGGAAGCCTTGGGCGTACGAGCAGATCTTCGAGCAATAGAGGGCGTCGTGGATTGCTGCGATGAGCGCCTTCTTCGAGCCTTTATATTTCTTCGAGGGGCCTTTGAGAATTTTGGAGGCAGCGACTCGTTCTTCTTTTACTGCGGAGATGCAGCGGGCGAAGACGGATTCGGCGATGGTCGGAGCGGGCACGCCCATATCGAGCGCGTTGACGGAGGTCCATTTGCCGGTGCCTTTTTGACCGGCAGTGTCGAGCACGATGTCGACGAAGGCTTTTTTTGAGGCGGGGTCTTTTTGCTTGAGGATGTCGGCGGTGATTTCGACGAGGAAGCTGCCGAGCATACCCTGATTCCATTCGGAGAAAATGGCGCCCATTTCCGCGGCTTTGAGGCCGAGCAGACCCTGCATGAGGGCGTAGGCTTCACAGATCATCTGCATGTCGCCGTACTCGATACCGTTGTGGACCATCTTGACGTAGTGGCCGGCACCGTTTTCGCCGATGTAGGTGGCGCAAGGCACACCGCCAACGACGGGCTTGCCAGGGGCGGCGCCTTCGAGGGGACGGCCGGTTTTGCCGTCGACCTTGGCGGCGATGGCGTTCCAGACGGGCTCGAGTTCTTTGTAAGCGGTAGGATCGCCACCGGGCATTAAAGCTGGGCCGAAACGAGCGCCTTCTTCACCGCCGGAGACGCCGGAGCCGATGAAGCGGAGGCCTTTTTCGCGGAGAGTTTTTTCGCGGCGAATCGTGTCGGTCCAGAGGGCGTTGCCGCCGTCGATCACGATGTCGTTTTGATCGAGGAGGGGAACTAGGCTGTCGATCACGGCGTCGGTGCCTTTGCCGGCCTGCACGAGGATGACGATCTTGCGGGGCTTGGCGAGGGACTGGACGAACTCTTCGAGGGTTTTTGTGCCGACGACGCCGCCGGGGGTGCTTGGGTTTTCGGCGACAAATTTGTCCGTCTTTTCCGTGGTTCGGTTATATACCGAGATTTGAAAGCCGTGATCGGCTATGTTCAGAGCAAGGTTTTGACCCATCACGGCGAGGCCGATGAGTCCGATGTCAGAGTAGGCTTTTGGCATAAGGGTGTGGAGCCCTTGAGCTAGCCATAAAGGCTGGGCGAAAACCACCCCAAAAATATGATTCAGCCGGAAAGAGATGCGGGCGCTGCGACCGCTATTTTTTCACTGGCTGGGTACTAGGCGTCGTGCCTGGAGTCGCTGGCTTGGAAGGCGGTGGATTTTTATGAATACCGGGCTTGTCGGGATCTTGCTGCTGTTTGTTGTCGTACGCGCCTTGAGTGGGGAAAAAGCCCGAATTCGCAATCGGCTCAATAATCGGGGTCATGAAGGCTGGCTCATTTCGGTTGTAAATCCAGCTGAATCCAAGAACGCCGAGAATCACCCCGCAAATAATGATTAAGATGATCTTGTTCATCCCCATGACCTTCCTGAATAGAAAGAGGAGGAGCGCCAGGGCGAAGATGGCTAAGATGACTTTGATCCAGAATTGGCCGGAAACGTTGTGGAGCTTTTCCAGCGGTGTTGAATTTGCGGCTACAGCTAGAAGGGGTAACAGTAACATACGAGCGCACAGCTTATGCATTCGGAAAGCCTAGACCAGTTTAAAGAATCGGTGTCGCGGTCTTTAGCTTCTTTTTGGCAAGAGGCCGCTTGCGGCAAAATAGCCCAGTTTCGCGGATGCACTTGCGGGCTTTTATCATGCGAGAGCTTTGTTCGGCATCGCAAAATAGACAGCGTGCAATAACGGTTAACACACTGCATCTCACCAACTCGTTTTGAAACATGGAAGACGCCGCGCTCTCCCGACGCACTCGCCAGAAAAAACCTAGCTTTCCCATTAGCGAAGGATTGCGGGCTTATCTTCGGCGTTACCGGCGCGAACGCGAATTGCCGGTGCCGTATGAACGATTACGACGTTTCACCGAATCGGCTCCACTGAACGACGAAAACGGCCGGCCCACCCTTTGGGAGACGGTGGTATATGACCGACTCGAGATGGAGTCTCTGCAGGACGACTTGAAGCGCATCTACGCGCTGCTTCGCGTTGATGGCGATCTCTCGGTGATGCAACACCTGTATGTCGATCGGATTGATTACTGTGCATTCGGCAACTCCACGCCTTTCCGTATTCGGATTGTGAATGCATATAACGACAATCCGGATTATTACTATATCAAACGTGGCGATGCCTCGCGCGTGTACGGATTGGAACTGGAGCATCTGCTGTCACCGAACCGCATGCACTACCTTACCTTTGGCGACACGCTGGTCGAGGAGCATGTCGCCGGGATTCCAGGTGATGTCTTTATCGATCGCTGGCTACACAGTGAGGAACTAAAACCAATTCGCGTCGCCAAAGAGCTGGTCAAGTTCAACGAGCGTTGCTTTGTACGGCTGCTAGGAGATATGCGCAGCTATAACTTTGTTGTCGTGATCACGCCTGATTTCGAAGGCGCACAAATCCGCATCCGGGCAATGGACTTTGATCAGCAGACCTACGAAGGGCGCATGAACTTGTACAAGCCGCAATTTTTTCGCGAAAACAAGCCACTGGCGCTCTTCTGTGTGCAACACCTTCGTGTCGAAACCGCTCGCCAGTACCAACGCGAGGAGCAGGTGCTCATGCTCCAGCGTAAGGCAATTATCGGCGAGCGCTTCGACATGATGTTGCATGCCATGTCGGGTGATGAACTTGCTCCCGTGGAGCACGTGACGGAGCTGCGTGAAGGATTAGCTGCCCATTACGGTCGTACTGCGTATCTCCGCTGTGATTCCATGGGTGAGCTGGTTCGTGAAAACATGGAAAGCATTCGCCTCGCGGTCGACGCCCCTCAGAAAGCTGCCTCCCGCCCCGAGGAGTACGAGTAAACTAACCAGGGTTTAGAGGCCCACGTTTGGATGCCGGAGGCCGGAGGTCGGCTCGAGCGGAGGCGCCGAGGGTTCGTTGCTGGAATGGCGATCTTGCCGACGTGCGGTGCGTGGATGTGAATGATCAGCTCTACGGCTCGAATGAGTTACGGGCAGGTGGCTTCGTAGGAAAGGTGGCACTTCACCACGACCTCCACGCTGGAAATCACGCCAAAGAGTGGCTGCAACGACTGCTGTACCTTGGTGTAGTTCGGCCGTCAGAAAGGTGAAGAGCATCTCCATTAAATTTACCAACGCGATCGCATGATGCCGACCTTCGCCAGCGTACAGCCAGTCGCTCAGTTGAAGAAACGCTAAGAACGGCGACGGCCCTTTGGTCCAAACGAGAGGTGTGGTTTCGACGAAGTTGCCGCTGTTGCCGATCAAATCCCAGTAGCGCGCAAAACGGCGGAGGCGTTGCATCGTAGAGAAATCGATCAGCTTGTTGCGGAGAATTTCATAGGTCGGCAATGGCGAGTAGGCCATATCCCATGTTTGATCGTGCCGCGAAATCGGCGTGCCGCGCAGACGTTTTAGGATGCCAACTTGGATCTCCTGCGGATTGAGCGAGACAAGCCGATCGAAGCCAGCGGCAAAACTTTCCAGCGTTTCACCCGGTAGGCCGGCGATAAGATCGGCGTGGAGATGGACACCGGTTTGGGCGCGGAGATAGCGGAAGTTGTCCTCGAGTCGAACGTAGTCCTGACGACGGCTGATCAACGTGGCGACGTCTGGGTTGAAAGTTTGGATTCCGACTTCGAGCTGCATCATGCCGGCGGGGAAACGTGCTATCAATTCACGCAGCTCCGGCGGCAGCCGATCGGGCACCATTTCGAAATGCAGGAACAAGCCCGGTTTCATCCGTGCGAGGAAAAATTCCAGGATATGGCGGCTGACTGCGAGGTTGAGGTTGAAAGTGCGATCAACGAACTTGAAATGCAGCACGCCCCGTTCGAGCAGTCGTTCCAACGCGGCTAGAAAAGCATCGAGTGGCGCTTGCCGAACCGGTATATCGAGGGAAGAAAGGCAAAACTCACAGCTGAACGGACAACCGCGCGAAGCCTCGACGTAAATGAGCCGGTGAGCGATGTCGTCGGCGAGGTATTCTTCATAAGGCAGCGCGAGTTTCGTGAAGTCAGGTAGCTGCGCCGGGATGATTTTTTGCGCGGGTGCTGAGCCGGCCAGGAGCTGTCGACAGAGTTCGGCAAACGCCAGGTCACCCTCGCCGGTGATGGTGTAGTCGGCGAGGCGCACGATTTCCTGTTGGTCCGATTCGTAGCTCACTTCGGGTCCGCCGAGAACGACGATGAGGTCGGGTCGGATTTTCTTTAATAACGCGACGAGTTCGGTCGTGAGCGTTACGTTCCAAATATAGACGCCCAAGCCGACGACGCGCGGATTGTGCGCCAGGATTTTCTCGGCAATCTCCAACGGGCGCTGATTAATGATGAATTCCTCGAGGACCGCGCGCGGACGCAGCTCACGCAAGTTAGCCAACAGGTAGCGCAAGCCGAACGAGGCATGGATGTATTTCGCATTAAGCGTTGCGAGGACAATATCGGGCATCGCTCAGACAATCAGGTGAACGTGGCAAAAGCTCAAACCACAACAGCATCTACTCAAGACCGGGCAAAAGTGTATTTCGATGGAGGCAAAACGCGGTGCGGCTTAGTGGCAACGTTGGCTGGAATGTCACCGCAGACTGGCGGGAAGCGTTTACGACCGATATCTAGTGGCACTGAAAAAACGTTACGCACGTGCCGCGCGGAATCATTGCCGGTAAGACCGGCTTAGTCGGCGAGCATAAACAGCACGAACGAACCCCTGCCGAGGCATAAAATGAGTTGCCATAACGCTCGGTAATAATAACCAAGATATAGCCACATAAAAATACTCCAAGTGTGTGGGCCTCGTTAAACGGCGTATGATAGTTCGGTGTTTTTCGATCCACTTGGGACCTTACGAATGGAAATATATGAATGCACAAATTCGCGTTTCACTTAGTTGGGCTCCGGTTTTGCTCATGAGCCTACTTTTGTCTGGCTGCACTTCACTCCATGTCTCGCGCACGGTTTCTGCGAGCGGTTTAGCTCCATTGGCTGATGCGAGTCACGTCACCGTGATTGAGAAAAAAGAAGACGTGGCTAAGCCTTATCAAATCGTCGGCAAGGTCACGGTGTACCGAACAGGCACTCGTATAACCAAGGGAAGCACTACCACGCGGATTTGCGAGAGTGCAGCTCAAGTTGGCGCTGACGGCGTGATCGACTTGCATCCCAATTTCGGCAAGGGGCTCTACTCCGCACTGCTCGTGAAATGGCTGGCGCCCGGGGAGGTAGTGAAAGCCAAAGAATCTCCATTTATGGTCGCGCTCCTACCGATCACGGCTGGCGCCAATACTCCTGCTAACCGATCAGAAATCAGTAATTTCGTACAGCAACGGCTGGTCTATTTGATGGATGCCAAGGGCTATTATCTGATGCCCGATATGGTGAGCGACTTTGTGGGCGGCATCGACGCGGCAATGAAGTTGGACGACGCCGCGCTTCAGGCGTTGGGCGGCAAAGACGCTGACCTGATCATGGAGGTCGCGGTTATTGACGCGAAATCAAAATTGGAATGGGGACTGTTTGGCGCTACAAAAGAAGGCAAGGCCGTGGTTCGAACGACGATCATGAGTAAGGCCACTCGCAAGATCATATTCCAGAAGGAAGCTACCGGCGCTGCGTCGATTGGCGGCGCAGAAAAATGGAGCCGCGTCACGTCCGCTGGTAACGCCGCTTTCGCTGGTGCCGAAGAAGCGCTAGCTGATCTCAAGACAATTCATGACTCCTCTTCGTTTTGATCTTTTGGGGCTTTCAAAATAAAAGCCGGTCCGACTAGGCCGGGCTGGCTTTACTATATAGCTCGGTAGCTATAGACGATCGCCCCAGTAAAAAACCCAAACAGGGTGGCCATCTCAAGCCGAAGATTGCCGAAAATGTGCGCCAAAAAACAAAAACGGGCTCGTGTCCCGGTTGAGCGCGTTTCAACCTAGCTGCCTTATGTCTACCGCCAAACCCTTCCTCTCTGAAGATTTCCTTCTGAACACCGAATGGGCGCGTACGCTCTATTTCGAGCACGCAGTCAAACAGCCCATCTTTGACTATCACTGCCATTTGCCGCCCGACCAAATTGCGAACAATCGTCAGTTCGAAAATCTCTTCCAGATCTGGCTTGCTGGCGATCATTACAAGTGGCGCGCCATGCGCTCAAACGGTGTCCCCGAAGACCTCGTCACTGGTAATAAGACGAGCGACTTCGACAAATTCATGGCGTGGGCGAAAACAGTTCCATACACGATTCGCAATCCGCTCTATCACTGGTCGCATCTCGAGCTGCGTCGCTATTTCGGCATCAACGAAATCATCAACGAGAAATCCGCGAAAAAAATCTGGGATGCTGCTAACGAAAAACTAAAAACTCCCGCGCTCACGACGCATGGCATTCTTACGAATTTCCGGGTCAACGTCGTTTGCACCACCGACGATCCGGTCGACGATCTCGCTCACCATATCGCGATCAAAAAAACAAAACTTGAGACGAAGGTTTACCCAACGTTCCGACCGGACAAGGCGCTCGGCGTCAACAACGCCACGGGCTTCAATGCCTGGGTTGACCAACTTGCCGCCAGATCCAACACCGACATCCGCGATCTCACCTCCTTCCTCTCAGTGCTCAAGAATCGCCACGACTTCTTCCACTCGCTTGGCGCGCGCGTCTCGGATCATGGTATGGAAAACATTCCCGACGCTGATTGCACCGAGGCCGAGGCCAAGTCGATCTTTGCCGCAGCACGCGCTGGCACCTCCGCCACGCCTGAACAGCTGAATAAGTTCACCTGGTTCATGATGCTCTACTTCGGTCACCTTGATGCTGATGCGGGCTGGACCAAGCAGCTGCACCTCGGCGCGATCCGCAACAACAACAGCCGCCTGTTGAAACGCCTCGGCGCTGACGCCGGCGTGGACTCAATTGGCGACTTCCCACAGGCGCGCGGTCTCGCGCGCTATCTCGACCGCCTCGATTCTGAGGGCAAACTCCCGAAAACTGTCGTCTACAATCTGAATCCAGCCGACAACTACGTCTTCGCGACGATGATTGGTAATGTGCAGGACGGTTCAATGATGCCGGGTAAAGTTCAGTTTGGTTCCGGCTGGTGGTTCCTCGATCAGAGGGAAGGTATGGAGTGGCAGATCAATGCCCTCTCGCAGCTCGGGCTGCTCAGTCGTTTCGTCGGCATGCTGACCGACTCGCGCAGCTTCCTCTCGTATGTGCGCCATGAATACTTCCGCCGACTCCTGTGCTCGATGATCGGTAACGACATTGAGAACGGGCTAATCCCGGCAGACCGCGAACTCATCGGCGGCATGATCGAAAACATCTGCTACAAGAACGCTGTGCAGCATTTCGGCCTCGAAGTAGGGAAGTTGTAAGGCCGTTTCGCCACCTCGGCCATCTGTTTACAGGCACTCAAAGCGTCGTAGCCGAAAAGCTGCGGCGCTTTTTTTTACGCTACTCGGCTGGGTTTTCGCACAACGGGACGTAAAACCCACGATCTTCTGCTCAACGTAATGAGCGGACGGAGTTGTCCTCAAGCGCCGAGCTGCTTCATCGCTGCGAGGACGTCGGCTGCCTGTTGCTTGGTTGATGCTTTGAGATCGCGCCAGACGATTTTGCCTTTCTTGTCGATGAGGAAGGCCTGGCGACTGGCAAACATGACGCCTTCCTGTCCGAAAGCGTGCATGACTTTTTTGTCGGTATCGGCGATCAGCGTGAACGGAAAATGATATTTCTCCTTAAACGCTTTTTGCTCGGCTACATTGTCGGTGCTCACGCCGATGACAGCCACGCCGTGTTTGGTGAGTTCCTCGTAGGCGTCGCGCAACGAGCAGCCTTGTGCGGTGCAGCCGGGCGTGTCGGCCTTCGGAAAGAAGTATACGAGCGTAAAACCTTTTTTGTATACGTCGGCGAAGGCAAGCGTTTCGCCTGTCTCGGTCGTGGCGGTGAGGGCCGGGGCATCGTTGCCTACGGCGAGCGATTCGGCTTTTGAGAAAATTGACATGGCGAGAACGATAACGAGCAGTGATGTGATACGGGTGGCTGACATGCCGCATCGTTACTCCGGTTTTTCGCTTTCGCAAGTGGGCCGCTCACACACACGAGATGTTTCACGCAAAGAACCCGAGAATCGAAGAGAGACAGGACTTCTTAGCCTGCTCCTTCCGATTTCGGCTTCTCGTTTTTCCGTGAGAAAATCTTTTAATCCAGCCCGACCGGCGTGACGTCACCGGATACTCGATCTTGAATTTTAACTGGCTCTCGCGTTTCTCACCGGATTTCAAATCGATGCGCCAGACGATCTTGCCATCATCCTCGAGGGAAATTTCTTTGGGCTTCTCCTTCCGGCAATTTTTCAAATGTGAGCCCGGCCTCCCCGGCGACAAGGTCGACACGGGTCGTGCGTGACGACGGCGCGGTCGCGATAAACGGTTGCCGAGGTAAGCTCAGACGAAACTGACCGGGATGACGTAAGCTGAGGTGTATTCATAGAACAGGCTGGCGAGCGATGTTACTCGGAGAAGTTGCTGGGTTACAGAGGTGGTTAACAGGGCAGAATATATTACCCGTAAGTTGGCATCAGTCGCATACCTCAATGCAACGGGATTTGCTTTTGATGGCGAGTGTCTTTCTGGTGGTTGTGTGCGACCGCTCAATCAACAAACCGTTTTGATCACAGGGGCATCGTCTGGCATTGGCGAAGCGACGGTACGGCGGCTCGTGCGTGCAGGGGCTAATGTTGCGCTCGCGGCTCGGCGCGCGGACAGATTGAGCCTGCTGTGTGCCGAAATAGATCCCACAGGTAAACAGACTGTGGCGCTGGCAGGTGACATAACTAACGAAGCCGATCGCAAGCGCTGGGTTGAGACGACGTTGCAACGCTTTGGGCGAATCGATACTTTGGTGAATAATGCTGGTTATGGTCAACGCGGTCCGATCGAACAAGTTCCGTTGGAGGCGATTAGGAAGAATTTTGAAACCAATGTTTTTTCCCTGCTCGGACTCACGCAGCTCGTTGCGCCGATCATGCGTGCGCAAGGCGAGGGAAGAATTATAAACATTGGTTCGGTTGCGGGCCGTATCGCGCGGGCGATGTCATCGGTTTACGACGCTACAAAACATGCCGTCGAAGCGTTCAATGATGGATTACGTGGAGAGCTGAAGCCGTTCGGCATTGACGTCGTGTTGGTGCGACCTGGTTTCATCCTGACTGAGTTTATAGACGCTGCGGATCTGGTTTCAAAAGATGTCGTTGCTCATCCTGGCGCCTACGCGAAATTTGCACAGAGTTTCCAAGGCGGCGCGCGCAAGCTCCGCGGCATCGCTGGAAAACCTGACGATATCGCTCGCTTGGTCGAACGGGCCGCGAGTGCGCGACGTCCAAAAACCCACTACGCTGCTCCGAAACACGCGAAACTGCTTTTGCTTCTGAAATGGGCTCTACCTGTTCGCCTTCTTGATTGGATCGTTCGGTTAAAATAGCTGGGCCGAAATTGACCGGGGCCAACGCGTCAGCGGGTTATTTTTTGGGATGCAAAAACGCATGCAACTCGGCAGTGAGCTTGGGGCCGAAACCTCCGACTTCGGCGATCTGTTCTTCGGTCGCCGTACGCAGATGGTCAATATCGCCAAAGTGGGCCATGAGCGCTGCTCGACGTACTTCGCCCAGGCCGGGAAAATCGTCGAGCACCGATTCCCGAATTTTCTTCGAACGTAAATCGGCGTTGTAAGTGTTGGCGAAGCGGTGGGCTTCGTCACGCAAGCGCTGAAGGAGTTGCAGGCCAGGATGAGAGAGGGTGAGATTTAGCGGGGCGCGTTCGTCAGAGAAAATGATTGTCTCCATTTTCTTGGCGAGACCGATCATGGCGGGTGGTTCGACCCCGATCGCAATAAACGCTTTCAGCGCCGCGCCGATCTGGCCGCGTCCGCCGTCGATCACGACAAGGTCAGGAAAGGGCTGTTTCTCTTCGTGCAAGCGGCGATAGCGGCGGCCGACAACTTCTCCCATCGCCCGGAAATCGTCATTGCCGATGAAGCTTTTGATTTGAAATCGCCGGTAATTGTTTTTGTCAGGCCGGCCGTTAGCGAAATGAACCATCGAGGCCACGACAAACGTTCCAGAGATGTGCGAGATATCGAAGCACTCCATGTGTTGGGGTGGAGTGTTGAGCCCGAGTACTTGCTGTAGTGCAGTGAGGGCGTCGTTGTCGGCGTGCTCGAGCGGACGCTCGCGTTCGAAGCGGCGAGTTTTTGCGAGTGTCTTCTCAAGAGCGAAGACGACGTCGCGTAGTTCGGCAGCTTTTTCATAGTTCTGCTTTTCGGCGGCAGTTTGCATTTCTGCGCGGAGCAGTTCGAGCCATTCGCGGGATTTTCCGTCGAGGAATGCACAGGCGGCTTCGACGTGCTGGCGATAGTCGTCGGTTGTAACTTCGTTGGGTGATTCGTAGATTTCCTGGCGCACGTCGTCGTAGAGCTGCCATCGGCCGTCGGGAAGCTTTTGCGGTGTGGCGTCGGCGAGCAGGACTCCGAACTGACTACGCATCTGGGCGAGAGTTTTGCGAAGCAAGTTGCTGTGCGGAAATGGCCCGAAGTAGCGCGAACGATCGTCTTTTCGGATTCGGGTGAGTCGGAAGCGTGGCAGTTCTTCATGCAGGTCCACCCGGACGAGCAGAAAACGTTTATCATCGGTGAAGTCGGTATTGTATTTGGGGCGCCATTGCTTGATTAAGCGGCCTTCCAGTAGGAGCGCCTCAGGCTCGGATTTGACCTCAATGGTGTCGAAATCTGCTATCATTTCGATCAATGCGCGGATTTTTGGATGAAGGGTCAGACTGCGCGCGGGCTGAAAATACGATGAGACACGTCTTTTTAGGCTTTTGGCTTTACCAACGTAAATGATTCCCCCGAGGCGATCTTTCATCAGATAGACGCCTGGTTTGTCCGGTAAACGGCGGACTTTTTCTTTGAGGCTCAGCGGTTCACCGCGATCTGACTCGATTGCTGGCATTTTCGCTACAATAAACTATTTTTCTATTCGGCAAAGTATGGTTTCACCCGCACCGACTACCAACGATGGGCGCGATCCTGTCATCAATAAACGCTACGAGTTGCTCACTTTGGGCGACGAGCTCCTGCTCGGTCTGACAACGAACACGCATCTGAGTTTTCTGGGCGCACAACTTGGCCGTCGCGGCGTGCTGCTTCAGCGCAACGTGACGATCACCGACGAAGCTGGAGAGATTGCAAACCAGTTTGCCGAAAGCTGGCGCAAGGCAGATGTAATCATCACCACAGGTGGGCTGGGGCCGACCTGTGACGATCGCACACGCGAAGTCATTGCGCAGGCGCTCGGTCAAAAGCTGGTCCTTGATACGGCGGTCGGAAAAAGCATCGAGGAGTTTTTTACCCGCTTAGGGCGCAAAATGACGCCGAATAATTTGAAACAGGCCTATCGTCCGGAGCATGCGGACGTGTTGCCCAATGCGAATGGTACGGCACCCGGCCTTTGGATACAGCAAGATGGTAAGGTTTTAGTGATGCTCCCTGGCCCTCCCTCGGAGATGCAGCCGATGTTTCTCGACCAAGTGGTACCGCGGCTCGCAAAACTCGGGTTGTTACTCGATCACGAAGCTTACGTACAATTCCGCACCGCGGGCGTCGGGGAATCGGCACTCGAGACGAAACTGCAGCCGATCTTTGATCATCATGGCGAAGCGTTGAGCGTGGCCTATTGTGCGCATCAGGGGCAGGTGGATTGCCGCTTGAGTTCGCCTACAGGAAAATTGACTTACACGCAGCTCGAGGAGATTGCCCGTGAATGTGCGCGCACGCTTGGGGAAGATCTGATCTGCTTCGGGCATGACTCGCTTGCGAAAATCGTGGGTGATCTCATGCGTGCCGAAGAAAAAATTTTGGCGGTGGCAGAGACGGCAACCGGTGGCCTGCTAGCACACGCGTTTACGGATATTGCGGGCGCCGGAAAATTTTTTGCTGGGGGTTGTGTTTGCTACAGTAACGAGTCGAAGGTTCTGCTTCTCGACGTGCCTGAGTGTATTTTGGAACAGCATGGAGCGGTCAGCGCTGAGAACACCGTAGCGATGGCGACAGGCGCGGCCGAACGTATGGGATCTGACTACGCGTTAGCCGTGACAGGCTTTACTGGATGTTGCGGAGGCACGGCGGAAAACCCGGTTGGTACCGTTTTCATTTCGCTCTATTCGCCCCAGGGTGTGTGGTCGAAGCGGCTGTGTTACCCTGGTCCGCGTGCAGCGGTGCAAGCGCGCGCGGTCAATGCCGCTTTGGACTGGTTGAGGCGAGAACTTTTGCGGGCACGTTGTGGCGCTTCGAAGGCGATGCGCCACACACAGGCCGGTTGAGGGACGCTGTTGGATGGTTGTGGTAGACCATCCTGCTTGGTTGTAAACTCTCCTCGGCTTAACCCAACAGGTTGCGCAAAGCTGCGAGGTATTTTTCCTGCGTGACGCGAATGACCTCGGGAGGCAGGGCGGGCGCTGGCGGTTTCTGATCCCACTTGATTGCGAGTAGATGGTCGCGGACGAACTGCTTATCGTAACTCGGGGGCGACTGATCGAGCGTGTAGCGCTCTTTTGGCCAATAGCGGGAAGAATCTGGAGTGAGGATCTCGTCAATGAGAACGAGGCGACCATCGGCGTCTGTGCCGAATTCGAATTTAGTGTCGGCGAGGATCATGCCCGCCTTCGCGGTGCGTTCATGTCCGAATTTGTAGAGACTGAGACTCGCAGCACGGGCGTGACGGTAAAGCTCCTCACCCACGATTTTTTCCCCCTGCTCATCGTTGATCGGTTCGTCATGTTGACCTTTGGGAGCTTTTGTAGTGGGGGTGAATATCGGTTCGGCAATACGTTCAGCCTGACGCATGCCCTCGGGGAGTTTAATGCCGCAGACTTCACCAGTTTTCTGATACGAACTCCAACCGCTGCCGACGAGATAGCCGCGTACAACACATTCGATAGCGAGTGGTTGTAGTTTGCGCACAACCATGCTGCGCAGTCGAAGCTCGCGTGGGAGCTGGTACTTCCGCGACATGAGACTAGCTTGATCGGGTAGTAAGTGGTTAGAGATAACTTTTGTGGTTTGCGAAAACCACCAATTGCTGAGTTGGGTCAGTATGATGCCTTTTCCCGGAATACCATCGGGCAAAACGACGTCGAAAGCGGAGAGCCGATCCGTAGCGACAATGAGGAGTGCGTCGCCGAGGTCGAAGATTTCGCGGACCTTGCCGGAGGCGATTTTACGGTAGGGCAGGTTGTCGATCGCTGTGACGGCTTGGGTAGGGATTTCGGCAGCGATATCGGCGTAGGTCATGGAAGGCATTTTCTTTCGTCGCAAAGCAATGTGGGGGCGAGGTTTTTTTTCAAATTCGCTTGTTGAAAAACGATTGAAAAAAAGCCTTGCGCAGTCAGCCCTGGGACCTAGCGTCCACCCCCTTCCGCGGTTAGTCCCCATCGTCTAGCCCGGTTAGGACACCACCCTTTCACGGTGAGAACCGG
>Ga0302322_100002250_pt1 | contig 16270 bp, 11 predicted proteins | sample Fen_T0_2_FD_203757 | JGI IMG/M metagenome (GOLD analysis project Ga0302322, IMG submission 203757) | Peat permafrost microbial communities from Stordalen Mire near Abisko, Sweden - Fen_T0_2 | ecosystem: Environmental > Terrestrial > Soil > Wetlands > Permafrost | place: Sweden: Abisko... | reverse complement strand
AATCGCTCCAGACACTGCCGATGCGACGACCGAGATCCGCGTAGTAACGGTAGGTCTTGCCGGCCACGTGCCGATCACGGTAGTTGCGCCCGTCGGCATCCACATTTTTGAAGTGCATGCGCAAGCTCGTCTGGGCATGGCTTTCGCGCAGCGCCGGGTCATCGCCGTTCCAAATCATCTCGCGCCCGCGCGCAAAAATCAGGATCGTTTGGTGAGTCACGCTCGGCCCGGTGCGTCGTTTGCCTCCGTTGCCGGGCACCCAAATGACTTCCCCCTGGAAGCTAGTGCGTCCGAACACTCGATCGCTCAGGACCTTCGCGTCATGCACGGCGCGATGATCGAGGTGTAACCACAAACTGCCGATCGGGCTGAGCGAATCGCGAACGGCCACCAAGCGCGGCTCGAGCATGGCCAAGAAAGCATCCAGCCCACCCCAAGCGTCCTTGTAAGCGAGCTCGCCCGACGCTCGGTCGCCCTTCTCTTGTCGGGCCCCGCGCTCCCCGCCCGCGTTGAACGGTGGATCCATGTATGCCAAATCGAACCCACCGCCGAGTTCGGACAGGAGTTTGGAGCCGAGTCCGGACAGGACCTGCAGGCAGTCACCGCGCAGTAGCTGGCCACGTCCGATCCGGACGCTAGAGTCCACGCGCCTCTTTCGTCGCTTCGCCGCTGAGCCGTTCGGCGATGTCGAACGGATCGTCATTGGCGATTTCGTCCCAGTCTTGCGCTTCTAGCGGTCGCGCCGGCTCGTATGGGGGAAGCCATTGCCAACGTGGGCCGCCGCCGCTGCAGCCCGCCACGGCTTCCTCGGGTGAGCAGGCGATACGCAGGTGGACGTGGTCGTCGTGGCGTAAGCTGTCGCTGGGCTCGAGCATCACCGTCTCGGCCTGCCACACGAGCGAATCGGCTTCGCCCAACGCGCGGGCATGGTCGATCAAGAGCGCTTCGACCTCGTGGCAAACGAACATGAACTGCACACCGATTTCCGGCGAGGTGAGCAGCGAGCGCAGCAACAGCCACTCACGCCCGACGTCGATGCGCACGTAGTCTGCGCTGTTCTCGACGCGCGCCAGGCCGTCGCCCTCGAAGTGCACGAAACCAGGGCTCGGCACGGAAGCGCCGGCAGGAGTCGTGACCAAAAACAGCAAGTCCACGTCCCGACCGCTGCGGTGCGAATCGTGCCCCGGAATGCGGCCGCCGGTCTTCGCCGACAAATCTCCGATCGACAGCGGAGCACCGCCGGGAGCCAGCTGCGCCACGCTGGCGGCGGCCGCCTCGAGCGCGCGCACCAAGCGCGGACGCCCGAAATAGTGCGTGCTCTGCGGCCGATAGCGCACAAATCCTGGGCCGCGCGCCGGCAGCTGTTCCGATTCAGTCAGCACGCCTCGGTTTGGAACGCCGACCGTGCCGTGCAGGCCGGGCGCGAGCGGCGTGGGCGTGTTGAAACAGCCGCTGGCCAGCACCGCACCGATTAATCCGGCGCACGCCGACCTCATGCTGAACGCTCGGGGATCCAGGCGCGGATGCCGTCGGCAACCGCGCTGAAAGCTTGGCGTGAAGCCATGCCGTCGACCAGGTCGAGTTTGGTATCGCGCACGGTCAAATAACCGTGGTCGATGAAGGCCTGAAAAGCGTTTTGGACGATCGTCTTGCTCACGGCTTCCGCGCGTTCGATCGCCCCTTCCAAGAACAGCCGGTGCCCGAGCGAAAGTGCCTTCTTGGTCAGCTCTTTCTCGGCCATCGGTGATTTTTCCAGTAGCTCCAGCGCGCGCGCGGCAACGTAGTAGCCCTCGATGAAATTCTGCAAAATCGAGGCGTAGGTACGTAGCCAGAGGTGGCCGTCCCAACCGTCGTGGCCCGGGCCGTGCGCCAAGTAGTCGCCGTTTTGAATCACTTCGCCGGCTTCGGCCATGGCGCGCACGGTGTCCTGGAAAATGGCCTCGAACGGCGCGTCGGCGCGGAATCTGAACTCGAACTTGAACAGCTTGGATAGCGCCTGGACGCGCTCACGCACCCAAGAAAAGGTTGCTTGCCCCGAGCCGGAGTTCGCGGAGGGCTGTGGAGCGGTCAGAAGCGCCATCGCCACCAACGCACGTTCGACGAAGAAGTGCACGATGATGTTCTTCGACGTGTCGAGCGACAGCCGCTTATTGCGCAGCACGCTGTAGGTGGCGCCCCGCCCGGCCTTCTTGCCGGAGGCGATCGGATCTTCTAGAAATTGAATCTCGACCACGTCGGCGTCGATGAACATCTGACACGCCTCACGTAGTGCCTCGGGGCGCAGCGCCCCTGAAGCGGTGCGCAAGGTTTGGCTCGCGCGCGCGCCCATGCCCTCGGCGACCGACAGCAGTTTGCTGCAGTACTCCAGCAGCTCGGCGTGGCCGATGCCGCGCTGCTCGTGCGAAAGCAGGCTGAGCGCAGTGAGCGCCCCAGGGGTGACCGCGGTCACCCGGTTAATCTCGTCCATCACGCGATTGCCGAGCCTGGTAACCAACGTGCGGCGCTTGGCTGGAGTCAGCGGCACGTCTGCGGGGAGCTCGATTTCCCGGCGGATTTCGCCAAACGTCAGAATCTGGCCGACCTGCATGTTGATTGTGCCGTAGCGGTGGCGAAGTAGCTCACTGCTCTTGAGGAGTCCTGCCGCGTCTTCCTTGGTCTTCTCCGCGCCGCGCAGCTCTCGCTCGTAGCCTTGCGCTTCGATTACCCGTTCGTAGCCGATGCTGATCGGGACGAAGAAGCATTCCTGATCGGGGATGGCCAGCGCCGCATCGGCAACCATGTTCAGCAAGCCGAATTTGGGAGCCAAGAGCTTGCCGGTGCGGCTGCGCCCGCCTTCCAGAAAGAGCTCGACCGGATAGCCGCTGCGCAGCAGGCGCCGCACGTACGCGTCGACCACTGCGGCGTACAAGCGGTCGCCGCGGAACGAGCGACGAATGAAGAACGCGCCGCCGCGCCGGAACACGCCGCCCATCGGGAAGAAGTTCAGATTATCGCCGGCGGCAATTACGGGCAGCGGCAAATTGTGCTGGTTGAAGATGTAGCTCAGGATCAGGTAATCGATGTGGCTCTTGTGGCTGGGCAAGAGCACGAGCACGCCGGCCTTCGCGGCATTGCGCAGCCGTTCGATATCGCTCTTGTTGAACTCGATACCTGCGTAAATGCGCGTGAAAACCCGCTCGAAGATCACCTCCAACGCTTTGATGGTGGTGCGATCGGGCGTCGCTTGCAGCTCGCGCAGGATCGAAAGCGCGCGCTGCCGAAGCATGTACTTGTCAGTGCGCTCGTCGGCCAGGTCGTCAATCACCGCGCGCATCTTGGGGCTGCGGATGATCTCCTGGCGCACGCGCTCGGGCGGCTTGTCGGCGGGGCCGGTCACGCTCCGACGTTCGCGCTCTAGACGGCCCAAGACCGCGTACGTCAAGCGCCTCACCAGCACCGGGTCGGGACTGCCGGGGTTGTCGGCGAGGAACTTCGCGAGCTCGATCGGCTCGCCCAGTTTCAACTCGACATGCTTGTAGTTGTACAAGAACTGGGCAACCGTGCGCAGCGGGCTCGGCCATTCGCGCGGCCCCAAAATGAAGTCGAAGGGTTCGGTGCCGCGTGAATCCGGGAATTTAGTCCACACGAACACCTGCGGCACGAGCAAAATCGGGCGCTCGCGCTTACGTTGCAGGGCGAATAGGGTACGCACCAAGCCGTCGCCCTCTTGCAAGCCCCGCCCACCGCTGGCGCCCGCGGCCACATCGAGCATGCCTGGTGGACGCTTGAGGAAGAGCGCGGCCGAGCCGCCGCGCTCCAGAGCGTCCTCCAGCTCGACCGAACGTGACACGGTCTTGGGCGGGAGGATCGCGTTCAGCCAACCCTTGCCCATGGGGTTCAGAATCCACAACCCCAGGTCGTTGACGAAGCGGATTTGTGGCAAGCGGTGACGCTTGGTGAGGTAGTCCAGCGCCAGAAAATCGATGAAGTTGAGGTTGCGAAGGACGTAAACAATCGAGCCTTCGGAGGCCAGATCCTTCACCGAGCGCACCCACGCTTCGTCGACTTGGATCTTCTCGAAGAACCGCTTGTACACCGCGCGCAGCGCCGGGTTCGGCTCGTACGGTCGGGTCAGTTCACGTTTCGTCATAGACCAAAGAAGGGCTAGGGGAACCGAAGAAAGGGCTAGGGGAACCGAAGAAGGGCTGGGGGAGGGTTACGGTCGATCATATACTTGCTCGGCGCTAGCAGCGCGAGTAGTCGATGCTTGGCGTCATGCTCAAGCAACGGCTCTCTCGCTGGCTTCCTGCCAAGACTCGGTCCCGTTTCATGGCGCACTGCGTATCGATTGCGGCCGGGGCCGCGTGGGCACTTTGCAGCGCGGGACTCGTGGGCTGCAAGAAGAAGGCCGCTCCGCCGCCCGTTCCCGAGCCGGAATTACGCGAAGATAGCCCAGAAATCACTGAAAGTGCAGCGCCGGCCCGGTCACCGTCTCCAGGGCCGGTTCCCGCCCGCTGCAGAGAACTGCCGCAGGCGGCTCCGTTCCGGATCGGTGAGCTGGTGACTCGGCGCGCAGCGCCTTCTGACCCAGACGACGGCGGCCCCGACGACGATGACGAGGTCCCCGATCCATACGCGGTGGAGCTCGGACCGGCACGGGCCGATGCCGAGGGTTTCACGCTCAGCGCCCTTCGCTCGACGAAGGGGCAGACGCATGCCCTGATCGCCGTGGTCGGCGCGGACGCGGCTTCCGGCAAGCTGATCGACTTGGGCGTGGTGCACGGTGATCCGGACCCCCCGCTATTTGCGGCGCATGGCAAGGATCTGTTGCTGGTGATGCCGGACACCGACGCGGGCGGCGGCATGCTACGCGTGGGCGTTCTCCGCGATCCGCGCGGCACGGCTCTGTTGAGCTGGGGGCCGGAGATCACTGGCGTGCGCCGAGATTCGACGTTCGCGCTCGAGGCTTCAGGTGATCGGATCCTCTTGGCTTACGCGGCCGAAGCGCTGGGCAAGATCCGGGTCTTTGGAGTACTGCTCGAGCCAGGCAATTTGAAGCAGAAGCTCGCCCCGGAGCCGCTCAGCGCAGCGGGCGCGGACGTCGATTCGCCACGGTTGGCCGTGCGCAGCGGAGGTTATTGGCTGGCCGTCGCGCGTTCGCTCGACGCGGCCAGGGCCAAGCCTAAATCACCGCTCAGTGATGCCGGGCCAGATTTGGCAGAAGGGGACTCACTGCTCGACATCGGCACGCGCCGAATCGAGGTGATCAAGCTGGACGCGCAGGGCAAGCCGAGCTCGTCTTCGTTGGTGGTGACTGCGCCGGGTGCGCGCCCGATGAGCTTCGAACTCGCGGCAGCGGCGGACGGCAGCGCGTACGTCGGCTTTCGCGGCGACGACACGACTCCCGGTGCGGCCGGCGGGGCGTTGCAGTTGGTTCACGTCAAGCTCGACGGCAGTTTCCAAAAGCTCGAGCTCAGCGGCGAATCGAACGGCACCGGGACGCCATCGTTTCTGAGCGACGCAAGCGCGTCTGGCGGGTTCTGGTTGACCGCGGCTGGCGAGAATGGTGCGACTTTCTTCGGTCGGGTCGCAGAGCGCTGCGCCCTTGCCGGCGACAGCGTGGTTCGCGGCGGCGACTTGATTGCTGCCCGCGAGGGCAAGCTGCTTTTGGCGCGCGCCAAAGGCACCGCGGCCGAACTCAGTTTGCTCAGCTGCACTGAGTGAGAGTAAGCATCAGCCTCACCTGCGAGCTGCGCGCGTGAACTACACCCAGCGCATCCGGAGGCGCCGCTGGCCGCCGAAAGTGTACTTCGTGTACGAAGTACACTTTCGTAGCAAGAGGACGGCCAGCCTCGCCAGAGGATCGCTCGACGTGGAGCCTCACGCAAAAAGATCTGGCCAATTCATGCGTGAGTTGTCGAGCGAAGCCGGGCTTCGGCGGCCTGAGTCGAGAACACCGGCGCACTCCGAGCTGCGACGCTGGGTCGCGTTCGCCCACTCCTGCACGCCGTCACTTGACCAAAATTGGCCCAGCCACGATGTCGAGCATGCCGAGCTCTCCGCTCCAATCGATGCCCAGCGCGCCGGACAAGCTGGACGCTAGCTTTTTGCCGAAGCAACGGGCCACGATTTCGCAGCTCAGATCGAGCGCGAGAGCGCTTTTTTGCGTGCTCAGGAATTTGCCGGAGTTGCACAGCGGGTCACGCGAGTTGAGGCGCGCGCTCGGGCAGAGCACGGCGATTTCCGCTGCTAAATCCGGGTTGGCTGCGATTTCTTCTTCGCGTAGCAATCCGGTCTGCGCGAGCAGCCATACACCATTGCCGATCGCGGCGACGAGCTCTGCGCTGCTCGTCGCTCGTTGCAACCAGGCCAGGAACTCGGGGTCTGCCGCGGCGTGTCGCGCGCCGTAGCCCCCGGGGATGATCAGACATTCACAGCCGGAGTGCTGGGCGGCGCCGTGCGTGGCCTCGAGCGTCAGCGCGCTGCGAGTGGTGATGGTCCCGGCGCGATTTGCCACCAAGTCGATCTTGAACGGCTGAAAGTTCCATTGCCGTCCTGCGCTCGACAGCACGCTGATCGGGCCGGCCACATCCAGCAGTTCGACTTCGTTGAACAGCGCGATCGCGGCCTGATAGGGCTTCGTGCGCATCGGTTACAGCTCGAGCAAGGTGCTGCCCGTGGTGCTGCGGCTCTCCAGAGCGCGATGCGCGGCCTGCGCTTCGGCCAGAGGGAAGCGCTGACCGATTTCGATTTTCAGGCCGTCGCGAATGGCCTGAAAAAGTGAGCTTGCGCTGGCAAGCAGCGCTTCGCGCGTCGGGATGTAGCTATGGAGCGTGGGTCGCGTCACGTACAGTGAGCCCTTTTGGGCGAGCAGCGCTAGATCGAACGGCTCGGGCTTACCCGAAGCGTTACCGAAGCTGACCAGCATGCCGCGTGGCTCCAGGCAGCTGAGCGAGTCCAAAAACGTGACTTTGCCGATCGAATCGAAGACCACCGGCACGCCGTGTCCGCCCGTGAGCTCGCGCACGCGATCCGGGAAATTCTCGCGATCGAGCGCGATCACTTCATGGCAACCGTGTGCCAGCGCAAGCTCACGCTTGGCATCCGAGCCGACCGTGCCGATCACGCGCGCGCCGAGCTTGTTCAGCCACTGACAGGCGATCAGTCCGACCCCGCCTGCCGCGGCGTGAAACAGCACGCTTTGACCGAGCGCGACCGGAAAGGCGCGGTGGATCAAAAACTCCGCGGTCATGCCTTTGAGCAGTGCTGCGGCCGCTACATCGTCAGAAAGGTCATCGGGCAGCGGCACCAGTCGATCGGCGGGCACTACGCGCGCTTCGGCGTAGGCGGCCGGCGCGCCGGCTCCGGCGTACGCTACCCGTTCGCCCACGCGGATGCAGGTCACGCCGGGCCCGATCTGCTCGACCACTCCGGCGGCTTCCGAGCCTAGGCCGGAGGGGAGAGGAACCGGATACAGCCCACTCCGGTGGTAGGTATCGATGAAGTTCACGCCGATTGCACGGTGACGAACCAGGGCTTCCCCTGGTTTCGGCTCCGGCAGCGTGATCTCTTCGAGCTCTAGTACCTCAGGACCGCCGGTTCGAGCAAAGCGAATGGCGCGTGTCATCTGCTGTCGGAGGGTAGCTTCTGTGGTATCTCAAAGAAAGTCCGCATGTCGTCCGATCCTGGCTTCGAGCTCAAGCCGACATCCTCCCCGTTGCCGGCTGCCGAGCGTGAAAAGCTGATGAAAGATCTCGGCTTTGGGCGGGTATTCACCGAGCACATGGTGACTATTCGTTACCGCGCAGGGGAAGGCTGGGGAAAAGGCCTGCTTTCACCGTACGCGCCGATCTCGCTCGATCCAGCCGCGTCGGTGCTCCACTACGGCCAGGCTATCTTCGAAGGCTTCAAGGCCTATCGCCAGCCAGACGGCGGGATCTCCACCTTTCGACCCGCGGCCAACGGCCAGCGGTTCAACAATTCCGCTGCCCGCCTGGCCATGCCGGCGCTGCCCATCGAGCGCTTCGTCGAAGCGGCCGATCTTTTGATCCGCCAAGAGCGGGATTGGGTGCCGCCGAATTCCGGCGAAAGCCTGTACCTGCGCCCGCTGATGATCGCCACCGAAGCCGCGCTCGGCGTACGGCCGGCCAAGGAGTATCTCTTCTTGTTATTCGGCTCGCCATCAGGCGCCTACTTCGCTCAGGGCGTGAAGCCGCTCACCGTTTGGCTCAGCAAAGAGTACGTGCGCGCCGCCCCGGGCGGCACGGGTGAAGCCAAATGCGCGGGCAACTACGCCGCGAGCTTGATCGCCCAGCAGCAAGCACTCGACGCCGGTTGCCAACAAGTGGTCTGGCTCGATTCGGTGCACAAGCGCTTCGTGGAGGAGATGGGCGGTATGAACCTATTCTTCGTCTACCGAGATGGCGCCTCCTCGCGCATCGTCACGCCCAAGCTGACCGGCACGTTGCTGCCCGGCATCACTCGCGACAGCCTGCTCACGATCGCCAAAGATCTCGGCTACACCACGGAAGAGGCTACGATCAGCATCGACGATTGGGAGCGAGACTTGAACAGCGGTGTCCTGACGGAGGTGTTCGCCTGTGGCACGGCCGCGGTGATCACCCCGGTCGGCGCAGTAAAATTCGACGGCGGCGGCTGGCTCGTCAACGGCGGGGAAGCTGGCCCCGTCGCACAGCGTCTGCGTGAAGCGTTACTCGCCGTGCAGCACGGCACCGCGCCTGACGTCCACGGCTTCATGCATCGCGTTCTATGAATATTCCTTCCCGCCCGGGCTTGCCCGGAGTTGGGATTTGCGCAATTCACATGAAACCGGGGCGATCCTAAAGGCTCGCCCCGGCCGCAAGCAACCGAGCTCAGCCCAGCATGTTCGCGCGCCAATCGATCGCTAGGCCGCTCGCACCAGCGCTGACCCGCGCGTTCCTTGGTTGTCACCGATGTTGTATTCGTGAGGGGATTGGCCGGGCGTGGTTGAGTGCAGGCTGATGACCCGTCGGCGCGCGGGCGACCGACCGGCGGCGTTTCCGGCTACGGCCGCGTGGGGCGCGCGCGACGCCCGACCCGCCACGGCTTGACTTCGCACGGCCGGCTTCGACCGAGGGGAGGCCGCGCGCCACACCGCGATCACCAACAGCAGGAGCAGAATCAGGGCGAACACGAACAACGCGGTCAGCAGATCGTCCGAGGAATCGGCCATAGCTCAGCCGCTCCAGCAAATCTCGTTCCCATTCAATTTTCAGCTGGAAGTCTCCGAGCGAGTGACCGTTAAGTAGCTTCAGTTCCGCTGCGTTTGGCCACACTCGTGACAATTGGTGACACTGTAGGTGGACTGGCATCAGCGGAGATAGAGTTCGAGCCGAGGGGCTCGGCCGGCAGCGAGGCCCGAGCTGAAGGTGACGCCGGGTCCTTCGCTGCCGCTGGCGATGATGGCAATGCCGAAGTCGCGCTCGGGGTTTTGGGCGGCGAAGCGCACGAGTTCGCTGATGTCGAGGCGCAAGTCTTGGGCGGGCGATGACTTGATTCGAGTGCGGGCGTAGGGCGGGGCGAGGCTGGGTTTCTCGGACCAGCGCAGGGTTCGCGGCTGCCAGTCGGCGCTGATGCGCCAGGCCTCGAGGGTCACCGGCGCGTCACTGCTAGCGCTGCCTTCATGCGCGAAGAGCGTGAGGAAAGCTTCGCTCGGGACGCCCTGCTTTCGCCATTCATTCGCAAATTTCAGGTACAGCGCGCTGCGTCCGAGCGGTCCGCCGAAGCAAATCTCACCGCTCAAGCCGGGCGCGTCGCTAGCGGGCGACACGTAGGCGATGCTACTTGGAGCGCTCACCAGCCGCACGCGCGCGACTTGTGCGGCGGACTCGCGGCCCGGGCGCGCGCAGGCGCTCGAGCCGAGCGCGATGGCGACCAGTGTGACGGGGCGCCACGAGCTCACGGTTTTCTCCCGCGACGGCGCGAAAGTAAGATTTCGGCAGCGGTCGCCGGGCGTGCCGGCGGTCGATTCGAGCGGGGAACGGGCAGCGCGTCGTGTGCTCGAGTCCGCGTTGCCTCCGGGGGAGGTTGCGAAGGCCGCGCGAAATGCGGAGTGGGGTCGAGTGGTGCGCTCGGCGCTGGACGCGCGGCTTCGCTACGCGCCTTGGCTTGGCGAAGCGCCTCTAGGCTCGTTGGCGCGCTCGGCTTCTGACCGCTCCGGCGCGCGGGTTTGCGTTCTCCGACGGCGACCAGCCAAGAGAAAATTGTGCTCGATGCACCGTGCATGAAATCGGGCAGCGCCAAGCGACGGCTGGCCACGCCCAAGAGCAGACAGCCGGCGGCGAGCACGACCAGCCACGCTCTCAAGTCTTGATAGGCGAAGCGCTGCGCATCACGATCGGTGAAGATCCCGGCCAACGTGTCGCGCATCTTACCGCCAGTGACGCGCGTGATCTGACGCAACAGCCCGCGATCGGTGCCGGAGGGGCGCAGCTCTTCACCGGCGGACAATGCGGCGGCGGCAGTGCCGAGAGCTTCGTTGCTCTGCTCGTCGACTGCGGTCGCGACGTACGCGCCGGGACGCGACAGGGGCAGGCTTCCGGCGTACGCTCCCGCGCCCGCGGCTTCCAGCGGCACCGTTGCGGAAAAGCCATCCGGGCCGGCCACGCGCACTTCGATGCGCCGGAAATTTTCGGCGTGGCCGCGCTCGTCGAGCACGCTCGCGCGCAAACGCAACTCGCCGCCCAAAGTGTCGGCCTCGACGCGCACGCGCGGGTTGTCGGCGCGCCGTGATAGATCGCGTCCCAATTGTCCAAATAGTCGATCGGCTCCATCCCAGCCGGTCCAAGCGACGCCCCAACGATCCTTGTAGTCGCTGCTGAACACAGCTGCTCGACCGATGCCCGCCGACCAGGTGGCGAGGATCGGATCGCCCTCGGGGCCGCTCAGGTGGACCTGGGCGCGGCCTTTGGGCAGGGTCACGACGTAGCCCTTGAGCGGGGGCGCGCTCGCAAAGTCGATGCCGCGCGTGGCAGGTCCCGGGCTGGCCAGTTGCGGCCGGAACGAGAGCTCGTTGATCGAGCTGCGTGCGGCGAGGATCGTCTCTTGAGCAAACACGGCCGGCAGACGGCTGGCGTCCTCGATCAGGTAGAAGCGGCCGTCACCGAGCTTGCTCATGTGCTCCAGTGCCGACACATCCGAGCCCTTGCCCAGTGCGACCACGCTGGTGGTGATGCCGCGCGCCTTGCCCGAACTTACCAGTGCGAAGGCGTTGTTTCGCTCTTCAGCGTCGTTGCCGTCGGAAAAAAGCAGCAGATGCTTGAGCTGTACCTGCTCCTTGGCCAGTGCCTTGAAGCCGGTTTCGAGCGCCAGATCCACGAAAATCCCGCCGCCACCCGGTCCGACTGCGCGGATTGCGCCGGTGATCTTCGGTTTGTCGAGCACCGGGCCAAGCGGGACGGTCCACTGCACGGCAGTATCGACGTGCATCACGCCCAGGCGGTCACCGGCGCCCAGCAATTCGGCGCTACGCACGGCCGCTTCGTTGGCCAACTCTAGTTTGGTGTTGGCGCCTACGCTGATTGCCATCGAACCGGAATAGTCGACCGCGATCACCTCGGCCAAACTGGCGCGGCGGCGCTCCTGTTTCAGGTCGAACGAGACCGGGCTCACGTCTTCGACCGGGGTCTTGCCGAAGCCACCTGGACCGAGCGAGTGATCGCCGCCCATCAGCAGCAGACCGCCGCCCAGATCCCGCACGTAGGATGCGAGCGCGTCGAGCTGCGAGGCCGACAGCTCGCTGGCCGAGATGTCGCTCAACACCACCAGGTCGTAAGCGGCGAATGCGGCGAGATCCACCGGCACCCCGCTCAAGCCCGCTACTTGGACCTTGAACGCCGCGGCCGCGAGCGAACGCTCGAGGCCTTTGGCCAGCGGCGGATCGCGTTCCAAGATCAGCGCCACGGCTTCGCCGCGCACTCGTACGAATGCCGAGCCGGAATTGTCTTCGTGGGCTTGATCGAGCTGCGCGTCGAGCGCGCTGATCTCCACGTCGTAACGGTGAAATCCAGGATCTCCGGCCAGCTCGCGTAAGTGCAGCACGTCCTCGCCAGCGGCAATTTTGGCTTCGCCCTTGCGCATCAGCTGACCGTCGCGGAACACTCTGAGTTCGACGTCCGCGGCGGAAGTGGACTCGGTGACGATGCGCAGATCGAGCGCTTCGCCCGCGTTTACGCGCGGGGCGGTGCGTACCGAGTCGATGCGCACGTCCGGCACCTTCGCTTGGTCGAGCGGTACGACATCCACCGCGACGCCTGCGGCCACCGCTGCGGCCGCGGCGCTCAGGGTGTCGCCGCGCGTGGCGATGCCATCGCTCAAGATCACGATCCGCGCCGCAGCGTCGGCAGGCACTTCGCCCAGCGCGCGCCGCAGGGCGGCACCGATATCGGTGCCATCCCGGCCGATTTCTGCCCGCTGCGGAGCGGGCAAGAGCGAGCGCTCGCGCAACGGATCTTCGACCGCGGCGCTCGCGCCGAACGCAATCGTGCCGATCCGGTCGTGCTCGAGCATGCCCATCTCGGCCACGCGCAGTTCGCTGCCGATGCGTGCATCCGCCCCAGGCACCAAATCGATGCTGCGACTGCGATCGATGACCACGATCACTGCTAGCCGATCCAAAGGCCGGCCGAGCTCGACGCCGATCACCCCGTAGGCAGCGCACAGCGCGGCGCCCCCGAGCAGCAGGGTCTGCAAGAGGCGGCGCACCCGGTGTTGGCGGGGGGACAGCCGCGCCAAGCGCGCGAGCACGAACCAGACCACGGCCGCAGCCGGTAGCGTCAAGAAGGGACGCTCGAAACGCAGATACGGCAGATAGAACGAAGGAAAGCGGCCGAGCACGAACAGCACGAAGGGAAGCGCGGCCAAGCCGCGCAAGAGGTGTCGCAGCGCGCTCACCGGCTGGCCTCGACGGCGCGCTCTGGCCGACGCGGCAAGCCCAGTGCCGGTTGGCGCGGCTTACGCGTGACCCACCAGACGTCGAGCGCGATCAGCGACAGTGAGAGTGCCGCTAGCAGCCAGGACCAATCGGTCACGGCAGACGCCAGGTCAACCGCCGTGTGGGCCGAAAGCGCACGCCCCTGCCGCGTCGGTAGCTCGTGCGGGCGCAAATCGCTTTCGCGTTCACTGGTCAAGTTAGCGGCGAACAGCGCGCTGCCTGGGCTTTTCCCGGCGTAGCTCGCGAAGTAAAAGCCCGCCCTGAACAGATTCGGTACGACGCATAGGCCGTCTCGCGCAGTCAGTTTCTGGCGGCTCCCGTTCGGGCTCTCCAAGTCCACTTCGCCAACGTCGATTGGGACGCGTAAGCTGTAGGCCTCGCCGACCCGAGCTTTTGCCTCAGCGCCACGAACGCGATGGCTGCGGGCGAGCTCCACGACGTTGCGCATGAACAGCACGAACGAGGCCTTGAGCGGCCAGTTGCTGTCACCAACGTCGAAACCGACTACGGTGATAGTCCGCCCCGGGCTCGAGGCATCGGCGATCAGCGTGCCTTCGCGACTCTGAACCAGCGCCGCTTGCGGAGTGTCCGCTTCGAGCCGGTGCGCGGCGCGCAATTCGACGCCGTCGAGCGATAAAAAACGTAGTCGCGGGTCGACTTCCGCCCAGGAGGTGACCGTGGGCGTTTCGATCTTGGAGCCGACGAGCGCTGTTCCACACGGACCGGGTGGAGGGTCTAGGATCAACAGATCCCCGCCAGGCGAGTTGCCCGGGCAAGCGCCGTCGAGAACAATCAGGGCATCCCGGGCCACCCCCGCGCCGGGCAGCCCGGCAAGCGAGCTACCGAGCAGTTCGACATTGGGATCGGAGGCCAACGCGCGGGCCACCCAAGCGTTGCCCTTGGCCGGCGCCATCACCACCTGTAGCTTGGCGCGGCTGGGCACGCGGCCGTACGCCCGGTCGTCGCTGACTAGGGCGTCGTGCGGCGACAGTTCGACGATTAGCCCGGCGCCCACGTCGCCGGGAGCAGGTTCGAAACCGAGTACGACCGGAGCTCGTTCGCCCGGCCCGAGGTCGATGCGACGCGAAGCCAACGGCTGCGCCACGTTGCGCATGCTCAGCGTGACATACAGGCTGCGCGGCTTCTGCCCGTAGTTTTGCACCATCGCGAAGGCCTGCACTTGCTCGCGGTGAGTCGTCGGGTCGTCGCTGCTGGCGATGTCGAGCCTCACGATGGCCGCGTTGTCGATCGCGCTGCCGACTCGCACCATCTCGAGGGGCAGGTTGCTAGCCGCAAAAGCGTCTCGATCGGCGAGCGCGCCGTCACTAACCACGATCAGCCGGGCGCTGCGCTCGAAAGGCCGCAATTGGCTGCTGGCGGTGGCAATCGCCTGGGTCATGCGGCCTTCGGCGTCCGAAGCCTCGAGTTTCGCCAATGAGGCTTCCAGGCGCCTCGGGTCGCTGTCCATGGGCGAGACAACGTGGGCGTCGCGACCGGCTTCGACGATCACCGCCTGCGCGCCCGGGGCCAGGGCGGCAATCACGGACGAGGCGGCGTCGCGGGCGTGCGCCAGTCGAGAACGGCCGTCGGGCTCGATGGCGCCCATCGACGCGCTGATATCCAGCACGATGGCGACATGGTCCCCCGCGATCTGGCCAGCTCGTGAGGCGGGACGCGCGAGTGATAGGGCAAGCATGCACAGCGCGAGCAACTCGAGCAGCAGCGGAACTTGCGCGATTAGCCGCTTGAACGGGCTTTTGGCGGCCAGATCGCGGGCCGCCGCCGCCCACAGCCAGGTGGACGAGACCGTAACGCGCTGCCGCCGAATCTTGAGTACGTACAAGAGCAGGAGCGGCGCGAGCAAGCCCAGCAGCCACAATCCGCTGGGTGCTTTGAGCTCGAGGGGAACTGGCGGCACTCGCGACAGCATAGGGGTACAAGCGGCGTCTAGCTAGCGGCGTGGCCGGCATCGGGGCGGGGCGGGGCGGGTTAGGTAGCGTGCCTGAATTCACTTCACCCCGTGCCGGTGCCGGTGCCGGTGCCCGATCTCTTCAGGCTCTTCAGGATTTCTTGATTGATGGTCACGATCGCCCCCGCGTCGCACTCAGCCTTCGGCGTCCAAGCCGTCGCACTTCGCGGTCCCGAAGCGGGGGGAACCCGGTGTCAACGTGGGGTGCGCGGCTGGATCGTGATCGCCCCCATTCTCACCTCAGAGAGCCGGGCTCGGCTCCCTGATCCGGGCACGGGCACGGGCACGGGCACGGGTGCTCGGGCAATTCAGGCACAGGCTCAGCCTGCCGGGCTTCGTCGGATGCGTGCGTAGCTCTCGTCGCGGTCACGGCGGATGTCCTGAAACAGTGCTTCCAGCGTGTCGACTCCCACCTCCAGAGCGGTGTCGAGGTTGGCCTGAGCGATGCGTTGACGTAGGGAAATAGGCTCCTTTTGCGGCAATGGCAGTGTGCCCAGGTCGGCAAGGTCGAAGAACGAGGTGCCTTCCTGGCTATTGCCGCGCACGCGATCGAGGGCCGTGCAACGCACCACCTGGATCGTCGGATCGGGGGTTCGGCGTAAGAACGGAATCAGGCGTTCCGGCTCGGTCGGATCGGGGCGGGCGTCGGGGTGGAAGGCAGCCATCGCGAACGGGATTGTACCGACCTCGTGGCGTGCCGCGTCCCGTTCACGCAAGGTCCGGACGAAGCTCTCGAAGCCTAGTCGGTCGAGCTCGAGATCAGGATAGATGAAGAGCGCGATGTCGGTTTCGAGCTTGGACTGGAGGTCGTCCAGAAGCAGCAATGATTGCCGCGGATCAGCCTGATTTTCGGCCAAAATTACGGCTTCTACGACGTGCCCGTCGCGGCGCGCGGCGGCCGCCCAGGGGCACAGCGTGAAGCCCTCGACGACCTCCAACATGTACCTGCGGTAGACCCGCAACGCTTCGTCGCGGAGCGCGCCTTCGTGTCCTCCGGCATTCAGCTCGGTCATCGATTTCGAGTGTACAGGGGAACGCCTTCGATGGTGATGGCCGCGATGGCCTGCCATGTGAGACACGCGAAGCCATCGAGCATCGACAGCTCGCGTCCGAAGGAGCCCGAAGGAAGAAGCAGGGTGCCAGCGCAAACAATCAATCGCGATCGGTAACGAGCTTCTTGACGGCGCATGCACATGGATTGCAAAGTGTTCTTCATTGCGCTCGTAAGTGTTGCGCAATCCAAAAATAGAGGACGGATCAATGGCCGCCAAAAAGAAGAAGAAGAGCGCGAAGAAAGCTGCACCCGCACCGGCTGTAGCCGCGCCCGCCAAGTAGAAGGCGAAGAAGAA
>Ga0302322_100002249_pt1 | contig 16275 bp, 16 predicted proteins | sample Fen_T0_2_FD_203757 | JGI IMG/M metagenome (GOLD analysis project Ga0302322, IMG submission 203757) | Peat permafrost microbial communities from Stordalen Mire near Abisko, Sweden - Fen_T0_2 | ecosystem: Environmental > Terrestrial > Soil > Wetlands > Permafrost | place: Sweden: Abisko... | reverse complement strand
CTAATCCAAACGTCATTTTTTTATTACCCAGGGTCATCAACTGTAGCTGGTTAAAGTGCTGCTGCCGTTGATCGAGTGAGAAGGTAATATATGACACTAGAAAATTGCCATGTTCCAGATTCCATGTGGGGTAGTCTTTGCGGAACCGATCTTCGACGCGGTTGCCCAAATATCGGTTACTGAACCAACCATCCATGACCATCAAATCTGGTACTCCATAATCTTCAAACAATCTGAATATTGCATCCACATTACTGAGAATTTGGTGGGGGTGTGCTACCTGCCCCACCTGGAACTCCAGCCCTGCCAGCGGATCATGTTTGACCAGTACCATTTGTGTGTTACCGGTGGCAAACCCTAAATCCACTGCCAAGATTTTCACGGTTTGTTTATAGCCTCCTTTTTATGGCTCCGTGACTATTGGTATTCTTGATTGGTATTCCTAACACTAGATTTCGACCACTCCGCCATCGGCTCTTGTGATATTCAGGGGGACTGACATGATCTTATCGACAAACTCGTCCCCCATCTTACGCCGCATCACTTCCCTGGCCCTCATGTCATGCTGGATAACGCTGTAGACCCACTGCCGAACGGCATCGGTGGTATCTGCCATCTCTATGGCAGCCGCCTTTGCGTCGGATGCTTTGCTGTAGGTCACTTCCACACGGTTGACAATCGGCATCACCTGCCAACCTGCAAAATGCAGACGCGCCAGCCAGCAGACGCGCTCGAAAGCCACCTCAACCGTGATCGGGAAGTCAGGTAGCTCCGGCAGGTAAATTCGCATGGTGAATTGCAGGCCGGAGGGCTTGCCCTTCGTCCACTTTCGCTTTCTCGACATCGGCTAATACTCTCCTTCTTGTTGCGCTTTTTTCTCTTTCGGTGTAGGCACTGGAGAGTGCTTGGCATACCATTTCACGTAGTCTCGTGCCACATCGACCAATCCCCCAAGCTCCCCCCAGATTTCTTGATAATCGTTGCCTACTACGTGTCCACGCTGCGCCATCGTCGTTAGGATCGCCATGCGCTCCGGCAGCAGAAATGGCCCTAGCTGCTTCTCATTGACAGTCACGGTCACGGGCGTTCGTAAGTCTTCTAAGCGGTGTGCTTCGGTGAGGAGTGTGTTGCTCAGGCGGCTGAATTGCGCCCAGACTGGCAGTTTCTCAATTTCAGGGGCACTGGCATCTTCGCTGACGTGTGCCGATGCGATGGTGCGGTCGATAATCTCCTGCTCGACCGAGTACCCTTCGTCCAGATTACCCTGCCAAACAGGGGCTTCCGTTTCACCTTCCGGCATATCGTGGATGCCCCAGAAGTTGATAAACTTGGTCTGGTCGATGGGGTATTCGACACGGGTATCATAGCCCCACTTATCTTTGTTCTCTGGCCCCAGCACTGCCAGCATCCGGCAGGCGGGGATGGTGCGATTCAGGTACTCTTGCGGAATTTGCGTTTGCAGATGGCGGATGACGATCTCCCCACCTTCCCAGAATTCGCTGATCTTGCTCTGGCAAACGATTTCGTCGTGTACCTGATTAACGATCCGCAAACTTAACCCCCGTTTAAGGGCTTCTTCCTGTGCCCGGATCATCGCCCGATAAACCACTTCCCCTACCCCACCTTGTTGGGTGTAATTGGTGGCTGTGAAAGCCTTCACCTTCGCCCGGTTCCCTGACATGTAGACATCTATCGGGATACGGCGACCTGTCCACAACACGCAGAAGGGAGGGGCGTACCCTTTCTGGTACATCTGATTCATCTTATTTGACAAGTCTATTTTACCACTTGTTGTTGCCGCAAAGCGACTTTCTTTACGGGAGATCAGTTCCTTCGCTTCTGCGTAGCTGATGTGCATGGTACGGGCGACTTTGGGTGCCCCTGCGCCGTAATTGACAGAAAACGTCACTTTCTTGTACCATTTGCGCTCATGTTTTAGCCGTTTTATGTATTGCTTTCCAAGTTCACTGCCGGTTGAAATCTCGCGCAGCATGTCCTTGTACTCATCGGTGTAGCTGCCATCCGGGTTGGTGTACTTGTAGATCAGCAGCATGGCGTAGTGGTAATCACCGGTGACGCAGGCTTCGATCTGGGCGTTGTCGCCAAAGGTCAGACCGCTAAAGAAGTTCTCCGCATTCGATAGGTCGATGCTCCACTGCACCCACTCGCTGGGATCATCTGTAACCAAGTAGCCCTTGCACTCTTCCATTGGTAGATTGCCGACATTCGGAGTGACGTGGGTGGCACGACCGGTTTGCGCTTTGGGAGCCACCACTGAATGGATTTTGCCGTCGCGCCCAGCGTGTCGCAAAAACTCGTTAATCCGGGTCACTTTCGCCATGTTCTGGGTGATCTGTCGCAGCGCGTCCAAGTGTTCAGTTTCTTCCTCGATCTCGCCGAAATAATACTCAAAGGCATCATCGCTCATCGAGAATGTGCCCGTCCGCATGGCTTCCGATCTCCAGTCAAAATCGAGGTCTTCGTCCTTGCCTGCATCCATCCGATCCTTTAGCTGGGGGGTGAGCAGATAGGAGTCGTGCTGTAGCTCTTCGTTGGTGGGCGGGGTCATGTTTTGCAGGACGAAGGTGTAATACAGTTTGAACCCTACCCGATTGACCAGCTTGGCGGGAGGAATGATCTTACGCTCGGTCAGGAAGCGGCTGTACCACGCGGCCTTCAGGCAGGATTTCCAACCCCCATCGGCATCCTTCTGGAACTGCGGCGTGTGGTCATAAATCCACGCTGCGAAGTAGCTGACCAGCCGGATGCCTTCCTCGGCTTCCTTTTCTTTTTTATCCTGCTTGATGGTCGCCAGATGCAGTTCCTCGATCTGCACGTCATCCAGATCGCCGACCGCTGCGGATATTTGGGGCGCGATCAGTTTGCGTTTGGGCATCTGCGGCAGCCAGGGCGCGACCTTTTCCATCGCATCGTCACTGACCTCGTAGGCCAGCGGATCGACTTCAAAATCCGGCGGGGACTGCTCGAAAAACAGCTTGCCGTAGACCCATTCAGTGGTATCGACGTTCTTGGGATAGTAGTGAAACAGGACGAACGGAAGCGTCCAATTATCTATTTCACTATGCGAAGGATCGTGCATCATCATATCCATGATGCGCTCCAAACTGTCGGCGTAGGCTTCGGTGTAGTATTGATGCTGCTTGGTCACATAGTCGATGTCCAGCTTCATACCCTGTATCGCCATACACGCGCTGATCCACAACTTCCCCTGCTCCTCTTCGATCAGCGTGGGCAAATTAGGCCATCCCTTGCTGCTGATGAACCGGTTGGGGCGACCGGTGACGATCTCATTCTGGATCGCCCACTTGCCCTCTTCGTCCCACACACTGAACGGCTCCACATCCTTCATGGGCGCAGCGGCGATGATCGCCAACTGCAACAGGTAGTAGCGATACGTCACCTGCGTGTCCATCGCGCCGTAGCGCATCAGGTTGGTGTCCAGAACCGTGTGCAGTTCAAAGCGCACATCCTTCATGCGGTTGTAAAAGGCTTTGGCCTCATCGTCGCCGATCAGGTTAAAGCGCATGGCAGCGAAGTCCAGCTTGGTTTGTTCGCCGACGACCGACAACAGCAGGACGTTGCCCATCGTCATCGTGTCCCAGACTTTGGCGTGGTTTTCCATGAGCAAATTGAAACCAAAGTGCCCACCAAGACTGCGGAGATCAAAGACGATGTTGTGACCGACGATGGTGATGCCGGGGCGGGTCAGGATACGCCGAATAAACTCTTTGCGTAATTCATACTGTTCGGTTAGGGTCATGCTGGTACCTTCACAGCCGTAAGTATCCCCGTTGTCTACCGGAGTCTCCCCTTCAAGGAAGTCGATAACACAGGTGGGGTAGCCATCGGCATGAATGGCGACCAGTGTGATGTCTGCGACATAGGACGTACCGAACATGTGCCCTTTCCAGCGTTCGTCGTCGGTGGCAGTCTGCGATTCAATGTCCACGCAGATCGTGGTGCAATTCAGAAGATAATGATCTTCTAAGTCGGAGGGGATCAGCCAATTGATATGTTCGTAATTGTGCGGTTCGTTTTGGGTGAGACGGTTTTCAATCGTCTTCGTAGTCTGCTTGGTTTTCTTAGTCATAGTATCCCTTTATTCTAAGCGATCTAGGTAGACTCTACCATCCTACCACAGTTCTGTCAAGAAACTGGTAAACTTTATCTACACCCCCTGCTGCGGGTTTGTCGTGGGCAGGATTTCGTCGGTGAGATTTACTGATCCTCGATCCCATTTTCTTCGCATCCTTGCATTATGTAAGGGATTGTTTATGGGTTCGGCTCTTCCCCACTTTTTGGCTGGCTCGGCGATTCCTGCTGCGGGGGGTCAGGTCTGTTGATAAAGCGCAGCCACGCCGCGTCTAACTCCGGCGACGACCAGGGGGGTGTGAGCGACATCTCATGCAGGTTGAAACTCACGATCTCCCCGTCAGGGTTCGTCTTCACGTTCGACATCCCCGGCTCGGTCTGCCACTCTTTGATGTACCCGTTCTCATCCGGGATGATCGACCTCATGCCCATGTTGCGCGACACCGCCAGCGTCCCCTCCACCAGTGCCTTATTCACCCGTTCGATGAAGGCTTCCCGCTGCTGCTTCTCTTCCGGCGTTTCGTCATGGTTCATCAACCACTTCACGGCCTGATCCAACCGGGCATTCGCGATCTCATCCGGCTCGGTGCGCCAACTGGTCGCCGACACCTTGCCCATCTGCTCCCGTATCTTCGGGTTGATCTCTGCCATCAGGCCGTCGAAGGTGGCCTGCAATTCCTCTGGCGACACCTTTGGATCATCCGGTTCGATCATATCGTCCATAATCACAGTCACGATGCTTTTCTCCTCTGGTAAATAGTTGCCATAGCTGACAAAAGCTCTTTGTTGTATTTCAACAGTCCCACGTCCAGATACTTGCCGCAATCCAGTAGCATCTCCCCAATCTTGGGCAAGACGTTGTACTTGTAAGAGATGGCATAGGTGATGGCTTTACTGGCATCCCCTTGATTCCACAGGGGGTTCGTGGGCACACCAAGTTCGCGCAGCTTCCATGCCTGATTAGCAGATACCGGCGCATACAGCCAGCGCTTGCCCTTCTTGTAAAGGGCTTCGATTCCTTCGTACTCCGAAATATAAACTGTGACGAAATCCATGAGTTCGTCCAGCCCATTACCGGCGCTGAAGACCGGCCCCTCCCCTACTAGCCGTTCACGCTGTACATGCCAGAGGGAATACCTGCCGAAAAAGTCAGCAGCTTTCTTGATCTTCCTGATCGTGGGCAGGTTGTCGAGCGTCTGGTCGAGCGAGTCTGCTTTGTAATTGAGATCGGCTTCCATCGTGTAGAACGGAGCCGTGATGCACAACATATCCTCTTTACTGACACCCAGCGTCAGTACATCGTTCTCTTCGTTGTGGTTCCAATTGCTGCCCGATTTGCTGACCGTTCTGCCGATGCTGTAGATCACCCCATCAGCCATAAACTCGCCTTTCTGCTCATCACGCAGATCGACAGGCGCTTCGCCGATGGTGGTCATCGTGATCTCTTCATCCTCAGCCTTGATGTACTCCTTGATACGCTCGTCGTATTTGTAACCGGCGAGGGTGCCCCCCGATAGGATCGCCAGATTTTGAGAGACACAATCGAGGATCATGGCATTCTCTTTTTTAGGAACGCCTGCACTTCCTTCCCACAGCCGCAAAATTCTGCCAAAGGCTTGGGTAAAAATGACTGGATTCTCCGTGACCGGTCGTGCCCAGATCATGCAGGATGCCGGGGGGATGTCAACGCCTTCAAGTAGAACATTGAAGTTAGAGATGCCCTGTATCTCGCCGAGGTAGGCTTGCTGGAGCAGCTTGGATTGATAATCTTTTGGCTGCACATTCCCATCCGCATCTAAACAACTGGTCGCATCCACAAATCCGAAACGGTAGCCTGCTGCTTGGAAAGCCTGTGCCAACTCCTTCGCATCCTGAACCGAAGCCGCATACGCCAACGTCAGACGATCCTGAGCCTGTTCTGCCCATGCCTTGACGATCATTTGCGTCCAGTTATCTACGTGAAGGATTTTCATCGACTCCAGAGCGATCTCTGCATGAACACGGATCGGTTTTAGAGACGGTGCGAGATAGCCATTCTTCTGCCCCCACTCCATCGAGCGTGAAAAGGTAATCGCTTCAAAAGCGTTGCCTAGACCGATGCCATCGGCTCTGTAGGCAGTGGCAGTAAAGCCCACCAGCCGGGTCTTCTTACGACCGACCAGTGCGTCTATTTCCCAGATGCGATTGCGGAGCAGGTTGGCTCCCTTGCTCACTGCATGGTGGCACTCATCAATAATGAGTAGGTCGAACAGTCCATGCTCTAACAACTGGTCTATGCGTTCCGATACCAGCACGTTGCGGCGGGAGAGTTTGGCCTTCTTGACGAAGATCGCATCGCCGACATGGGTGATATTGAGATCGTCCAGTGTGATCGGTTCGTAATCGGTGGGCACACGGTCGGTCAAAGTGGGCACACTGCCAACGATGATCCGTGCTTCCGGTGCAGACAATTCCGCCATGACAATCCCAACCGAAGGGACGGTTCGATAGCCGTTCGCCAGCACTTTGTTTTCCCACTCTGGCACATTCTCCATCATCCGTAGGTAAGTCTGATTGATGAGATGCGCCGGGGCCAAGACCATCGCCCGTTGCTTGGTCAGATCGAGAGACTGCTTCATCAGGTAGATGAATACAATCGTCTTGCCCAAACCTGTGCCCATGATGCTCAAGGTCGAGCGAAAGCCACGTACCCATGCAGCTTGGATCGACTGTTCGCAGAGAAGCTGATAATCGCGAAGCAGTAGTTTACTCATCGGTCTCCGTTCTCCCAGAATTCGATCTGTTTGTATAGTTGCTCAATCCATTGGTAAAGTTCCATGCCGTCTTCTTCAGACAAAACATCTTTGCCCAGCCGGATCATATGTCCGTTCAAGATCAGGTTTAGCGCCACGTATTCCTGACCGACGATTACCGGATCGACCTCGTTTTCGTCAAACATCGGACACCTTCATGCAGCGCTGGCAAATTCGTTTCATACGGTTGCCTTTATTGCCCACAGGTCGGAAGGCCAGCTTGCCGACCGGGGAACCACAAATGTCGCAGGGGTCGTTATAGCGCTTCCGAATGCTGCTGATCGACCACACTTGACGACCGTACTCGTTCGAGACCAGCCCATAGAGCCTCCCCGCTGCAAATTCGGTATCAATGGTGTATTGGGTCATTGTTGAACTCCAGCATGAACAGGTCGAGCGTAGTTTGTGCCCATAAGCGCCCATCCATGTAGGTAGGGGTGGCAGGGGGCAGGATTGAGAACACAACGGCACCGTTCATATCACGGCTGGCAACTTCGGCATGACCGCCGCGCTCCCTACAAAACGAAATAAAGGCTCTCTCGACTGGTTCTGTCCAGGTGATGGGGTCTCGCATTCAGGGTCTCCTTTGGTTCTGCTAGAAGGCAGTTTTATATTCATTTCGATCTCTAACCGCGCACGGGCGGTCTTATAGACATTGGTGCTGATGTTGCATTCCTTCGTGATGATGGCTTGCGTGATCGGCTTGCCAGTCAGCAGTCTGGCTCTCATCGTTTCGACCGTTGTACGCAGCTTCGAGGACGAATTGACCACCTGCTTTAGTTCGGCCTCGGTCGAGATGTCGGTGATCCAGTGCAGCGAGGGTCGGCTTGCCAGCAGGTACACGTACTTGCGTTCGTTGGTGCTGTGCGGCCTTATACGCTCGGCGGCCTGCTGCATCTCGGACTCCTCCACAAAATCGACAAAGCGCTGCGCCAGTTTGTGGCTGAAGGTGCGGTGCGAATAGCCATCGTTGCGAAAGTGATACGGCACCTTCTTGTAGGTGAACGTCAGCGGGATTTCTTCCATGATGTTGAGCAGATTTGCCCAGCTTTGTAACTCCCGCCACAGTACCGGGTACGGGATGCGGAATTGACCGATCAGAAGGGCAGCTTCCAAATCTTTATACATGTTGGTACCCCGGACATTCCCGAAGTGGTTCCAACTCACCCGTTCCGACCAGTCAGGTCGTACCCCGTTCACATAATCTTCGAGCAGCGTCCGTACATTCTTCGCTGCCACGACCAGTAAGCTGGGATGGTGTTCAATAAGGTATTCAATAACGGATACGTAATAATCAAAAAGTTTGTTATCGTGCCGACTATCTTCCCAGGGAATGTCAGGGAGGCTGATCTCGCGCCCCTCGACATCTTTGACCGCGTTCTCTGCTTCTTTTTTAGCCGCGTTGGTGGTTGTGATAAGAGCGCCCATGCTGGCCTGCACCCGGCTGACGGTGTTGTCGGAGCCTGCGAAAACGGTGGTACGGGCATTCGGGTTGCGGATTTGCGGAGCATAGGTCTCGACGATAGGGCGATCAAAAATAGCCTCATATAATTCGGGCAGCGTAGCGGTTGCATCGGCGATAATAATCGGGCGATTCTTCGGTATTTTTAGCTTATCTTTTTTACGAATTTCGAGGGTCTGCCCCACCAGTTGGATGTTGCTGGGGTACTTGTTGTCAGGGACTTCCAACCACTTGGGCATTTCGTGCTTCACTGCGTCATAGACCGAGTGCAGCACTTTGGGCTTGATCGACTTGAGAACGGCTTCCCGTAAATTCGGCTGATACTCGGTGGTGATAATGTCCACATCAATCATCGGGAACAAAGTCGCCAGTGACCAGCGGTCGTTTGAATTGCTTTTTATCGACTTATCCAGCAAGGTCAGGAAAGCCGCGCCGGAGATCATGACATCGTGATCCTGCCCTTTGTTCGCCATCATCGCCTGCCGTGTTGCCAGCGCAAACAATTCGATGGCCTCCACCTGCATCTGATCGCCGACATTCAAACCCCAGCCATCCCGATGGGGGACAAGCTGGTAGGTTCGTACTTCTAGGGGTGCCTGCATGACATGTAAAGGCGACTCGTCAATGATGATGGCATCCGGGTAATCGGCATAGTATTCAGCCAGAATGTGCTGATGGCGCATGACCGTGACCGGATACTTGCGCCGTTCGCGATCCTGCGACAGATAGCCGTTTTCAAGGCAGCGCTGGCGTACAGGGCAGATCGTCTGGCAGAACTCGCCGATGTTGTGATTGGCGGCACCCATCGCGTTCACCAATTCAATCTGGGCACAGTTCTCAGCACTGCGCCCCTTGAAATCGTACCAGTACCCAGGCCACGCCAGACCGGGGGCTTGCTCGACAATATCCAGATAAGAGGCTTTGAATTGGCTGAACCAGATGACGGAAGCCATTGAAAAATCGGCGAGTTGTTTCTCCAGCTTCAGGATCATGCCGCTTAGTAACTCGTAGGTCTCCCCCTCTTCAAAATCGCCCTCCTCCAGTCGTTCGCGCTCGGCAGCGATCTGGGCTTCGAGGCGGTGTTTTTCATGGCGCTTACGGGCATAGGTGGGTTTAGCCAATTCCTGCGCGGCCTGAATGAGCGAGAAAGACTTGCCAGCGCCGGGGGGTGCTTTGAGCATGAGAATGCCGCCGTCACCCCGCTTGCGCTTTTTGTAATTGGACAAGAACTGGTGGATGCAGGCTTTCATCGAGCGCAGACCCTTCCCCCGAATTTCTTCCAGTGACAGGATGTCATCCCCTGTCACCGGTTTGTAGTTGGGGTCGATGATGCTGTAATCGGGAATATAAGCCGCCCGACCCGGTTCTTCCGGTGGGACGGGCTTATCAAGATGGGCTTCGATGTAGGCTTTAGAAGCCTCCGCGCCCAGATTTTCCAGCAGGTTGGTGATGTCGTAACCCGCTTTCATATTGGGCAAGTCTTTATCCCAGAGCAGGCTGTAGGCGGTCAGGCCGATGCTGTTGGCGTAGGCACAAACTTTCGTAGAGAATGTGCTGCCTGCGCTGTCGTTGTCGCCGCACACGATCAGCCGTTCATAGCCCTCGGCTTTGATCCAATCGGTTTTGTTGGTATGCCAGACACCCGTGCCAAAGGACACGACCACGTTCCGGTAGCCGATCACCCATGACGAGATGCCATCCTTGCCACCCTCGACCAGCACAATGGTCGTATCCCCTGCCCCTTCACGGATGTGCCAGAAGTAGTCGGCGCTGCTGCCCATCGTGCGCTTGGTGGGGATTTTCGGTGTGCCTTTGGGATGGCGGCTCTGGTCAATCCGGCCTTCCAACATCCAACCGGAGGTCGGCTCGGTGTCTACCGTGCGCGGCTGCATCGGAATGACATGTGCCCAGCCATCGACTTCGTACATGATGTGGCGGCCTAGCTTGAAGTGCTTAATAACCGCATCACTCCAGCCGAATTTTCTCCAGTAGGGTTTGACGACCATCGCCGCTGCACCGATCATTTGCACGGTCGTCATCAGTTGCAGCGGCTTCTTCACAGGCGCGGGGGCATTGTGGATGGTCGTCTCCAGCGCTTCGGATACACCGGTACCCAATAGAGCAGCCAGTTGAGCCAGCGTGTGACGACCACATTTGCGGCAGTAGAGAGAGAAATCGTGCATTCGGATGAATAGACGATCCTCCCCATAGAACGGGATATTGTCCTTGTTAAGTACGCCTTGTTCGTATTGTTCCGGGACACAGAACGGGCACGGCAGATGCCACTCTGCCGAGTCAGTTGTATTGAGTCCCGGTAAATACGGGCGCAAATCTGCAAGTGTTGCGATTGACATCTACACAACCTTCAATCAATCAATACAAGGGGGGCATAAGCCCCCGAAGCACAACTTGTTTTTAATCTCAGTTGTTAAATGGCGCGTTCACATCCAAATCGCCAGGTACGGGTGCAAAACTGGCCTGTCCAGCTTGTACGGGTAGTGTCATCGGATAAGACGGAGCATTTAACGCAGGTTGTAGGAAGCCGTCCATAGGGCTTGCCTGAATTGCCATTAGAGAATCGCGGTAGCCTTCCATCGTGTACTCTCGTACTGTGGAAAGGAACTTGCCCAATTCTTCGGGGGTGAGCGAGGAGACACCGGCATCGAGCCAGTCGGCATTCTTGTCCGTGTGGAACGGGCCATCGACCTTTTCGACCGAGCCGTCGAGGAGCGTGAACTGTGGGATCATGGGCTGGTTATAGCCGTTCGACATCGCCATCGTGACCGAGAGCATGGCGGGGTAAACCGGAACCAGCGGACGGTTCTTGCTGGGCTGCCCATCGGGACGGTTGGGATAGGTGGGCACAAAGCGCTTGATGTAGGTCTGGCGCTCTTCGAGAGTTGCCAGCTTCAGCAAGCGATCCTGCATCCCCTTAAGCGGTACATGCTCCCCTGTTTCCGGGTTGAAGTAGCCGTTGATCGAAAAGTAATACATCAGGCCGGGAAGCGCGGTGTGGTCGTGCTTGCCGCCGAAAGCGTTGGCACGGACACCCTGTAGGGCGGCTGCCAGCGTTGCGTTCGTCCCTTTGAGGATGAACATTTCGTCGTCGTCCACCGAGTACACGATGTAGGTGGGCGTGGCCTGACACATGGGTTTTTTCAATTTCGGATCGTTGACTTCACTGTCCGAAAGCCATGCGGCGAACGGGCATGTCAAACAGGGGTTCTTGATCGCCACATAATCGCCAGTGGTCGGATCAAGGACGGAGCCGATCTTATGCTGAATGGGGGGTACGCCCTCACCCAACGCATAGCGGGGGTCAGTCACCATCGTACCGATATGGCGGTTCCAGGGGGTCAGCCCATTGGCGCTGGAGCAGATCGGAGCCTGACCGGGGGTCACACTGCGGGTACCAGCGGCATCAAAAGCCCACATCATTCGTGCGCCGATCATGTCACGGTCACGGGTGAAGGCCGACTGCACTTCCGGCAGGTTCTTCAACCCCTCCGGGATGGTCGTCTTGGTGAACATCAGCGGGTCGATCAACATGATCCGCATTGACTGACGGTACTCGGCTTCCCCCTCACGGTCTGTGACGGCAAGCTGCCCGACTGTCGGTCGTCCGTTAATCACCTTCGGGTGGTTGCTGGAGTTGGCCTGAACCACTTCGATCCGGCGCAACTGTACCGAGATGGCTTGGCGGTTGTTGACGAACTGCTGTGCGCCTTCAATCACATCGGCATCGTTCAGCGCGTCCTTAAGTTCCTGTGGCAGCCCTTCAAATGGATCAAAAGCGGCCTGAGCAGCGACCGGGGGCGGAGGGGGTGCCGGTGGGTAGGGTGCGGGTGCAGCCACAGCCACCACTGGTGGTTCATTGTCTTTCGGCGACACATCGGCGAAGTCTTTCGCGTCTTTCGTCACAGGTGTGCCGTCCTCATCGGTCAGGGGCACTATCGGGGGGTCGGCGGCCTTCGCAATCGACAGGTTGTCGGGGGGTGTTTGTTTGCCACGACCCATTACTTTTTCGTTCTTCTTAACAGGTGCAGTTGCCATTGTCTTGTAGTCCTTCCAATGTTGTACGTTTCCGGTGATTAGATGCTAATACAAAGCAGGCATGTTGTCAAGTCCTATCAAAGATTCAAGTGTGTTTTCCCCCTTCTTGGCGCGTTTCTTTTTTGGTTTCACGGGCATGGCGCTCTCCTCTGCTGGGGCGGTGTAAGACAAGCCCACAAGGTTCTTTTTGACCGACTGTGGGCGGAGTATGATATTGAAAGACGTGATCGTTTCCTGACGGGCGGTCTTATGCAGAATGACCGCTTCTGCTAACAGGTAAGCGATGTCGCCGAGAAAATAAAGCATTCCGCGTGTATCCTCTATCGGCATCCCTAACTGCTTGAAATAGTTAAGCCAGTATTGTTTTAGCGTGAAGTATTTATTGGTCTTCACACCCGTAAACCCGGTCTCGATGATGTGGGACACCGACTGTTCTAAGCAGTGGTGGTAGGGTGTCCCTCGTGGTCTGTGCCACCAATCTTCAAAGCCAATAAAGGTCACTAAATCGTATACTGGTTTCGACTCAGTTGGTGGGGCTACCACCGGTAGGTCACTCATTCATACGCACGTTGGGAAGATGTACCGGATGGGTCGGTTCATCCCCCTCAATCTGGTTTAAGCCTGCTGCAAGCTCCCCCCTGTTGGCGAGTATCTGGGCAACATCCATCTGGGCTTTAGCCGCCCGTAGATGCTCGTACCACTGGTGATTATTGAAGTTGTGATCTTCAGGCCGGATGTTCTCGAAGTACAACCGCGCCTCCAGCGCCACCTGACGGGCATCGTTAAAAGTTTGCAGCAACGAGGGCAGGACTTGGATATGGACTTCCATCTTGTTGAAAACCGTCTCGACCACTGCCATCCAGCGATCCTGTAACTCCTCATCCAAATCAACCCACTTACCCGAATGCTCGAAGGGCGGGTCATAGTGAATGAAGCGCTCGAAAGCCTTGCGTCCGTACTCGACTTGCACTTCTTTAGGGAGTGCCCGAAAGAAAGCATTCTCGATGCTGCTAAAACCGGACATAGTTAAGCTCCCAGCTTCTCTCTCTCGTACATGAACAGTTGCACAGGCCAGCATCGTGGCGTTCCGCAGTTTTTACCCTGCTCGTCTTTTTCCCACACAAAAATTGAAAATTCGGTGGCATTGGTGCCTCTGGAATAGAAGCTCGGTCGTCGGCTGCACACCCACTGGCGAATAGGAGCGTGGGTATTCCATAAGCCATAGTAGCGATCCATGCTGGAAGCGAACTGTGACTCCAGCAGAAAAATGATTTTGCCGTGCGGTCGTAGTAAGTCCCACGACTGCCGGATAAAAATCTCGGCGGTCGTGATCGATCCCATCCCCTCTGGCACAATTCCCCAATCATGCACGTCGAAAATTTTTTGCGTCTTCTCCACCCCTTTTACCGAGGGGCCGTAAGGAGGGTTCCCTACAGCGTAGTCGAAGGGTGTCAAATTTTTTTTCAAAAAATTTTGACTTGTGAAATTTTGCTCAATGTGATCGAACTCGATGCTCCCATAGGTTTCCAGCAGGGCACGATCTCCGTAGGGATTCCACTTAGGGTCTATATCAACCGTCACCAGCCGGGTACTGGCATACCCGGATACCCGGACGGCTGTCCTGCCCCATCTGCCGTCGCCGCAGCCCGGATCGAGAATGTCGAACGAGCCATAGCCCATCTCTACTGGCAGGATTTCGTCAATCAAGGTCTGCTCGGTGCGGTAGTAATCCAATGCACTCCGGGCAGGCAATTCTTTCTTATCGTCCATGTAGATGGTGGGCATAGCGCTCCTTACTTAGCCGGGAACAACAGGCGACCGAGGCATGAGTTTTGGAAGTTCGTGCCCCGGCAGACGGTTGTCACCTTACACAAGACAAACTGTTTCTCTACGCCGGTCATCTCCGGGGAATAGTTATTCCCGACCAGAGGATGCCATATCCCCAGATGAATATCGCCGTAGATGGTGAGAAAGGTATCCCCGTTGGCGGGGTGAGACGCGCCACAGACATGGCAGCGCACTTGCTTGACGTGGGCTTTTATCAGTGCGTTTTGCAGCACTTCTCCCGGATTATTGGGGTTGGGAGGCATTATTCACCCCCTTGCGGGAATGTTGAACACAAGCCAGTGTTATTGAACATGGTTTTCCTTCAGGATTTTTCAGTTGTCTATCAGGTTCTATCGAGTTACCGCATGAGTATTCCGGGCTTGGTATTCTGGACATCGGCAGCAGGCGGTTTAGCGTATTGCTGCCATTCTTGCTCGACCATACCGATGTGGAGGAGCGCTTGTTTCGCGGTCTGTAAATGGAGCTTTGATGAGGGTTGTATCGCGATGGCTCCGAGTGCAGTTTTGCCGATGTGCATGATGCGGACGATAAAGGCGACTTCAGCCAACTGTTGATGCAGCCGCTTGTTCTCCTCCATCAGTTGCGTAATCCGCTTCCGATCAGGTGACAACGACAGGTCGGGCAGTTGAGACACTTACGCCACCCCCCAACATGTACAGGAGCCACAGACACAGGAACATGCGCCAACCAGCATCGCCTAAAGCACCGGAACCGAAGGCTGGAGCGAGGTTAAAAGCAAAGCCAACGATGATGCCGATCACCACTAAAATCGCGTCACCCCTGCCCCAGAGAAACATCGCCAGCAGGATCAGCGACAACAGCACAAATACCGTTGCTGGCGTGGGCAGCACAAGCGGATAGATAAACCATCCGAGGAAAAAGGAGGTAATGAACAGGATCACTGCGGCGCGATTGAGTGTGACTTGCATAGCCGATACCTCATCCAGAAGCGTAGGTTTTCAGCGCTTCCTTCATAATCCGAACCTCATGCTCCACATGAAAATCATAGGTGCCAGGGTCGGGGGTTAAGATGCCATCGCGGACGGCTTTCTTAAAGCGATCCACGTCAACTTGTCGAACGATGTAGCCCTTGCGAGAGGGGTCGCTGTCGGCATACTGGTAAGCCAGTACCGGGTTCCAGCCGTCCTCTTTGATCTTGGTTGCAACCGTGATGACGGCTTTGTCATCCTTACCGCGCAGGATGGTTTTATCTGCGACAGTTGCTAAAATAGTGACTGCGGACTGTTCCGCCAGAATGCGGAAGGCTTCCATATCGCTGGTGATCTGTTTAGTGAGCGCCTGAGTGTCGTTTTCCTCATCGTCCACCACTGTATTCAGGTACAGCAGCCGCTTGACCAGCGGGTTTTCACTCAGTTCCGGGTCATGCAGGATCAGTGAAAGCTGATCTTCCAACGCTACCTTATCGGAAGTCATGACGGATTGCAGTACCGCCAGTTTTCCTTCAAGGACTGAAATATCTGTCGCTTTTTCCCTTAACCGAAGTTTGTACTCTTCGGCTGTAGGGGAGGTTACGGGAGTCAGTTCCATTTCATTTGCCTCTTTTATCTTGACAGTTTAACTGAGGTATGTCGCCTTTGTCAAACTTTTCGTTTTGGACTAGCTGCTGGTCAGGCTCCCCATCTTCTGGGCAAGCCACCAATTACCGTGTTCGCGGATCACATCCGCATCCGGTTTTCCACCGGCCTGCTTAAACATGTCGCCGTCGATGGTGCAGAGTACAATCCTCGGCTCATTGTTATGCTGGATCACGCCTGCCAGCAGGATGACGGTCGTGGAAAAAACGTGACCAATGACATGAATATTCTGGATGTTGAACACGCCGACCATTTCGGTTCGGAACCCCGGCATGGGGGGCACGGCATCGTCTACTACCTGAAAGACGATCTCTTCGTCCTCCCCCTCCGGGATGGGGGTGTAATGCTCGACTACCGCAAAGACGTTAGTTCCCATTACGATCCCTCGCCCTTTGGAATGTACTTGCGGTGG
>Ga0302322_100002248_pt1 | contig 16281 bp, 15 predicted proteins | sample Fen_T0_2_FD_203757 | JGI IMG/M metagenome (GOLD analysis project Ga0302322, IMG submission 203757) | Peat permafrost microbial communities from Stordalen Mire near Abisko, Sweden - Fen_T0_2 | ecosystem: Environmental > Terrestrial > Soil > Wetlands > Permafrost | place: Sweden: Abisko... | reverse complement strand
CCACCGTCGGCCTGCGCGCGCCGGTGCCGAGCATCGAAGCGGCGACCGGCAACATCCGCACGACGGTCAGGCTGAGTACCGCGTACAGCGCGACTGACCAGGTCGCGTTCCCGATCGCCGGGCCTAGCATGATCGCTCCGAAGACGATGAACGTGATCGAGTTGAGCACGCCGCCGAGCTCCTCCAGAAAGTAGCCGACCTCCCCGCCGTGCCTGCGGCGTAGCGCCCCGAAGGCGGCGCCGCCCACGAACGCTGCGATGAAGCCGGAGCCGCCGAGGCCGTCAGCGAGGCTGTAGGCGAGGACGGCGGTGGCAGCCGGGACGACCTGGAGCCACGGCTCGTCGATCCACTGCCGGTGGCCCGCGACCACGACCACGGCGGCGCCGAGGACACCGGCGGCGAGACCGGCGAGAAGCCCGTACCCGATTTCCTCGAGGATCAGCCTCACCGCCGCCACGTCGGTCACCTCGCCGGCGTCCGCCCGCGCGAGTGCGAGGACGATGAAGAACAGTGGCACGCAGATTCCGTCGTTGAGGCCGCTCTCGACGTTCAGACCCTGCCGTACCCGAGACGGGAGCGTGGGCAGCGTCACGACCGCCTGACCGAGCGCCGCGTCGGTCGGAGCGAGCACGATCGCGAGGAGGAGCGCCTCCGGCCACGAGAGCGCTCCGAGGAGGACGAGCCCCACGCCGAAGCCGGCGGCGATCGTGAGCGGCAGGCCGAAGCCCAGCAGGCGGGCCGGGATGGAGACCTCGTCGCGCAGCGCGCGGAGGTCGATGCGGGAGGCGTCGCCGAAGAGGACGAGAGCCAGCGTCGCCTCGGCAAGCAGCTTCACGGGCTCGCTCGAGATGCCGGGATCGACCAGGCCGAGGGCGTCGACGCCGACCAGCAGCCCGATCGCCGTGAAGACCATCGCGCCCGTGATCGGCGTCCCCTCGAGCCTCCCGGACACGGCCGCGAACCCGAGCAGGGCAAGCGCGATCAGGGGGAGCGCCCAGGTCACGTGCAGACCCTACTCGGGCCGGCAGAGGGCACCTGTGAAGGTCAGGCGGCGGTTGCGGCGGCCGTGGCCGAGATCGTGCCGGCGACGGTGCCGTCCGAGACGGTCCAGGCCGCCTGCACGGTCCGGGTGCCCCCGCCGGAGAGGGAGCAACTGCCGGCGAAGCCCGTCTGGTCGAGCGAGGTCAGCGTCCCTTCGCAGATGGCGCCGCCTGGGAGCCGCACCTGGAGCGCGCTGTCGGAGGCGTTCTGGCCGTCGCCCGTGAGGAGGTCGATCCTGAACGCGGAGCTCTGCGCCGCTGTGCCGCGGATCGAGAGGATGCCCGAGCTGTCGTTCTCGATCGTGCCGCTGAGGCTTCCCTGGAGCTCGGTCACAGCGGCGGCACGGGTGGAAGTCTTCGAGGTCGACGCCTGTTGGGGCACGGCGGCGAGCCCGAGCACGACGGCGAGCGATGTGCCCGCGACCCCGAGCGTGACGCCGACGCGGCGGGGAGCCGCGCTGCGCCCGAAGCGGAGAGCGGCGGCGCCGGCCACGAGGGCGACGGTGAGCGCGTAGAGCCAGACGAGCCAGGTCTGGTCGCGGTCGGTGCCGGCCAGGATCCCGTGCACGGTGGCGAGCAGCCACACCGCGAGCGTCGCGTAGTGCGCCCGTCGCCAGAAGCGATGGGGGAGACGCGACCTGAGCCTGTTCGTCACCGCGACGGCGAGCAGCAGCTCGAGCGCGACGACGCCGAGCCCCGTCGCGAGCGGGCGGTAGCCCGAGGTGAAGGGCACGACGAGCTGGGTGAGCGAGAAGGGCACGTAGGTGTCGAGGGCGATGCCGCCGACGTGGATCGCGATGAAGAGCGCGGCGAGGAGGCCGAGGAACCGGTGCACGTCCTCGACCGCGAAGCGCGGGAAGCCGGGAACGCGCTTCTTGCCCGCGAGCAGGATGCCGGCGAGTACGCTCGCGGAGACGAGCAGGTAGGCGAGCACGCCGCCGGCGCGGGCGGCGTACCAGACCGCGGTCGTAGGGGCTAGATGCATACGGCCTTCTCCGCGCTGGCGGGCCAGGCGCCGGCGAAGACCAGGCCTTCGTCCGACACGAACCGGCCCTGTAGGCCGCGTGACTCCAGCCAGCCGGGACCGTCGTCGCCGAGCAGGAAAGCGGTCTTGGCGGCCACGTCCGCGGCGAGGCAGGAGGCGGCGCAGACGGTGACGCACTCCCAGCGCGGGGTGGCAGGCGTGCCGGATGCAGGGTCGATCAGGTGATGGGCGCGGCCACCGTCCGCGCGCTCCCATGAGCGGCTCGTGACGCCGCTCGTGGCGAGGGCGCCGGCATGGAGCGTGACGGTGTCGCCGCCCGGGAGCGCCACGACGAGCTCGCCGCGGGTGGCGAGATCGCCCCCGGCCGAGACGAAGCCGTCGCCCTCGAGCAGCGCGAGCGCGTCGTCGACCGCACGTCCCTTGACGACGCCGTTGAGGTCGACGCGGAGCCCCACCGGTCGGCGGACGAGCAGGCCGGAGAGGCGCACCTCGCGCCAGCGCCCGGCGGGCACGGGATCCCGCAGCTCCGCCCGGCGGATCTCCGCGAACGTCCGGTCGTAGCCCGCCGCATCGAGGGAGGCAGCGATCGTGGGATCGCAGATGCCGCGCGTCGCCTCGGCCGCACGCAGTGCGTCGTCGAGCGCCGTGGCGAGGAGGGGAGAGACGATCGACGCCTCTGCGGGAGAGCGGTTGAGCCGCTCCAGGTCGGAGTCGGGCCGGAAGCGGCTCAGGGATGCCTCGAGCGCCTCGAACAGGCGCTCGACGGCGACGACCTCGGCCGCGGTGGCGCCGCCGACCACGACCTCGCATCCCATTGCGCTGAAGCGGTGGGTGCTCACGAGGTGTGAGTCGACGCCTGCGGTGGGCTCGACGAGGACGCCGACGATCCGACCGAGCCGGATCCGAAGAAGGAGCTGCTCTGCGCCGCCTCCTGGCTGATCCGCGGCGAGACGCCGAGGCTGCCTCCGGCGGTGGCGGCTGCCGTGCCGCCGCTGCCGGTGTGGGCGCCGCGGACGAGCACCGAGAGGACGCCGAAGCCGACCGCCGCCGCCCCGGCCGACGCGACCTTGACGAGACGGGCGCGCCGGCGGGCGGACGAGAGGCGGGAGTTGGAGGGGGTCGAGCTCATGTCACCATGAAAGCGCGTGCGCCTGAGAGCCGCCTGTGGCCGCGGTTGTGCCGGGGTTAATGAAGGTTAAGCGGAAGCCAGGAACGGCTCCGTTCGCAGCGGCGGAGCGATCCGCCGAGCCTCCCGGCGGCACTCCCGCGGCGGTTACGCGCTCTCGGGCGAAATCGTTCGACGGAGAAGGAGGGATTCGAACCCTCGATGGAGGAGTTCACCCCCATAACGCCTTAGCAGGGCGCCGCCTTCAGCCACTCGGCCACTTCTCCCAGCAGGTGCTCATAGTATCGGCAAGTGCTGCCGGCTTGACCACACCGCCTGACGCCGGCCGCCGCCGTCAGTCGTGGATGCGACCGATCAGCTCTGAGCGCTTCAGGACCTTGACCTCGATCCCGCCGAGGCGCACGTCGTAGCCCGCCTCGTGGGGGTAGAGCACCTTGTCTCCCCGTTCGATCCCGTTCGGCTCGGAGCCGACCGCGGTGACGATGCCCGTCCGCACGGCGACCGTGGAGAGAGCGGACGCGGGCAGGATCAGGCCGGCCCGCGTCTCCGTCTCGTCGCTGACGGGCTGGATGACGATGTACTCGTCGAGGGGCTCGAGTGACGAATCGATGTTCTTCGACTCCTCCAACATCAACCAAGCATAGGTCAGAGACGGCCCGCGTCGACGATTCGCTGCAGGAACTGCTGCGTGCGCTCCTCGCGGGGCGCCGAGAAGATCTGCTGCGGCGGCCCCTCCTCGAGGATGGCGCCGGCCTCGAGGAAGCAGATGCGGCTCGCGATGTCTCGCGCAAAGCCCATCTCGTGGGTCGCGATCACCATGGTCATGCCGCCCGCGGCGAGCTCCCGGATCACGTCGAGCACCTCCGCCACGAGCTCCGGGTCGAGCGCGCTCGTGACCTCGTCGAGGAGCAGCAGCTCGGGCTGCATCGCGAGCGCCCGCACGATCGCGACGCGCTGCTGCTGGCCGCCCGAGAGCCGGTCGGGAAACTCGGTGCGCTTGTCGGCGAGGCCGAACCGCTGGAGCAGCGCCGCCGCCTCCGCCTCGGCCTCGCGGCGCGGGCGGCGCAGCGCCTTGCGGGGCCCGAGGGTCACGTTCTCGAGCACGCTCATGTGGGGGAACAGGTTGAAGGACTGGAAGACGATCCCGATGCGGCGGCGGATCGCATCGACGTCGACGTTGCGCGCCGTGATCTCGCTGCCCCCGACCGTGATCCTCCCCGCCTGGATCGGCTCCAGCAGGTTGACGCACCTGAGCAGCGTCGACTTGCCGGAGCCGGAGGCGCCGATCAGGCAGACGACCTCGTGCTCGCCGACCGTGAGGTCGATCCCCCGCAGCACCTCGAGCTTGCCGAAGGCCTTGTGGAGGCCTTCCACCTGGAGAGCGGCAGCCGTGCTCACGCGAGCCTCCCTGCCTGGTGCCGCTTGCGATCGCGCGCGATCAGCCAGTCCGTGAACCGCGCGAGCGGGATCGTGATCAGCACGAACAACGTTGCGGCGACCAGGTAGGGGGTGCCGTTGAACGTGGCCGACTGGTCGATCTGCGCCTGCTTGAACGCCTCGACCACGCCGAGCGTGCCGACGAGCGCGGTGTCCTTCTGCAGCCCGATGAAGTCGTTCAGGAGCGGTGGGATCACACGCCGTACCGCCTGAGGCAGGATCACGAACCGCAACGACTGGCCGCGGGAGAGGCCGAGCGAGCGGGCGGCCGCCTCCTGGCTCGGGTGCACCGACTCGATCCCCGAGCGATAGACCTCGGAAACGTACGCCGTGTAGACGAGCACGAGCGCGACGACGGCCCAGAAGAACTGCGAGCTCGGCATCCACGAGAGCCCGAGCGCCGGCATGCCGAAACCGAGTATCGAGATCACCAGGATCGTGGGGATCCCGCGGAAGAGGTCGGCGTAGACGATCGCGAGCGCGCGGAGTGGAAAGAACACGGGGCCGGGGAGCGAGCGCAGGACTGCGACGAACAGCGCCGCCGGGAGGATGAACATCTCGGCGACGCAGAACAGCTTCACGTTCAGCCAGAAGGCGTTGAGGATCTCCGGGAAGCTGTTCCGGTAGATCTGGCCGTCGAGGAAGTAGGCCTTGAACGCCTCCCAGCCCGGCGACCGGGTGACGATGACGACGACGACTGCCACGAAGGCGGCCGTCGAGAGGAGGGCGATAGCGACCGTCCTCGCCTCCTTCGAGACGTGGACGGTCGCACCGCCGAGGATCCGCGAGTTGCGGCCTTCGTTCAGGGCGCTACTTCAGGACGGGCGCGCCGGTCGCCTTTGCGAGCCAGATGCGCTGGAGGTTCTTGATCGTGCCGTTCGCCCACAGGCGGTTCAGCGCCTTGTCAACGCAGCCGGTGAGCGTGTTGCCCTTCTGAAGCACGAGCCCGAAGTGCTCCTTCGAGCCGCCCGATGCGAACTGGCCGATCACCTTGCCGTCGGGAACCTGCACGGCCGTGACGTAGAAGGCGGTCGGCAGGTCGACGACGAGCCCGTCGATCTGGCCGGTCTTGAGCGCCTGCACCGCCGCGTCGTTCGTGTCGTAGACGAGAGGCTTCGAATCGGGCTTGATCGTGTTGACGATGAAGTTGTAGCTCGTGGTGCCGATCTGGGCGCCGAGCTTGTACTTCTTCAGCCCGTTGATCGAGCGGACGGACGCGATCGGCTTGCCCTTCCGGCCGACGACAGACTGGTTGACGAAGTAGTACGCCTTCGAGAAGTCGACCTGCTTCGCCCGCTCGGGGCTGTACGAGACTTCCTGCACGTAGAAGTCGAAGCTCTTCTTGCCCGGCTTGTACGAGTTGTTGAAAGGAACGTACGTCCAGGCGACCTCGCTCTTTGCGAAGCCGAGCTGCTTGGCGACGGCGTACGCGACGGCGGACTCGAAGCCCTTCCCGTTCGTCGGGTCGCTCACCTTCCACGGCTTCTTCTCGGGGCCGGCGAACCACGGCGGGAAGGCCGGGTTGTCGGAGCCGATGGTCAGCTTGCCGTCGCTGATCAGGTTCAGGTCGGCCTTGGCGCAGCCGGGGATCGCAGCGGCCGTCCGCGACGCGGCCGGCTGGCCGCTCGCGGTTGCTGCCACGGCGAGCGCAGCAAGGGCGACGAGTGCGATGAGTGCTTTGCGCATTGCGAATCTCCCTCTCAGGGGTTGTGGAGCGGCGCGAGCGTATCACGCCTCAGGCGTTGCTTCACTTTTCATAGCATTGGACGTGCGCTCGGCGGATACGGTTAGGCGATGGCCTCGCCGTTCATCGAGATCGAGGTCGGGGAGCGGGTCGTCAAGGTCACGAACCCCGACAAGGTGCTCTTTCCCCAGGCGGGGCACACGAAGCGCGATCTCGTCGGCTACTACCTGGCCGTCGGGGATGGGATCGTGCGCGCGCTGCGCGAGCGTCCGACCCAGCTGCGTCGCTTCCCCGACGGGATCGAGGGCGAGCAGATCTACCAGAAGCGCGTGCCCGAGAAGCGCCCCGAATGGATCGAGGCGGCGCGTGTCACCTTCCCCTCGGGCCGGCATGCCGACGAGCTCTGCGTGACCGAGCTGGCCCAGGTCGCCTGGGCTGCGAACCTGGCCGTGATCGACTTCCACCCGTGGCCCTCCCGCCGCGTCGACACCGAGCGTCCCGACGAGCTGCGCATCGACATCGACCCTCAGCCGGGCACCGACTTCGGCCACGCGAAGCAGGTGGCGGCGCTCGTGCGGGAGGTGCTGGCCGAGCTGGGTTACGTTGGGTGGCCGAAGACCTCCGGCAACCGCGGCATTCACATCGCCTGCCGGATCGAGCCGCTGTGGGAGTTCCCGGTCGTGCGCCGCTGCGCTCTCGCGTTCGCGCGCGAGATCGAGCGGCGCGCGCCTGACCTCGTCACGACGGCCTGGTGGAAGGAAGAGCGGGGCGAGAAGGTCTTCATCGACTACAACCAGAACGCCCGCGACCGCACGATCGCCTCGGCTTACTCGGTGCGACCGCGCCCGGACGCAGCCGTTTCGGCGCCCGTGACGTGGGACGAGCTGCCCGATGTCGAGACGGAGGACTTCACGCTCGTGACGATGCAGGAGCGCTTCGCGTCGCTCGGCGACGTGCAGGCCGCCATCGACGACCGCGTCTGCGATCTCCGGGTGCTGCTCGAGTGGGTCGCGCGCGAGGAGGCAGAGGGTGTCGGTGAGGCGCCGTACCCGCCGAACTTCCCAAAGATGCCGGGCGAGCCGCCGCGCGTGCAGCCGTCGCGGGCAAAGCGGGAAGCCTCCTAGCCGGCGTCGCCCAGCAGCAAGCTCACGCTGAGCCCGCCCGGCTCTCGCGGCGGCCGCAGCTCCGCCCAGGTGCACGCCCGCGGCTCCTTGTCCGGCCGGAACCGCAGCAGCTTCGTCCCGTGGCGGAAGCGGTGCCCCTGCACCTTGTCGTAGCGCACCTCGGCCACGAGCTCGGGCCGCAGTGGCTGCTCCTCGAGCCCGGAGCCGCCCCAGCGGTTCGGCTCCGAGAAGCGCGGGTGGGGCGCCTCGTCGAGGAGCGGCAGCACCTTCTCGGCGATCGCCGTGTGCCGGCTCGCGGCCACGGCGGCCGAGCCGACGTAGTCGATCTCGCCGTCGTCGCGGTAGAGGCCGAGCAGGAGCGTCGCGATCTTCTCGGGCTTCGACTTCCAGCGGACGCCGACGACGACGCAGTCGGCGGTGCGCTCGGGCTTGACCTTGACGACGGCACCGCGCCCGCCGGGCTCGACGGGGAGGTCGAGCCGCTTGGCGACGACGCCGTCGAGCCCAAGCTGCTCCAGCTCGTGCAGCCAGGCCTCGGCGGCTGCGGGATCGCCGACGGAGGGCGAGAGGTCGAAGCCGGAGGCGTCTCGCTCCAGGGCGGCGCGGCGCTCGGAGAACGGCAGCCCCCAGAGCGGAACGCCTTTCCAGAGAAGCACGTCGAAGGCGATGAATCGGGCGGGAATCTCGCCCGAGAGCTTGCGGATGCGGCTCTCGGCGGGGTGCAGGCGGGTCTGCATTGCGTCGAAGTCGATCGCGCCGTCGATCGTGATGACGATCTCGCCGTCGATAGCCGAGCGCGGCGGTAGGAGATCCCCGAGGGGCGCGAGCTCGGGAAAGTAGCGTAGGAGCGGGCGCCCGTTGCGCGACCAGAGGCGCACCTCGCCTCCCGCGTTCTCGAGCACCCCGCGGAACCCGTCCCACTTCGGCTCGTAAGCCCAGCCTGCTCCCGTGGGCAGTTCGCGCACGAGCTCAGCCTCCATGGGGGGAAACGGGACGGCCGGATCGAGCTCCCGGGGCCGCTCGGTGTCGCGCGCCATCACGGGAACGTACTACGCTCTCCGCTCCATGCGTCGCGTTGTCATCACCGGGTTCGGAGCCGTCACCCCGATCGGGCTCGATGCGCAGTCCACCTGGGAATCTGCGGTCGCGGGCCGGAGCGGCGTCGGATTCATCGAGAGCTTCGACGCGAGCGAGTACCCGGTGCGGATCGCCGCCGAGGTGCGCGGCTTCGACCCGTCGGCGCTCGTGCCGCCCAAGGAGGCGCGCCGGATGGACCGCAACGTCCTGATGGCGGTCGCCGCCGCGCAGGAGGCCTGGGACGCGGCCGGCATCGAGGGCATCGACCCGACGCGTGTCGGAATCCTCGTCGGCTCGGCGATCGGCGGCATCGCCACGATCGCCGAGCAGCAGCGGGTACTGATGGAGCGGGGGAGCGACCGCGTCTCGCCGTTCTTCATCCCCTCGGCGCTCGTCGACACCGCGAGCGGACAGATCGCGATCCAGCTCGGCATCACCGGGCCCAACTTCGCTCCCGTCTCGGCCTGCGCGACCGGCTCGACGGCGATCGGCGAGGGTGCGGCCACGATCGTGCGCGGCCAGGCCGACGTCGTGCTCGCGGGCGGTACCGAGGCCGCGATCACGCCGTTGATCCTGGCCGGCTTCTGCGCCATGCGCGGGCTGGTTGCGGAGGAGGTCGACCCCACCCTGGCGATGCGGCCGTTCGACGCCACACGCGCCGGCTTCGTGATGGGCGAGGGCGCGTGCATCCTCGTGCTCGAGGAGCTGGAGGCCGCCCGGGCGCGTGGGGCGACGATCTACGCGGAGGTGCTCGGCTACGGCGCCTCGAACGACGCGCACCACCTGGCCCAGCCCGAGCCCGAGGCAACGGGCGTCGCCGCCATGATCACGGCGGCCCTTGCCGCGGCGGGCATCGCGCCCGAGCGGGTCGGATACGTGAACGCGCACGGCACCTCGACGCCCCTCGGCGACCTCGCCGAGACGCGCGCGCTCCGCCAGGTGTTCGGCAAGCACGCCTATGAGCTCGCCGTCTCGTCGACGAAGTCGGTGACCGGCCACTGCTTCGGTGCCGCCGGCGCGATCGAGGCGATGATGTGTGCGCGCGCGCTCCACCAGCAGGTGCTGCCGCCGACGATCAACTACCGCACGCCCGATCCGGAGCTCGACCTCGACTACGTGCCGAACGAGGCCCGCAAGGTCGATCTCGACGTGGCGCTCTCGAACGCGATGGGCCTCGGAGGGCACAACGGATGTATCCTGCTCGGCCGGGCTGGAGAATGATGCCGGCCTGCGTCCGGCCGAAATCCGCCCGGACTTCGGTCGCTTCGTGCATCTGGAACCGAACGACTCGGCCCGGCTGTCCGTCGGACGAGCCGAACCAGATCGCCTAGCGAGCGGCGCCGAACCTGCCTCGCGTGCCCTCGCGCGAGCCGGCCTGCAACCGCTCGCGTGTACGGTCCCGCAACTCGTCGGAGGCGTCGGCCACATCGATGGACAGCTTCCGGAGGACGGCAGGCCGGTCATCCGGGAGCTCGTCGTCGACCTGGTGCACAGGCGCGTTGCAGGGTTCCTCCCAATCGAAGAAGCGCCATTCGGTCCCGAGCACGAGAGGATCCGGGAACGTGTGCTCGTCGTAGAAGTCGACAAATGCAGCCAAGGCACGCCCAAGCCTGGAGAGAACGTCGCGAAGGTCGGCGCCGAATGGGCGGTCGACCGACCCGGCCACGAGTGGAAGAAGCTCGGCGACCGGGGCGACGTGATCGTTCAGCCAAGGCGTGACGAACTCGGTCGAGCGCAGCCAGCGGATCGTTGTCTCGTCAAGGGTTTCGCAGATCCGCGTCAGCGCGACCCAGTCCTCCTCGGCAAGACCTTCTGCATCACGGTCGGACGTCGGCCGGTCGCGGTCGGTGGCGACCGGGTGGCGGTCGGTCTCTGCCCGGCCGCTCCCTCCGCGCCGAGCGTCATCAGGCCTGACACGCCCACTCACGGATGCCGACCGGCGACCATGGGCGTCACGAATCCGATCGAATTGCGTGACAGCGACGGCCGCGGCAATGACCACCCCAATCAGCCACCATTGTGGGGTGGTGCCGGTGGAAAGCGCGGCAATGAGAACGCCCACGACCGCTGCGGCCGCCGCCACCCACAATTCGGCTGCTCGGCGCCCTCGCACCCGCCGAACGATATCGGCGAACCACGTACGTGCGAGCCCCGGATTACCTCAAGCGGTGACGTTCGTGCTGATGGCCTGTCCTCGAGTCGTGCGCTGGATCGTCGGGAATCCGGTTGCGGGTGACCATCGTCCCTTGACTGCTGGACGATCTGCCTGGCCGATCGACGACTTTCCTACTCGTGCGGGGGCAGTTGGCCGCAACCGCGCGCCTCGTTCAGGCACAGCGTGACGAGTTGCACAAGATCCTTCTGTTGCCAGCTATTGACAAAGTCCGCATGGGCGCTGAATTGGCCGCCTGACGCGAGCGTGACGGTGCGTCCGGGTGCGATCGGCGGGAATTGCACCACGAGGGTCAGCGCCGGTAACGGCACCGGTCGTCGCGAGGGGCAGCGAGTCCCGATGGGGTATGCGACGTGAGACGTGTGGTCGGGAGAATCGAGGCTGTGCCCGTCCCAACAGCTCGGGAACGAGACGCTCAGTTCGAGCTGCGAGTTCGGTGGACAGGTCGGGACGCTGGATGTCGCCCGGCCGGACCCCGATCCGACCGCACGGCAATCCCAGGAGACGATTCTGAGGCTCTGCGGCTTCCGTGCCATCATGTCTCCGGCAACGACGCGGAATCCCGGCGGAAACGCCACCACGTTTCGCACCGTCTCTCGCCGGTAGTACACCGACGCCTTCGTGGGGACGATCGGCTGCGCGTCCGCATATACGGTCGGAACCCAGTACGCAGCAGTATCGGAGAGCCGATCGCACGTCGTCGCAGCCGACCTCAGCGTGGCCAGGACCGAGAACGCATTGGTGGAGCGATTGCCGAAATACGTGTGGTTGTGTGACGCGCCTGGCTTGCGCGGGAAGCGGATCAAGTCGTCGCTGTTTCGATGGCTGAAGCTGCAGGCGCTGGTGAAGAACGCATTGGGAACCCCGGCGGCGGCGAGAGCGGCACCGCCGGTTCCGCCGGCGCCCCCCAGCAGAGCCACGGTCGTCAGGACGCCGAGATACACCAGAGATCGTCGTCTTCGCCTCTGCACGCCGCACACAATCGTAGCCGCGGTCGAACTGTCGTAGCCCGGCCGGATTGCTCCCGCCGCGGTCGGTGTCCGAATCGGCCTGCGACGTTCGAAGCACACTGCAGGGCCGAGACCCTGTGCCGTCGGCTCCTAGCCCTTGCGGTGGTGGAGCGTCGGGTGGAACCAGAGCAAGAGGATGCCGACCAGACTCGCCGTAAGGCCTAACGCGTCCGAGAGATGCACCCCATGCTCGTGCGTGACGGTGAGGACGACGGCAGTGCTGCCATGGAAGTTCACGGTCAGGAGGAGCGCTCCTGCCACGACGAATACCACTCCTGCCAAACGCACCACGGGGCCAGTCTAGCGACGGTCGTCGCGCGGGCCGCACGGCGGATCGGCGGCGGTTGGTGCTCCGCTCGCGGCGCAGAGCGATGCGCCTTCCAGGGCGTCAAGGGTTCGATTCCTCCGGGGCGGCCGTCGTGTCAGACCGGCGATAGGATCATCAGCGTCATGAACCTCGTCGACGCCCAGCGGACGGCACGGCTGCTGTTCGACCCTGAACTTACGTCCGGTCGCCTCGGCGAGAGCGACGTTGTCGACGGACAGGCCATCTCGACGCTCAGGGCGCCACCCAGTCTCCTGCTTCGCAGCCGACTTGCGGCGGCGTCATCCGCGAAGTTCGGGTGGACAGACGGAGTCGCAATGCAACTCGGTCATACGCTCGCGGTGAGGAGGGCCTTGCTCGGTGAGGACGCCGTCGGCGCACCGCGCTTCTTGGTGCGTATCGACGAATTCCCCTGCGCAGGAGTCTCATACGCGCCCGAACGCTACGGTCTCGAAGCCTTCGAGCGGTTTGTCGACGCGTTGGCCTCAACCGGCAATCCCTATCTCCTCGCGGTCGTCCCCGAGCTTGCGAACGAGTACCTCAACGCCAGCGGCACTGGCGACCGCGCTCTCTCGGACGAGGAGTGCGACCTCCTCCGTCGCCTGCCGAGCGACAAGGTCGTCATCGCGCAACACGGCACGACGCACAGAACCAGGTATCAGAATCCGCGACGGCATTCCGAGCTCTCGGGCCTCTCGCCAGCCGATCTGGCGACGGTTGTCGACAGAGGCCGTGAGACACTTCTCCGGCTCGGGTTTCAGCCGCGGATCTTCGTGCCGCCCTTCAACCGCTTCGACGATGCGTCCTGGAACGTCTTGACGGATCGATTTGACGTCGTCACCGGAGGACCAGAGACGCTGCGGATCGTCGGTGCGCTGCCCGCACCTGTGTGGCGCGGGAGCGCGGTCTACGTTCCCAGCTATCGCCCGCTGTATGCGCGTGCCTCCTCGATGATCGCGGCGGTGGAGCAGCTCATCGATCTGCGTCCAGGTACGTGGATCCCTGTCGTGCTGCACGTCAGCTGGGAGGTCGACGACGGATTCCGCGGCCTGCGTAGGCTCGCTGACCTCATTGCGCCGTACGCGACACCCTGGTCAGAGTTCCTGTCGGCCGTCGACCGCAGCTCCGGCCCGTCGCGACCTGTCCCGGCTGGCCCTCTCTCCGCGTAGCGTCGAATCACCCAGCGGCGATGTCGACGCCCGGTGGCTCGGACGGGCGACGAGAGGACAAGCGAATCGTCCCGGGAACAAGGGGAAGCTGTGCCCGTGCGATCGCGGACGTGCACACGATCAGCAGCTGCGGAGGGCTGGCGCTCGTGGACGATCATCTCGGCAATCTGACCCCAGAGCTCGCGCTCGTCGATCCCTCCCTGGCGGAGGCGGCGCGCGCCTGTCTCCCGTGGCCCGGTGACTGTCTTGCGCCTCGGCCCCGGGTCCGGACGCTCCCGGCGACAGACGTGCAACTCGTCGACGTCGTCGGGCCAGGCGATGAGGTCGCTCGCGCGAGCCGATGGAGGAGGGGAGGTGCCCGAAGACCGGCAGTTGCCGCGAGTTGGCTGGTCGTTGCTGCTCTGGTCGGATCCTCTCTCCTGGCTTTCGTTTCGTCGAGCAGTTCGTCGATGCCGCAGATCGTCTCGTCCGACAACCCTCCTCCCTCGAAGACACGGCCGGCACCTGCCGCTCGGCGTGCGGGAGTCATACGGCGAAACGCGGCGGGCACGGCGGGCACTGCCCTGGTCACATCTACGGGGCGCATCGTGATTCGCTGGCCTTCAGACCGGCGCGCGGCATACTACAACGTCGTCCTCCTCCGCGGTGGGACGAGAGTCGATCTGTGGCCGGCGAAGAACGTCGCCACGTATTCGCCGCCGCAGGCTGTCCGGATCGAGAGCGGCTCGAACGATCTGCGCTACCGCTGGTTCGTCTACCCGGGATATCGATCCAAGGGTGCCGTGCGATTCGGCCCGGTGCTCGCCAGTGGGACCGTGCCAGCCCGAACATCCACGCCTCGGTAGGACGTACGACCGGCGGATCGCTAGTCGCCCTGCTTTCGCAGAAGCAGGACAGTCTCATAGATTTCTTGACTATTGACATAATTACGACTGGCCTGCTCGAGCGCGTGCTTCCTCGCCGGGCCGCTGCTCGCGACGGCAAGGCCGAGCCAGGCGCGCCAGTATCCGCGATCTATCGCGAGCGCGTCGTCGAACGCCGCCGCGGCTCCTTTCGTGTCGCCGAGTTGGAGGAGGCCCTCGCCGAGCACGGTCGGCGGATAGGGAGACCATGGCGCCCAGCGGCGGGCCAGTCTGGCGTTCGAGACGGCAAGGGCCGGCTTCCCCCTATCAAGGGCCTGCTGGCCTTGCGAGAGCGCCTCGTTGCCCACGTACCCGACTCCCGCGATCAGGGCAACGCCTGCGACGGCAGCGCCGAGGCAGAGTCTGGCGCTGCGCCCAAGCGGCGCCGTCGTCGAGCGCCTTCGGGCGACAACGCAGGTGCTGCCCGCGAGGAACGCCGTCAGCGTGACACCTGTTAGCTCCCAGTCCCACTCGACCGCCGCATGGGCCGCATAGACGACGAACGCGGCGAGAGCGCCGGGCACGATCGGGTTGCGACGTGCCGCGATCCCGCTGCTCAGGATGACGGCTACCGCCGAAAGGAGGATTGCGAGCCCCACGGGCCCCAGCTCGGTCAGCGTCTCCAGGTACACACTGTGGGCGTCGCGCGCCTTGAACATCGCGCGCGGGTCACGCAACCAGTAGCGCTCGAACGCCCCTGCGCCGATCCCTAGGACCGGGTGCCCTCGATAGGCAGACAGCGCGACGCGCCAGAGGTCGACCCTGCCACTGCCTGAGAGGGTAAGGAGGTGGTCGTTCAGGTTCGACTCGGACGAGCTTGGCAGGGTGTTGAAGCCGCGCAGCGCTCGGTGAGCCATTCTGGAAGGCCCACCGGCCGCCACGGTTGCCATCAGAATCAGGATCACGAGAGTTACGACGGCGCCCGTCCCGAGCCACCTCCGCGTCGGGTCGGATACGGTGATCCGGGTCTCCGCGGCCATGATCAGGCACGACACCCCGCCGGCGAGAACAGCGAGGAGTGCGAGGACCACCATCATCGTGTGACCGTCGCTGGCGGCCTCGGCAAAGGAGGTCGTCGCATTCGTGAGCCCGTTCATCCGGGCGGCCGCCACCACGGCGATGATCGGCGCGACGGCGAGAAGCAGAAGAGATCCGAGAGTGGCGATCCTTCGTGGCGTCACCGCGAACATCACGGCAATGCCGCACACCAGCGCAGCGGCCGCGCCGCGGCTATACGTGAAGTACAGGGTGGGAGCCAGCACGACGAGCGCGATTGACGCCACGATTCGCTGAAGGCGCGATGACGCTCCAACTGCGACTCCGATCGCGAGGACGAGCCCCATCGCCGTGAACGTGCCGAGTCCGTTCCAGTAGCCGATCGGAGCAGAGAGGCGGTAACCGTCCGACGGATCGAAGTCGGCGAGTTGCCCGGGAGCCATTCGCGTTGCGAGGGCGTAGGCTGCGACAACCGTTACGCCCGCCATGATGGCGAACGCGAGATACGTCTCAGCTCCACGCTCTGAGAGCACGAGGACTGCGCTCGTTCCGAGCAGGACGACAAGGATCCGCTGAAACTCCAGAATGCTCAGAGCCGGCGCCGCAGACCACAGGGTTGAAAGCCCGATCCACGCGGCGAACAACGCGAGAGACACCACGAGTGCCACATCGCGCCACCCCGCGTCGGTCCTCGCGCCCACAGCGAGCCAGAGGATGAGGATCGCCGAGGCACCGAAGACGGCCGGGCCCCAGGACGTCGGGAAGTAGCCTCCCTGCGCAGAGCCCAAGGCAACCACGGCTCCGAAGGCGACGACCGCTGCGGGCAGCCAATCGACGACCGGCAGTGAGCCCGGGTGATGCACGGGCGCTGCGCTCACCTCGGCGCTTGCCGACGGAGGGGCCGCGGAGTCCACGTCTAGGCGCGCTGTTCGGGGCCGTCGGTCAACGCGGCGATGCCGCGATCCCGCGAAGCGGTGTGGGCTCTTCGGTCGCCTCTTTCACGGCGTGGCCGTACTGGGTGCCGTACATCTCGCGTGTCCCGGCGTTGGTCAGCGCGAAGCCGAGCTTTGCACATGGGCACGACCGCAGAACACGTGACAGGTCTCTCAGCATCGGTCGGTTCAGCACGTCGAGTCGAACGACGACGAAGAGGGCATCGCTGATCGTAGAGAGAGACACCGCGTCTCCCACCGCCAGCACCGGCGGAGCGTCGATGAGCACGAAGTCGTACTG
>Ga0302322_100002247_pt1 | contig 16283 bp, 4 predicted proteins | sample Fen_T0_2_FD_203757 | JGI IMG/M metagenome (GOLD analysis project Ga0302322, IMG submission 203757) | Peat permafrost microbial communities from Stordalen Mire near Abisko, Sweden - Fen_T0_2 | ecosystem: Environmental > Terrestrial > Soil > Wetlands > Permafrost | place: Sweden: Abisko... | reverse complement strand
GAAGGCATCAGCTGATCACAACCGGTGTGCGATGTTTGCAACCGCAGGAGCGCCGTAACACTACTTCGACCGGTAGTATAATTCTGGTTCCAGCCTTTTGTAACTCCCCGCGCGCGATTCGTTCAAAGAGCAGGTTTGCCGCAATCCGGCCCATCTCTTGAGCCGGCTGGCGAACCACGGTGAGTGGCGGAGAGGTCAAGTCGGCCAAGTCGAAGTCGTCAAAGCCGACCAGGGCCAGGTCATGGGGCATCTTTACGCCCAGGCTGAGAAGGGAAGCGAGAACATAACGAGTCGACAGGTTATTCGATGTGAAGAAGGCGGTTGGCGCCTTTGATCCTCTTAGCTTCTCGTTGATGAACCTCAACGTATTCTCTTGCGTGAAGCAGCCGAGCAGAGAATCCTCTTCAAGGCCTGATCCTTGCATTGCCCGGCGATAACCGAGGAATCGGGCGTTGATCGTAAACAGGCTCCGGCTGAGCCCAACGAAGGTGATTCGCTTGTGGCCGTGCTCGATCAAATGCTGAACGATTCGCCGCGAGCCGGCTGCGTTCTGAACCAGCACAACGTCGAATGCCGGGTCCGAGACCGGACGATCAAAGGCCACCACCGGCGTCTTGCCAAACATTGCCTGAGTGAGGCCCGAGCGCCGGAATCTGGCTGGGATCACCATCAGTCCATCGACATGCCGCTGCAGCATCTGCTCCGCCTCCGCGTACTCTGTGTCCGGATCTTCATTGGAGGTGGTGATGATCACTGAATGGCCGTGCTCCTTTGCTACAGAAGTTACCGCGTGAGCGCAGTTGGCAAAGAATGGGTCGTAGAGGTATGGGATGATCAGACCAATGGAGCGGGTCCGCTGCCCGCGGAACGCACGGGCGAGTTCGTTGGGACGATAATTCAACTGATCGATTGCAGTCTGAACTTGCTTTGCCGTTTCCGGCAAAACTCGCGCCGTACCGTTGAGAACGCGCGAAACGGTCATGGTGCCGACGCCGGCCAGGCGGGCCACGTCACTCATCGTCGGCTTCTGTCGCATCCCCTACGCTCCTCTCGAAGTTTGAATCCAATCGAGAATCGACGGTCCGCAGTATCCCGCAAATCGACTGACGCATATGAATTGAGTGCGGCGTACGATAGGATACTACCTCAGGACATGCGCTGATTTGCTTATCCATGATACTACCGTTGAGCCTTGTGGCCTCAACGAATCCACATGAGGACACAGGAACTGTTTGTCATAAGTGGCCCCCTGAAATATGGATTGCCCGGGCTCGCCTGATTTCGACGAATCGGGATTTGCGAGACATGCCGGGCGCATTCACGCGGTATCTTGGCGGCAAAGTTGGCCTGTATCCTGCTTCTGATCCTTCGGTCAATTGTAAGTCTCGAGCAGCTTCCGGTTCGGTGCAATGCTGGACAGAAAGGAATCGCAGTTCTGCCCTCCTTCCTAACAAGTCAGCAGACACTTGGCAGTTTCCTGGCAGGCAAACCAGTCGAGAGTGGCCTTGGGAGCGGCGACCCTGCCCAAATGTCAACGGGTTTCGGATCCTCCGGCTCCGCTCCAACCGCGTTGCGCCGTTGGCGCGGCGCAACGCGGTTGTCTATTGGCCCGTAGGCACAGGTCGGCTAGCGGAGCGCTTCAGATTCACGCGTCGAAACCTCTTGGCCCTACTGCACGGTGACACTAATCGTGAACGGCAGGGAGACCTGGTTCTGGCTGCCAACAATGGGGACAGGACCCGTGGGCAGAGTGATTACCTGGCTACCCACCTGCTGCGCCGTAATTGTGACCTGGTACGTTCCTTTCGGCGTAGTCAGAACCGAAGCGGGGCTCAAATTCTTCGTGGAACATGCCGTCAAGCTAACTGCAAGCGCGCCGCTGACAATCACCATGCAGATCATCAGCCACTGGTTGCCCTTCTGTCCAAGCCTGCGCCTGAAGAAGAGCCCAATCATCCCAAAACCGAACATTACCGCGAAGGTGATGGGCGCGGGCGCCAGGATCTGCGCTGTTGCGGTGCCCACCGCAACGTTGGTGTTGATGGTTACCGTAGCGGTTCCCGGCAAGCAGTTGTCAGCGGCCGCAGTGGTCCCGGAACACGGGATCTGTACTGAGTTGGGTGCACTCGGCTGATTCGGGTTGACGGTGGCGGGGTAGGTGAATGAACAGCTGGTGTGTGGCGGCAGATTGTCGCACGCCAGCGCAACCGGGAAGTTGTAATCGTTGAGCTGCTGGTTCTTTCCCGCGAACCCATAACCCAAAACAGAGGTGAGCGTCAGGTTCGCGCTCGCACTGGACCCTGCTGCGACGGTCACCGACGCCGGAGAGGACGTGATGGCCACGGCGGGGCTGCGGACGACGATGAATGTCGTGGGTTGGCCGGTGAAACCCTGGTAATTCGCATCGCCGCTATACACGGGAGTAATGGTGTGCGTAGAGACGATGGGGGTGTAGGTGACGTTCTGAAGCATCGGCAGGCATGATGTGGCGAAAGTCGCATTTCCATTGGAGTCAAGCGTCTGGACTGCCTGGCCAGCCTGCTGAGGGCATGCCGAACTGCTTCCATCCATAAAGGTGACCGAACCCGATGGCTGCCCGGCGTCGGTGTTCACCTTCACCTTGAAGTTGTACTCCCAATACTGGACCGATCCGTCGTACGGTGTGGAACCGTTCGACTCCAGGACATAGGGCAGGTACGGGCGATCCTGGCCGGGCAAGGCCAGGCTGGTGATCGCGGACTTGGCCACTGTCGCTGTCGATGTGCCCGTCGATCTTCCGAACACTCTGTCGCCGTTATAGGTCACGCTGAAAGTATTGCTTCCGGCCAACGCAGGTGTTAACGCGAGGGTGGCCGAGCCGTTGATCAGGGGTGCCGTGATGCTCATGGTTTTGGGTGTAATCGTAGGGCCCTTTGTCGGATCGTTCACCAGTGTGAAGGACGTAAATGACACGGTTACCGTCCCGGTCGGGACCGCGCTTCCTGCTTGCGCCTTCACCGTCACGGTAACTGGCGCATTCACGACCTCAGGTCCACTAGCCACCGAGATGCTCGATGTCGATCCGGCCAGCGCCGCTCCTACGCCGGTCGCGTTCACCGTGTTCGGATTGTTTGAAGCGCTGCTTTGAATCCCTATCTGGCCGGTCAGGGTGCCTTGCTCTCCGGGCCCCGGATTCAACGTGATATCAAATGTGCAGGTTGCGCCCGCCGCGATCGGCGCGCCGAGACAACTCACATCCGTGGCGGAGTAGTCTACCGAATTTGTGCTCGTAAACCCGGTAATCGTGAGCGGGCCATTTCCAAGGTTCGTAATTGTGGCGGGCAAGGTAGCCGTTGACGATGTGGTCGGGAGGGTGCCGAGATTCAGCGTGCCGCTGGCGCTGATTGCATGGATATTCTCAGCTGTCCCGTCGGTCAGGTATGCATTTCCCAAATTGTCGATGGCCACAGCCGTGGGATTGGTAACGCTCGAGGCGATCGCGGCCTGATTTGCCGGAACCAACGCTCCGGCCAAGTAAGGAATCCGAACGGTGCCGCCTGAGGAGGCAACGTAAACCGCGCCGGAGGGATCGATGGCAACACCTGTCGCATTGCTCAATGAGTTCAGCAAGGTCGTCTGCGCGCCGTTCGATATCTCGAAGAGATTCGATCCATCGATGACGTACAGGTTGTTGCTTGCATCCAAAGCCAGGCCGGATGGAGCGGTGAGGCCCGAAGTAAGAAAGACCTCCGACTGGCCGAAGACACCGGACGATCCAGCCAGGTTGTACAGTTCGACAATTCGGCCGTTATCGGGGTCGGCCACATAGAGGTGACCGAGTCCGTCAACAGCAAGCTTCAGGTTAGTGCCCAACCCGCTGACCAGCGTCAGTTGCGCCGCAGCATTCAACCCGTTTGGGCCAAATGGCACTTCATAAACACTTGTGCTATCCGCAATAAATACATCTCCGCTGCCATCGACCGCGACTCCGGTAGGAGCGGTCAACCCAGTACCAATGGAGACAGGTGCAGAGGATGCGCCGAAACCCGACGGGTACATCAGCACCTTGCCAAGGCCGGCGTCGGCCACATACATATTTCCCAACGCATCCGTGGTCACCTGGCTTGGAGTTTTCAGACTGCTGCCAATGGTGGACTCCAATGCGGGTGTCGTCTGGATGGCCCCAGCCATCCCGGTGCCGTGCAGCACGGTAGTGGCAACCGTTGTATAGACCGTCTGCCCACCGGCGACCTTCGAAGTTTGCACAAGCAATTGGGCGGAGACGCCCCCGAGACGTTGTGGATTCACCGCTACGTTAAGGGTGCAGCTATTGACTGCGTCAGCAGATGCCGTTGCCGGAATGGGATATGTCGTTCCCGCCGCACAGGTTCCACCACCCACAACGGTAAAGTCCGGCGTCGGGACGCCGTCTTCCTGAATGATGAACCTGGCCGGAGTGACATTGCCGGAGAAGGAGTAGTACACCGTTACCGGGGTCGCGCTTTGGGTTCCCACCGCGGATGAACCCAGTTCTCCGGCGCCGAGACTGACCGCAGCGATATCCTTGATTCCGTTCCACAGCGTCTTGGTCGGAATGAACAACGTGTCACGGGTCTGATTGACAGCGATTTGGCCCGTGGCTGGAACCGGCGTAATCATCACCCAGGCGGCTGGATTGAGAGTACCCCCCTGATTTGGAACCATAAATACGCCGGCGCTGCTATCGCCGACGTAAAGGTTCCCTGCCCCATCGACTGCCATGCCGGTAATGCTGGAGAGAACCCATGAGGTAGGTGAGGAACCGGCCACCACTGGATCAACGCGAACAATGTGACTGTCCTTGTCGTCGGCGAGCCCCGTGACCCCTGCAGGGACCATGAGAATCCCTGGCAGCCCGCCATCTTCAAAGATAAAGATGTTTCCGGCGTTGTCGACGGCAAGCGCGCGGGCTCGGGAGGTGGTGGTAGTAATAACCGTGTTGAAATTGGCGATGTTCCCCGATGCATCCTGGGACCATGACATAAGGCCGGGAGAACAGCACTCCGAACTCATAACAAAAGTGCCGTTGGCATTTCCCGCGAGTCCCACGCCCTGGTAATAGCCAGACCCAAAAGGTCCAAGATTCCCCTGCACGCTTTTCGCGGAGGTATTCCAGGTCTTGCTGACGGGGTCGTAGGGAACCAGTTGCAGCCCGCCATTCCAGTTGTTGTCCAAGTACAGGTTGTCGAACTTATCAATGGTCATGCCTGCATTGGCCCAACCCCCGCCGGGACCGGAACCGCCACTGGCAAACACAGTAATCGGAGGTCCGCCGCCGGCAGGATATTGATACACGGCTGCATTTTGGAAATCCGCGATGACAAAGTCCCCATGGCTGGAGACCGCGGACTGCCAGACCGCCCCGAATGTGGGCGGTTCCGATAAACCTACAGGGACACTGGACGTCACCAGCGGCGAGGCGCCCTGCTGGGCTCCGGCTCCTGCGCACATGCAGAGGCTAAAGAGCAGCAGCGTAAACGCATAGGCAGCGAACCGGCGCATAGCGTTGAACGAATCGGTGACCATAACATTCCTCCCCAGAAACTCGTTTCCAACAACCCGCGAGTGGCTTACCCCACGCGTGGCTTGAGGCTTCCTGTCTTGCCGCCAGCGGGGTCCAGCCTCTCGCTCCCCGATAGCACCCCTCGACTTCTTCGTCTTTCCCTGCAAACCTCACTTCACCGTAGTCGTCAAGATGAACACCGGCGTCGTCAGCGAGTTTTGCAGTCCAGTTTGCGGATTGACGGTGATAACCTGCACTTGATAAGTCCCGGCCGGCGTCGTCACCTTGGGTGCGGGCGGAGGCGTCGAGTACCCCGCATTCGTACACGCAGAGACGCCCATGAGCGCGCAAGCGAGCGTGAGTCCCAGACAAGTCATGGTCAGATAGCGATTGAATTCCTTTCGCCGTGCGATCAAGCCCAACAGGCCCAGCCCGAAAACTCCAGCCAGCGACCACGGCGCGAACCGCGCCACCGCGCCGGACGTCCCGCCGTTAACCGGCACATTGGTGCTGATGGTCAACACGATGGATGTGGGCGTAGTGGGATCTGCTCCTTTGCCTACGCCGATTCCGGGATTGTCAAACGTGCATTCCGAGTACTTGGGAAGCGTCGCAGTCACGCATTCCACTGTCACATCCTGATTGAATCCCACTAGCGGCTTGAGGGTGAGTGTCACCAGGCCGGGGACGCCGGCGGTCAGATTCAACCCCGCGCTCGTCGTGATCTGATCGCTGGGAATGATGACTTGGAAGGCGGGCAGCGGGTAACTGACGCTCGCATAGTTCACGTCGCCGTTGTACACCACGGTTAGGTTGTACACACCCTGCGCAAGATTTGTAGTTGTGAAGGTAGCGTTCCCGTGAGCGTCCAGCGGAATTGTAGCCTGCGATGCATCCACCGGCTTGCCGTTCAGGTTGAAGCTCACCGTTCCCGTAGGCGTTCCCACAGTTGAGGTCACCGACGCCGTAATCGTGGCATTCTTCGACGCGCTCACATAGGTGTTCCCTGCCCAAACGGTAACGGTGGATTCGCTGCCCGTCGGCGCGCCCACCGCCAACGCCGGGGTTGCCGGGTTGACCGTGAATTTCGCCTTGGCCGCGCTTACAGAGAAGTCCGGAGCGGTGCCGGCTGTGCCGTCGCCACCGTAGTCCGCTACTACGTTGTAAGTCCCGCCAAGCAGATTGGTGTAACTGAATGTGGCAACGCCGTTCACCAGCGACTGGGTCTGCTTAGCATGACTGGTCACCGCAAGAACCACCGAGCCCGTGGGTATGCCGTCGCTTGCATTCACCGAACTGACGGTAACCATGATCTGAACAGACCCTGGGTAGACGACGCCGCTGGAGGGCGAAATCGCGATGGCGGCTTGGGTCGCGTTCCGTAGATCGGCGACTACCGTAGCCGAAAGTGCGACGTTCACGGATGGCGCATTTGCGGCATTGCTGAGGACAGCTACTGAGGCGCTGCTTGTCCCTGCGGCCGAGGGCGTCAGGGCGGCGTCAAAATAGCAGAACTCTCCAGGCGCGGTCTGAGTCGCGGGTCCACACCCAGGGCTGTCTGCGGGAGTTCCCACGGCATAGTCCGCTGCGTTGGCGCCGGTGAACAGATCTCCGCTGAGAGCCGAGAGCGTCAGCGGCATATTGCCGAGGTTGAACACCTGAGCTTCCTGATCAGCCTCAAGGAATGGAACGACTTGCCCGAAGTCGATCGAGCCGCCCACGCCCACCTGCGACATTCCCGCATCCGCTCCGGAGCCATAGGAAACATAAGCGTTTTCGAATCCGTCGAGCGCCACGCTCAACGGCGCAGCGTTGTTGCCGAGTGTGGTTAACACTTGGACCACGCCATTGACGTTCAGGCCTCCGGCTGAAGGTTGAAAAGGAATCCAGGCAAGACCGCCCGATTCCGCGACAAATACCGAACCGGATGGGTCCACAGCCAGCCCGGTGACGGGAGGGGAGAGTGAGCTTGTGATCTCGGAAGAGCCTCCGGAGGGCGTCAGTTCCCAGAGATTTGGGCCATCGGCCACAAACACATTCCCTGAGTTGTCGGTGGCGATGGCCGACGGACCAGTGAATGGGATGCCTGCGCCCATGATGTTGACCGGCTGGTTCGCTAGCAAGAATGCGGCCGATGGATTCGATACCTTGACTACATGCTTGTTGTCTTTATCGGCTGCATAGACATTGCCTTCGCCATCGGCGGCAAGATTGAGATGGTTGCCCAGGCCAGTCTGGAGCGTCGTCTGCTGCGTGGGCGCCAAGGCACCGTTGATAAATGGAATCTCGATTATCCTGCCCGCGTCGCCAATGTAAAGATCGCCGGCCCCATCTACTGCCACGCCGGTAGGCGCCGTCAGTCCGGTTCCATACGCCGTTCCCACCACCGTCGAAGTCTGGCCGGACGGATACATTTCGACCGTGCCCAGGGTGGAATCAGCCACGTACGAGTTCCCGAGGGAGTCGCCTGCGACCTGCTCCGGCGCCTGCAGTCCCAAGGCAACCGGCTGCGTGTTTATCGGTGAAAGGACCGAAATCGCAGGACCTTGTCCAATGCCGCTGAGATAAGCGTTACTCCCGGCCACGACTTTGTTGCTCGAGTCCAGAATCTGCAGTTCGCCGGCAACGCGTCCTGCCGTTTGCGGATTCAACTTCACATAGAAGGCGCACCAGCTATTCTGCGAGGAGGTAGTCTCTTGAGCTGCGAAACCCGGATAAGTTGTGCCTGCCGTGCAGGGCTCCACTGCTGGGCTGACTGTGGGATCAGGGTTTGGATTTGTGGTTATCGTGGTGAAGTTATTCCCTCCCGGTTGAGCGTAGGTGAAACTCCCCGGCGTCGTGGGGGAACTGAAGCTATAGAAAACCGTCTGTGTTGCCCCTGGCGTTCCGATGGGTGTTGCACTCAGGCTGGCGGCTCCTGGAACCCATAGAACAATTCCCGACGTGGTGCAGGTGGACGTGTTGACCGCCGTACATGGCGGCGCTTGCGTGCCACCTGGCGCCCAGTTGCTGCCGCCATTTCCATTCGGGATCCAGAGGTAACCTCTCGGGTCGACCGCGACCGGAAACCCAGCGGCCACCGGCGCGACCTGCACAGCATCGTTCCAGACAAGGTTTGGAGCCGTCGGGGTTCCCTCGTTGGGGACCATCAGCACCAGGCTGACCTGGCCACCGTAGGCATTGTTATCGTTCTCGCTGGAAAGGTAGAGATTGCCGGCAGCGTCGAAGGACATCCCCTTGAAGTTGAAGCCAGCCCCTGCTGGGTCGATCCGGAGAAGCGTCTGTTCAAGCGTTCCCTTTGCGTCGCCCACCAGCGGCAGAGTGGCGTTGGCGGGAATCTCGCGGATACCGGTGACTCTCGTACTCGGCGCCGTGTAAACGCTCTCCAGAAAGAAAATATTCCCGGCGTGATCGACTGCGATGATATTGCCGCTCGTCTCCAGGCCCTCGATCACCCGCACAACCGTCCCTGGGACGCCGTTGGCATCGATAGTGAATTTGTCGATCTCGCCGGTATTCGACCAGGTGACGTACATCGTGCACGGAAAGCCCGAGTCGCAGTTGATAGCGACATCCTGGGCCTGAATCGAGGTTGGAACACCGTTGAGCATGATGCTGGGCGAATTGGCCCAATTGGACGCCGAGCTGAATATCCAGGTTCCGGAGGTCTTGTCGTACGGGACACGGAGAAAGTGAACCGCGCTGCCATACCGGTCCGCGATGTAGAGCGTGTCGTTCGCATCGAGAGCCATGCCCGAGTTCCAGAACGATCCCGCGGCCTCCAGCGTCGATCCGTTGGATGACTGTCCGGTCGGAGCCGGTCCCACCACCAGCGTAGGCGCCGCTGCGCCTGGCGCCCATTGATAAAGATTGCTCACCGCGGTGTCCAAAAAGAGCACACTGCCGTTGTGCGCCACTTTCACTGCATATATTTGGCTCCACTGGCCGGTGCTGCCGTGGCCGAAGGGAACCACTGTGCCAACCGTAACTGGGACAGGTGCCTTGATCGGCAATTGCGCCGCGGCCGCGCCGGTCAAGAGCAAGCCGACAATCAGAACCAGGCACGCGTTCCACGCAACCCGACGAACCACAAAAGCAGACTCGATGGTCATACTACCCCTCCCAAGCGAACTCGATCCAAATTACCTTTGCGAACGGACTTTCCCGATCGCATGAACTTGGCGGCGCAAGACAATTGCCGCACTCTCAAAGATCCCCGGACGCGAACGGCGGGCAACCACCCCGCGGCCGGTCCTCTGCCCTGTGACCTGTGACATCGCCCCCAGGCCACGGGAAAAACAATTAGAACGAAAACTTCCCTTCCAGCTCCACCAACCGGCTGCCAACCTTGATATCCGCGATGCCAAAGTTCTGGTGCGTGAGCACCGACTGCGTCAGCGCATGTCCCGCCGTCGCATTTTGGAACCCAAGGCTCAGGTTGCTCTGATCTGAGGTGTTGAACGAGACCAGTGGATGATTGAAAACGTTGAAGGCCGCGATCCGGACCTGCAACCGCTTCTTCTCGCCCATCGAAAAATTCTTCAGCAGTGTCATGTCGTAATCGAGGTACGCCGGGTTGTGCAGGTACGGGAGCCGGTACCGCCCGTTCGTCTCGGGCAGCGGCACCCCGAAGGCAAGCGGGTTGATGAACTGGTTCTTGGCCTTTCCCCCAGCGGGGTTCCCAGTTATCGTCGGCATGAGAAGCACATCCGGCGTGCCCAGCCAAACGCTGGTATTGATGCTCGTGACGCAGAACGTGGACCCGTTCGAATCGGGAGGAATGCCATAGGTGGCCGCGCAGGTCGAGTTCGATTGCGGGTTCGACTGGTTCTGGTACGCGGTCTGCACCGGCAGCAACTGGCCACCCCCGTTCGCAAAACCTAGATTCTCTCCCACTTCAGAAGCTATGGGGAATCCACTCTGCACCGTCGTTACCCCGGAAAGCTGCCAATCGTTTGCCGCCACGGAAAGAAGTCTGATGTCGCCTTTGTAGCGCTTCCCCTCGTCGATCAGGTAATGAATGTTGAACACCTGCGTGCGGTCGTATGGAACGGGGTTGTAATCGTTGCGCAGATTGACGGGGTCCGGAATGTTGTTGTTCCAGGAAGCGGCCGTGGCCAGGTTCTTCGCGAACGTGTAGTTGGCGCCAAACGTGACAAAGCCCATGTCCTTTTTCCAGATGACCTGCAGGCTGTTGTAGTTCGAGTAAAAGTTGTGCCTGAGCTGGTAGACCTGCTGATAGAAAGGGTAGGGGCGGAAGAAGTCCTGTTCCTGGGTGCTCAGGCTGCTGATGCCGCCTGTCACGGCCTGGTTGACCGTCATCGAGGACGGCACCAATCCAAGGTTGACGGTGAACAGGTTGTTTGTGGGATTCGCAGGATTGGGATTGGCGGGACATCCCTTCACGATGCCGCAAATAATATTCAGATCGGATGCGCTGTTGTACGTGCTGCCGTTGTACGAACCCAGATTGACGTTGTGGCTCCCGACGTACGCGACTGACAGGCTTGACTTCCAGGGAATACGTTGATCTATTCCGCCGTTGTACTGGTAGTAGATGGGGCGGTTCTTGTCGGACGGTGAAAGCGTATAGGCGCTGAAATCGGGAGGATTCAGGGGCGACTGGCTATCGACACCTGCGAAGGTCAGCGCGCCCTGAAGAAAGCTGGTCTTGTACCCCTGCGCTGTGGCAGCCGCCAGGGCATAGGGATTGAACTGTTCCTGGTTGCGATACACGCCGCCACCGCCGCGCAGTACCGTGTTGCCCTTGCCGAAGATATCCCAGGCGATGCCTACGCGCGGCGAAACATAAATCGTTGCAGGCGCGTTCACTGAATTGCTTACGCCCGATTTTTGGGAATACCACGTCAGGCCTGGCAGGTTGGGGCCGCTGCAGTCGCGCGTGAACCCGTTGCATTGCTGGCTATAAAGGCTGGGAGAGAATGTGGCCAGCCCGTTGTTATGGCGGTCCGTCCAGGGTCCGAGGTGCTCAATGCGCGCCCCCAAAGTGAGCGTCAGCCGGTGGAGCTTCCAGCTGTCGTTCACATAGCCCGCGAATGTCGTATAGCGCATGTCAACCGTTGGAGTAAAATTCGTTTGCCGGAACTTATCCGCATATCCCATATAGATCATTGCCGACGGGTTCACGCAGCTTCCCAGGTAGGATGCGCCCGAGTTGCGCAAATTGCCCTCAGTGCTGGGGTTCGAACAGGAAACGAACTGCGAGGATGTAAAGGGCGCCGATGCGTACTCGAAGTATGAATTATTGGAATTGAATGTGTATTCGCCTTGCGGAAATCCATTCGTGGTGTCTGCGATGCCGTTGTAGGTCCCCGTTTCCCAATAGACCCCGAATTGGAAGAAGTGTGTCCCCTTTTGCCAACTCATGTTGTCCTGGAGAATGGGATCGACCTTCTTCGTCCGAACCTGGTTGTTATAGAAGCCGCCCGGCATCATCAAATTCGGATAGCCATTGCCCGCTCCGTTCGCCATGCCGGGGACCGAAAGGTCGCCGCCGTTCTTGTACATGCCCAGATAGTTGAAGTTCCCATTGCCGCCGTTATAGGAGTTCATGTTGAACCGGCTCGCTGCCAGCGGCTTTCCCATCTTCCCCGGCAAACTGACGAACGACATTGCTGCGTCGAATTCATTCGTAATGCTGGGGCTTAACGTTCGGATGTAGCGTGCCGCCAGAATGCTCGATATATCTCCGGTGGTCACGTCGCCCGGATAGGGCATGGAGGCGGTGGGGAAGTAGCCCAGAGCCACCGGGTCCTGAGAGATCTGCTTCTGCAGGCCGTAGACGAAGAACAGCTTGTTGTTGTCGTTGAGGTCGTATTGCAGCGTGGACTTGAATTGCTCGCCGTTCTGCTCCTGTGTGAGCTGCTGAATGTAGTTGTAGCCGAACTTATTGGTGAACGGATCGGCGTTGGGCTTGGGCATCCAGTTCAAAAGTGCCACGCCGCCGCCATTGGCATAAGGCACGGCATTGTAGTTGTTGACCAGCGTTCCGTTTGGCAAATAGTTCTGCGAGTGGCACATGGACTGAATGGCATTGGGATTCGCGGCTCCGTCCGGGCGCCCGCCGCAGAGTTGGGCATCCAGAGACGCGGGACTGAAATCCCCTTGCCGCTCTGCCATCGTCGGCACCCAGGACGTGAGGGGCGCCTGGTTGGCCTCAAAGCTCTGGTTGTAGTACTCGAATGCCGCGAAGAAGAACAACTTGTTTCTGTTGCGATTGAAGCTGGTGAAAGGCAGAAGCAGTGGGCCGCCAAACTGGGCGCCGGGAAAGAAGTATCGCCCGGCCGGCCGGGACTGCCGCAGAAGGTTGTCATACCAGTCGTTGGAGTTCAGGGACGCATCGCGGCCAATCATGTAGGCTTCTCCGTGAAACGATTGGCCTCCGGTCTTGCTCACTGCGTTGATCACCGCCGGTCCCTTCGCATTCACGGCGCTAAACGATGAACTGGTGGCCTTGATCTCGGAGACCATTTCCATGTTTACCTGCTGCACCGTGCCCGAATTGCTGGCGATATCGGTGAGCGACACGCCGTCTGTGACGGTGGCGATGCCGGTGGTCCCGCTACCGTTGGCCGAAAACGCCCCGGTGGGGCCGCTCAAGCCGACGACCGCGGTGTTGTACCCCGGCCGGTTGAATAAACCCTGGTCGCCGGTGGACATGGCATAGCCGGGCAGCATGCGGACCAATTCCGTCGCATCGCGGCCGACCACTGTGAGGGTATCCAGATCCCGGGCGGTGATGATGTCGCTTCGCTCGCCGGTGTCGAGCGAGGCATTTACCGCATCGATTGCGGCTTCGACCGTCACCGACGCGTTGGCCGAGCCCACTTGCATCTTGATATCCGTGAAGCTGGGTTGATCGCCGGGCCGCAATGCGAAAGGCTGCGATTTCCATGGACTGAAGCCCGCGGCGGTGATTTCTATCGTGTAGATGGTGCTGGGCATGACTGAGGCGAACACGAAAGCTCCGACGCTATTGCTGACCGCCTTTCGCGTTACACCGGTCTGCCCGTCGGTCAACGCCACCTCCGCTCTGGGAATCAAGGCGCCCGAGGTATCGGCGACAACTCCGGTCACATTTCCGGTGGCCTGCTGACAAAAAAGAGGCGATTGCGGCAGCACGAACACCGCGATGAGCAGCACCAGCAACGAGGCTGTCGGCCTGATCTTTGAAAAGAGTTTCATAGTGGTTCCCCCAGTCGGCTACGTTCCATTCGCTTCGACGAGACCTGGTTTACGCTCGGTGCGGCCCGGTGTTCCCCCGGAAATCCCGCACCAAAAATTCTTCCTTCACAGGTTGGCACGGAATATTGGTCCATTCATCCAACGGCTGTCAAGTGCAAAATCGTTTAATTTAAGGGATGGGAACGCTATCGCCGATTTCGGCTTGCCCTTTCACGCCGCCTCCGATATGCGAACGGAGCAGGCGGCGGGAGACTGGAGCGCCCCGAACTGGGTCACGATTCGTTTGCGTTCTTTGCAGGAGAAGCGGATCGCGCTCTTCTACAGTGGATGCCTAACCCACAGCGGCCTTGGACGGAAACGCAAGGCACCATCCATCCTTGGAAGAGACGATTGCGGTGATCTCCAGTGCCTAACCAACCCTCAATTACTCGGTAAGCTAAACAATTGAAAAGATTAGGACCCGGACAAGCGGGCTCTCTTCCGCTCACCGCGATCCCGATCGATTGCGTTGGCGGGTGGGCCACCATCTTGTCTCTGGTGGCAGCATCAATTCTGCTGGGGGATTGGAACCCAAGGTCCTCGTCCAAGCGCTCGCTGCTTCCTGTACCCCAATCAAGACCGAATACCACTCTCTTCCGGTTTCCTCTTTCATTCGCTACAGTTGAGCGGCGCGGAATTTGCCGAGGTGGGTCCTGATGTCGGTATCATCCGAATGGGTGATAGCATCGATGGAACTCGTGAAGTTCCACGCAATGCGTCCTTTTTCCGGGTGCGGGCGAGACCAAGGAGAAGGATTCCATTCGCGGTTGAGGAGAGGCTAAGCATGACCAGGGTGGCACGGTCTTCGGGATTTTTGCTTGCCGCGATCGCCAGCTCTTGGATGGCTGCGTGCGGTGGCGGTGGCGGTACTTCCACTCAGCCTCCACCGGCAAAGACCACCCCAGCCGTCACTGTGACGCCAGCATTTTCGAGCGTCACAACGGCGCAGGCCTTCTCCGTGACGATCATCGTCAACGGCAACCCGACCCCGACCGGGTCTGTCACTCTCAGCAGCGGCAACTACTCCTCTGCCACAGCCATGCTCATCAATGGAAACGCCTCAATCAGCATCCCCGCGGGCTCGCTGTCCGCGGGGAACGACACTCTGACCGCCAACTACACGCCGGACGCGACGAGTTCCTCCACGTACAACAGTGCTTCGGGAACTAGCTCGGTGACGGTTACCGTTCCGGCGAAGATCACGCCTGCGGTGACAGTTACGCCCGCCGCTCCGAGTATAACCGCGGCGCAAGCTCTTTCCGTGACCATCGCCGTGAGTGGCGGCGCGGGCAACCCCCTCGCAACCGGCACAGTAACCTTAAGCAGCGGCAACTACAGCTCCGCCCCAACTGCGCTCAACAATGGAAGTTCCTCCGTAAATGTTCCGGCAGGGTCGCTGGCGACGGGGAGCCGCACTCTCACTGCCGCCTACGCGCCGGACGCGGCGAGCTCCTCAACTTACAATCGCGCCTCGGGAGTGGGCTCCGTGACCGTAACTGCGGCAAAGATCACGCCGTCGGTGACCGTAACTGCGGCCGCATCGAATATAACCACAGCGCAAGCTCTTTCCGTGACCATCGCCGTGAATGGCGGCGCGGGCAACCCCGCAGCAACAGGCACGGTAACCCTGAGCAGCGGCAACTATATCTCCGTTGCAATCGCTCTGAGCAACGGCAGCGCTTCCATCAATGTTCCCGCAGGGTCGCTGGCGCCGGGCAGCAATACGTTGACAGCTACCTTCACCCCGGACTCGTCCAGTTCCTCGACTTACAACACAGCCACGGGTGCTTCATCGGCGGTTACTGTCACCGCGCAGAGTACGGTGACGGTGGATCAGTCGAGCAGCGGCCCCGCCATTAGCGACCAACTCCTGGGCATGAACATGGCCGCATGGTACGACCCCACCACGGCCGCAATAGTGCCCGCGTTCAAGACAGCGGGCATCAAGGCGGTGCGTTGGCCGGGGGGATCGTGGTCGGACGAGTATCACTGGGCAAACAACAGCCTCTGCAGTGGCACCCCCAACGCGAATGCCACGTTTTCGAATTTCGTCAACGATCTCGTGATTCCGGCGGGGGTCGATTTGGCCCTTACGGCTAACTACGGCACCGATCCGGCATGCACCGGTCCTGGCGACCCAGCAGAGGCAGCCGCATGGATAACGAATGCCCTGACCAGTGGCGCCAATGTTAGCCGGATTACAGTGGGCAACGAAGAGTACGGTAGTTGGGAGGCAGATCTGCACCCCTTGAAGAACGACGCGACCACTTATGCTAACGCGACGAAAGCGGGATTCTACCCTGCTATCAAGGCGGCCAATCCCAACGTGCTGGTTGGCGTGTCCGTGAATCCGGGGAACTTTCCAGCCTGGGATCCGATCGTGCTCGGCAGCGCGCTGTATGACTTCGTGGAATATCACTACTATCCGCAGGGTCCGGGCTTTGAAGGCGATACTTTCCTGGTGCAACAGGCGGCACAGGAATTGACCAGGGAGATCAACGCCATCAAGTCGGAGCTG
>Ga0302322_100002246_pt1 | contig 16290 bp, 22 predicted proteins | sample Fen_T0_2_FD_203757 | JGI IMG/M metagenome (GOLD analysis project Ga0302322, IMG submission 203757) | Peat permafrost microbial communities from Stordalen Mire near Abisko, Sweden - Fen_T0_2 | ecosystem: Environmental > Terrestrial > Soil > Wetlands > Permafrost | place: Sweden: Abisko... | reverse complement strand
TATTATTTCAGCGTGACGTTCCACTATCCCCATAAATGGCTGGACGATGAAATACGGGTCCTCTGAACATTCGTTTGCACCGATGAGTAGTTCCTTACAGAGCTGATTTAACTTTAATAGTTCGGTTTCCAGCTCAAGAATTTCATTTTGTAAGTGTTCATATGTCATCTTCGTGGCACCTCCGCGCCATAACCCCGCTTTGTTCAAAGCGAAGCCGTTATATTCCTAACCTGAATTCGCCCTTAATATCCCTTGATACATTTGCTGTCAGCACATCACCATTAGTAGAAAACTTGAATGATTCCTCCTATGAAATTTAGTTTTTAAGTTTAATCTTTTTACAACTGGTTTGACTACCTGAACTACATGATGTATAGTCATTTTAATATTCATGTGACTAATACAAAATAACCCTTTCTCAACCACCTCGATACATTCCATGCACATTAGTATTCACCCACTAGTTTAATATAAATACTTTTTAACATCTTTATTTCAGTATCGTGCTCAAAGTAATAATCAAACTCACTAAGAATATATAACAAGAATTTCTTTTCTTTATCTGTTAGTTCCATAACTATCTCCCCATTGATTTAAGAACTGTTAGAAGCATAAGAGTCCATACAAGCCCATAACTTAAAAATAATGTCCAATACTTAATTTCTCTTTTTACACGACTTACTCCTTCTAGTCGTTGCTCTTTAAGAATAAGAGCCAATCTAACACCATTTACTTTCATAATAGTATTCTCCTTTTTAGTTAAATTCTTTTATTACCTAATTTAGTTACTTCAGGCTGATTGTCATATAAATAGTCTAAATTTCTCCAGAAAGAATCTCCTTGAGGTGTGTCTGCCCAATAAAAAGCTGATGCTAAAGAACAACTGGGATAATTTCTATGTGTTTCAAAATAATGTAGAGCACTAGCACCACCAAAAGTAAGAATAAACTCTTCAAGTTTTGTCATAATACAACCTCCTTAATAATAATAATAATAATATTGATTAAACAAATAAAGGCGACAAAGAATTAACCTTGCCACCTCATTTATTCAATTAATAATGCTAAACTAATTTAGTTCGTTATATAATCTGCATATAGTTCTTTTTGCCACCAACATACCACGTGATTGCTATTGGTTATAGCTTGTATGCTGACAGGAAGTAGCTAATTAAATTGTACTCTTCGCAATACAACTAAGTGGTTGTAGATTGTTGTATCTTCCGAACGAATAGGTTGTTGCCTATCCTATACATAAATAAGATGTAACGCTTATATAACAAGACTAAACAAGTTTAGTTTGCTACCCAGATACATAGGGACTCTAACCCTACGCATTAGCTTATTCCGAACAGCTATTAACCTCAAACTATATTCATTTAGCATCCAAGCTAAATTAGTTTAGTTATATTGATTAACGCTCTTACTTTGCTAACGAAGCCTAGCCTAAAGGCTCCGCCTATCATGATGCACACCCTACTTACAACAGGTTAATCTGTACAGTAGGCATGATAGGTAAACGATTGTCAAAGAAACAAAGTGATACAACAAATAAAACTAACTAGGATAGCTAAACATAAGTGTAAAACGAATTTAGCTACCCTATTAATCTTATTTAGTTAATAATATGCTTTAGCACAATCAAGCATCATTTCTTTTACTGTATCATAGACACGAACTTCAAGAGCACAATCTGTAGATGATATGGTTCTATTGAGTAACTTTTCTACTGAATTGTGTAGGCCATTCCACCAAGAATCAGATTCAAACATAGAAAATGCTACTCTATAATCCTTACCATGCTGTACTTTAACCATCTTTGCATGTGGTTTATCATCTCTCCAAAGAACTACAATGTCAGTAGATGTAACATCGTTTGATTTAACTACATTAACTATCGGATTTATACTAACCACCTTTTTCATTTTAAATCTCCCTTGTAGCTTTAGCTACTCTAATATAATTTAGCTTTTTATTAACCGTCCATTAACGGTCTACGATTAATCCATTATACCTATGCCTTTCGGCAAGCGGGGAGAGTATACAACCTCTCCCCTTTCCATTCCGATGCTAACAGAATTTTGCACGGAATTCCATAGCTTCTAATATATCATAAGACTTAAACACTGACTTGTTAGTAACAGTTTGTTTCTTTTCAACAGAAGCACCCTTACCACCGTTGGCTTTTTTATCATACTTCTGAAACAAAGTAACGTCCACCGCTTTACCTGCTGAATTAAAAGTAAGGCCACGGCGTTGAACCGTCTTGACTATAGCAACTGCCAGAGCGTGAGCCTTCATTCCGATAGGTTGAGTACCCCAAGGGTAGACAGTGATTTCTTTGTCGCCCTGTTTAACTTTTTTGGATTCAACAGTAGACAAATCCTCAACCAGTTTAGCTCTGATAGTTGGATACGTCACTTTAGAAGCATCACCGCCTGTAACCGCGTTTGCATAGGCGATATAGTTATCACCTTTTTTCATAAAAAACATATTCTGGACGTTTGAGCAATCACTGTTAAAAGCGATAAGAGCTAAAGCCATTGTTTTAGTATCCATAAATACAACTTCAAAAGTAGTTTCGTACAGCCTTTTCAGTTCCAAAGGTTTAAGTCCTTCAGTTGGGATACCTTTTGCCGTGAGTGCCTTTTTCATTTGTGTACTTGTCATTGTCTTATCTCCCTTGTTGCGATATTAGGAATATTTCTTTACAGTGGTTATTCCCTCCCACAACTTAAGTATATCATTTTTCCCGATAATGATTTTTATTCTTTACTAAGCTAAACCAGTTTAGTATCTAGAACGTCCGTATTTGACTTAGGTAAGGATAAAACTATGGGGGGTATACCAAGGTAAGGGGTATGGAATAAAAATTGGTTGCAACCGATATGCACAACATCTTAAAAATATGTCACTATGTAATTAAATGTGTCTTAATTATTGTAGGAACAGGTAAAAAAGATATAAAAAGTATACTATAAATAAAAATAGCCGCTGGTTGGCGGCTTAAACTAAATACTTATTATTAAGTTAATTACTAATTAATACTATTATATAAAATCAATCTAGGAAATATAAAGAGAAAGAAACTAGATTTTAAATAAGCCCCCCTTACCCCCCACAGATAATAATCTATGTTACGGAATAAGTAAGAGAGGTTTACTTTGCTGGAGAGGACGTTCGATGCGTCCGGTTGAGTCAACCATTATCAATCTGAGGTTGAAAGCAAAGAAACTCACGTGTGATAAATAAGCCCCGAGAAAAATTACACACGCTAGAAAGAACAGAACTACTATTTTAGTTTATCGGTACGTTTATTTATTTCTTTAACACATTCTAGAAATTATTTTATCTGTCGATAATATCATTAGAATAATTAAAAAATTTAGGAGATACTATGGAAGCCTCCACAGAGAAAGTAGTAAAAGAGTACAAAGTAAAATCAAAAGAAGAATCTAGAGTAAAACGTACTAAGACAACTAAGGAAGAACGTAACTCAGATGACGAGAATCAAATCTTAAAGAGAATACCTAGAGGAGCTGGAAGACCTAAACGATTTACACCAACTAAACTTAGAAATAGGATTAATGATTATTTTGCTTGGTGTGAAAAGAAACAAGCTTACCCTAATGTTAAAGGGTGTATGCTCCACTTAGGTATGGCTAGAGACCAATGGTATCAGTATGAGAAGTATCCAGAGATGAAACCAATTCTAGATTGGGCTAGAGATGCAATGGAAGCTTGGAGTATGAATGACCTTTGGAAAACTACATCATCTAATACTAACAAACAATTAGTTGCTAAGGTTAGTCATGGTTGGACTGAAGAAAAACAAGTTACTCATGTACATATGGATAAGGAACAAGCTCTAGCTAGATTAGAGGCTCTCGCTCCTATGCTCTTGGAAGCACTAAAGAGTCAATTAGTCTTAGAACAACTTACCCAAATAAAGAGTGAGGCTGTACCCGCAGAGTTTCATGCGGTTGAGTTTAAGGAGGTTTCTTAATGTCCTTACTTGATGGTTTAACTAAGAGTTTAGTATCAGTATATGCTTCTCAGCTTTCTCTCAGAGAGCAAGAGGAAGTTATAGCTGCCTTAGAGGTTCTAGCTAATGATAAGAAGTATAATAAGTTTCAGAACTTCTTTCCAGATACAGGTGAGTATAAGAGAGAGTTGTACAAGAAACACCTAAACTTCTTCAGAGCTGGTGCTTCATATAGAGAGCGAGGTTTCATCGCAGCAAACCGTGTTGGTAAGTCAGAAGCAGGAGCTTATGAAACAGTTTGTCATGCTACAGGTATGTACCCAGAATGGTGGGAAGGTAAGAGATTTAACAAACCTACTATGATTTGGGTTGGTGGTGACACAGCAACAACTTGTAGAGATATTATACAAAAGAAACTATTGGGGGAAATTGGTGACTTCGGCTCTGGAATGCTTCCTAAAGACACTATCCATGAAACAAAGACGCGCCGTAATGTGCCTGATGCGATTGAAACAATCCGAGTCAAACATCTCTCAGGTGGAATATCAACGATTGTTATCAAGACTTACGAGCAAGGTAGAGCAACGTGGCAAGGAACAGAAGTAGATTGTGTTTGGATTGACGAAGAGTGTCCAGCAGATGTTTATGGCGAAGCTCTTATTCGTACAATGACAACTAATGGTACTGTCTTTCTTACCTTTACTCCTCTTTCAGGTCTTACTGACCTAGTTATTAACTTTCTAGAGAATAGTCAAGAGACAGATGTTAAGTACCCTAAATTTGTTACTAATGTGACTTGGGATGACGTACCTCACTTATCCTCTAAGGATAAAGAAGAGTTACTTGCAGCTACACCACCTAACCTTAGAGATGCACGTTCTAAAGGTGAACCAACAGTAGGTGCTGGTAGAATATATCCTTTATCTATTGAAGAGATAACTTGTGATGATTTTCAAATACCTAAATATTGGAGAAAAGCTTATGCTATGGATGTTGGCTGGAATAACACCGCTGCTATCTGGGGAGCATGGGATGAACAGAATGATATTATGTATATTACTTCTGAGCACAAATTAGGCGAGGCACAACCTGTAATACACGCTTCTGCTATTAAAGCTAGGGGTGATTGGATGAAAGGTGTAATTGACCCTGCATCTAGAGGTAGGTCTCAAAAAGATGGTGAACAATTATTTAAACTATATAAAGATGAAGGACTTAAAATTATACCTGCTATGAATGCTGTGGATGCCGGTATATATGAAGTATGGCAAAGATTATCAACTAGTAGATTAAAGTTTTTCAAATCTTGTACGATGTTACAGAAAGAGTTCAATCTATATCATAGAGATGAAAAAGGAAAGATAGTAAAAAAGAATGACCACCTTCTAGACTGTTTAAGATATCTTGTTCTCTCAGATAAAAATATATGGGGTTTTCAACCAGCCCCCGGAAACCAACAGAAGGTAGTGAATATAGACCAATATATGAGAGCATGTGTTTAAGGGGGATTTATGGGAAGCATTTTGGATACATTAAAAGGCGCAATGGAAACTGTTAAGAAATCAAAACCTATGGAAGGTATAGAAGAAGTAGGTACTGCTCTAAAAGAAGGTGGGAAAGCTGCTCTAAAGAAAGGTAAAGAATTAGGTCAAGATGTAAAAACTATGTATAATTTAGTTACTGAACCTAAGACTAAACCTAAAGCTAAAGTTGAGGAGTAATTTATGGGAAATCCTTTAGACACACTTAAAAAATCAGGTATTACTAAATCTACAAATACTTCAGTGGATGGTGTTATTAGTGATTTAATTAGTAAAGCATTTACTACTAGAAATCTTCTCCACTTTGCACATTGGAATACTAACTCTTTTGCAGCTCATATTGCTCTTGGTGATTTATATGATGATATCATAGAAGATATTGACGAGATTGTAGAAACATATCAAGGTAAATTTGGTTTAGTAAAGAATTTACATTGTGATGCAGCTACACTCCCTAGTAATATTGTAGGTCACGTTAAAGAAGAAGCTAAATGGGTCGAAGATAATAGATGCTTCATTAGTAAAGGTGAAACTTCAATTGATAATCTTATAGATACTCTTATAGGGCATTATCATAAGACAGTATATAAACTAGAAAATCTAAAGTAAAAGGAGTATTATTATGGGATTTCCAATGGAACTGCTTAAAAAAGGTATGGGTGCATTTAAAGGTAAAGATAAAAAACCAGTAGAAGGGTCTCCAGCAGAAGAAGCAGGTGAGTCTAAACAGTTTGAAGCTGGTGAAAAAGAGGGTTCTAAAGAATATAAAGGTAAAAAACCTGTTGTTAAGGGATTTCCTAAGAAAAAGGGTAAGTAATTATGGCTCTACCTGTTAATAAACCATCAAAAGTAGCTGACCCTCAAGGGGATTTAGCCATGCTTAAGGAGGCAATCAAGCCTCAAGAGAATGAAGTAACTAAAAAATTAGCTACTCATATTGAAAAAGTATGGAGTAAGAACCAAAGGGATAACAAACCTGTGCGTTTGGAGATGATTAAGCTTCAAAGACGGGTTAGAGGTGAGTATGAACCCGCTAAACTAGCTGCTATTAGAGCCTTTAAGGGTTCTGAGGCATATATTCGTTCAGCAGAGAATAAAGCTAGGGCAGCAGATTCTTGGATTAAGGATATTTACAGAGGTGATACTGATTTACCTTGGAGTTTAGAGCCTACAGCCATACCAGACCTACCCGATGAGTCTCTTGAGACCATTAAACAGCAAACTATTCAAAGAGGGCAGTTTTTAGAGCAACAAGTCACTGCATCTGGTATGGTTCCAGACCCAGAAGCCATTGCTCAGATGATGCAAGAGTACTATGAAGAATCTTTAGATAAAGCTAAAGATGAAATTGTCAAAGATGCTAAAGAAAAGTGTGATAGAGCAGCTACTCTTATTAGAGACCAGAATCAAGAAGGTGGTTGGAATGATGCCTTTAAGGATTTCCTTTATTATTTCATCAGACTTAAAGCTGGTATCATCAAAGGCCCAATCCTCACTAAGAAAAAGAAACAAGTATGGCAACCATCACCTGAAGGTGGGTATACTCTTAACACTATAGATACATTAGTTAATGATGTTTACTGTGTGTCTCCATTTAACTTCTATCCTTCTAAAGGTATGAAGACTATTAACGATGGTGATGTTATTGAAGTACATGAATTATCTAAGCAAGCTATTGCAGACCTTAAAGGTGTTCCGGGTTACTCTGATGAAGAGATATCTGCTGTATTGGAGAAGTATGCTAAAGGTGATTTAGCTTCTAAGTGGTTTGTTATTGATGATGAAACAGCAGTTAAACAAGTTACAAAAGAGAAAAATTATCAACAGACTGTTCCACCAACACAAAGTACAGCCGACACTGCTGCTGATACAATACTAGCCCAAGAGTTTTGGGGAACTGTTTCAGGTAAACTTTTAATTGATTGGGGTATGGAAGGTAATATTGACCCTGATACACAATACCAAGTCAATTGTTGGAAGATTGGTAAACACGTAATTAAAGCTGTAATCAATCCAGATAATCTTGGTAGAAAACCTTATCATGTATCTAGTTGGGCTAAGAATCCAGAATGGATTTGGGGTGAAGGTCTTATTGAATTTGCTGCTCCAATTGAAGATGCGATGAATGCTATTATTAGAGCACTTATTAATAATATTGCTATAGCTTCCGGCCCAATGGCTGAAATAGATAAGGATAGAGTAGATGAACGTACTCCTATATATCCTTGGAGACAATTATACTCTACATCTTCTCAGATGAAAAATGATGGGGATGCGGTTAAGTATTATCAACCACAAATGCACTGTCAGGAACTTATTGTCGCATGGCAACACTTCGCTAAGGTTCTTGATGAAATGACTGTTCCTGCATACGCACAAGGAGCTTCTCAATCCGGCGTAACTGCTGGAACTGCTACTGTGTTTACACAATTACTTGCGGCTGCTTCGCGCAGCATTAAAGCTGTTGTAGCTAACCTTGATGATGATATCTTTGTACCTTATCTTCAAATGTGTTATGACTATGCTATGAAGTTCTCTGATGATGATACTATCAAAGGAGATGCCAGAGTAGTTGCTAAAGGTGTTGCAGGTCTTCTTGCTAAAGAACAACAATCACAAAGAAAAGTAGAACTTCTTCAAGTTACTGCTAATCCACTCTATGCCCAAATACTTGGACAAAAGAATATCGGTTCTGTTCTTGCTCAGATATTTAAAGCTAATGATATTACTCTACCAGAAATGGATAGACTCAATGGTGATAAATCTGCTGAAGACCAAATACAAGAAATCCTTATGGCTCAAGCTGGTGTTCAAAGAGATACTCTGCCGGGAAACCCGGAAGGACAAATAGGAGCAGGAGGTAGTCCAACAGCACCTCAAGGAACTAACCCAGATGGAAGTAAGGCAGGAGTAAATAATGGCTAATGACCAAGAATATAGAACACTAAGTTTTATAAAGCAAACACAAGATGGTTTAGACTTTATTGAGTATTTAGAGAAATTATCTAAAAAGAATTATAATGAATTTTTAAGATGTGATAAAGATAAATCAGAAGTTCATAAAGGGATTGCTATTGCTTTAGATAATCTAATTAAACTTTTTGAACATTGTGATAATAAAGAAAAACAACATGAGTATGATTATAGTATATTTTAATAGATTATCGTAGCTAGGAGGCATCCGAAAAGGCGAACCCTACGCTCTGCTACGATAAATACATTAGGGATTATCTAAGGGGGATAATATGTCAAAAAGAAATAAATTAGAAGGTTTAGTATTTGGAAAATTAACAGTAATTAAATTAGATTATAAAGATAATTATGGTCATCTTATTTGGTTATGTAAATGTAGTTGTGGGAATATAACAAAACTAAAAAGTACAGCATTACTTAATAGAGGAACTAAAAGTTGTGGTTGTTATAGAATAGATAGAATAAAGGAAACACGAACAACACACGGATTATCTAAACATTTTTTATACCCTACATATATAAGTATGTTAAATAGGTGTTATAATCCTAAAACAAAATGTTATTTTAATTATGGTGAGCGTGGTATCAAAGTCTGTGATAGATGGTTAGAGTCTTTTGAGAACTTTTTAGAAGATATAGGTGAAAAACCAGAAGGATTGACTTTAGATAGGATTAATAATGATGGTGATTACGAAAAAGATAATTGTCGATGGGTTACATATAAAGAACAAAATAATAATCGTAGAAAACGAAGTTGTTACCGATTAAAGAAATAAGATTAAGTGACGATAAGTTAAAACAAGGTGGTTATCAAGATACAACTTACATATTTTAAGAGCTAGGCCCTTACCACTACGGCGGGTCAAATCTCAAAATCAGGTGACGACATAGTTCGACCTAACAAAGGAGCAGTAAATGGCTAAAACACCTCTACAAGTAGAAGAAGCAGCAAAGCTGGCGGAAGAACTTCATCAACGGATGTTTATTTCTAATGAAGATGAAGAAGTTGAAGACACCCTCGAAGAGGATACGTCTACAGACGAAGATGATTTAGAAGATAATGATGAAGACGAAGACGAGGAAATTGAAGATGATGTACCACATGATGATGATATTGCAGAGTTAAGGAAATTTAAGGCACGTTACCTATCTCTTAAGGGTAAATATGATGCTGAAGTTCCAACTCTACATAAAGAACTCAACGAGTTTAAAAAGTCTGTGGTAGAACGTTTGTCAACCCTTGCAGAAAATCCAGCTCAGTCTAAAGCAGAACAACATCAAGAAGCAGATATCATATCTAGGCTTAAAGAAGATTATGGTGATGATTTTATTGATAGTGTTAAAGCATTGGCTGAACAAATTGCAGACGAGAAAATCAAAGCTTCTTTATCTACTGTACAAGCAAAGGTAGATTCTGTAGAGGATACTCAAATCAAGGTAGCTCAAGATGACTTTAAAAAATACCTTGATGAACATGTTAATGGTGATTGGAAAAGACTTTGGGATGGTAAAGATAAGGGTTTCTTCGAGTTTCTAGCTAAACCCGACCCTAGTGGTCTTTACACATATGGTGAATTAGTTGAATTATATAATGAAAAATGGGATTCTGAGAAGTTATCTAAGGTTCTCAATACATACTTAGAAACTAAAACACCATCAAAACCAAAGCAAACATCTCATGACAAAGAAAAGGAGTCTATGATTGCTCCTAGCAGGACAACTACCCATAATACTCCAGACACAGATGACAAACCTATTTGGACTAAAGCCAGTATAGCAGAGTTTCAGCGTCTTGATAGACAGGGTAAGTTTTCACCAGAAGAATCTATGGCAAAATGGAATGACCTTCTAGCTGCTGCTAATGAAGGTAGAATTAGATAATATAACTAAAGGAGATTAAAATTATGGCTGTTTATCCTGTTCAACCGGGTTCACCCGACTATAGCTCTACAAGTTCTAATGCGTATATCCCTGCAATTTACTCTGCACTTCTGATTAAGAAGTTTTATCCTCAAACTGTTTGGGGCAAGCTTTCTAATACTGATTATGAAGGGGATATTAAAGACCACGGCGATACCGTATTTATTCGTACTCGTCCGACAATCGAAACATTTAGGTATAAGAAAGGGATGGTACTCCCTGTTCAGAATCCTGAATCCCCGTACGTAACTCTTAAAATTGACCAAGGTGAAGGTTTCTCTTTCGCTATTGATAAACTTGACGAGTTCCAATCGGATATTAATCTTATGAATGAGTGGGCTGATGATGCTACCAAGCAAATGGCTCAAGTCATTGATAGGAACGTCTTGATTTCTCTTGCTGCTGCTGGTGCAGTTGCAGTTGGTCAAGCTGCTACTACTGTTAGTGGTTACTCTGCTGCTAATAACAACGCTGGTCTGCAAACCAATTACACAACTACTCTTGGTGCTCTGTGTAATGGCGGTACTACTGCTAAAGGTACTACGATTTCTCTCGGTACTTCTGCTGCTGCTACCTCTGCATCTACTGGTAACAAGATTACTGCTATCATCCTTAATTATGGTAGATATCTTGATGAAAATAACGCACCGCCTGAAGGTCGCTTCGTGATTGTTCCTTTCTGGGCAATGCAACTATTGAAAGATATTAATGCAACAAATAACACCTTCGGTCTTGCATATGCAACTGGTCAAAATACTGCTAATGCTCTGTCCGATTCTGTACCTAAGATTTATGGTTTTGAAGTAATTGGCTCTAATAACCTTCCTAAAACTACTGAGTCTACTACTGACCCAACTGCTATTATCTTTGGTGTAAACTACGCTACTACTTTCGCTACCCAAATTACGGAGTCTCGTATCATCGATAATCCGTTTGCTTTCGGTAAGATGATGCAAGGTCTGCAAGTATATGGTTTCAATGTTATCAAGCCGCAACTGCTTGGTATTGATTTCTGGAAGAATGCGTAATATAAACTAAGTAAAGAGGGGTGATTAAGTTCACCCCTTAAAACCCTTTAAAGGAGAAACATATTATGGCAACATCTACCCCCGCAGTAACTAATTATAAACCGGGAACTTCCCAAGCAAATGACATTAATACTGTTCAATGTAAAAAGATTACTTTTGCAGTACCTACTTCTGCTGGTTCAGGTGATGGGTATTACACAGGTGATACAATTAGTCTTAAAAATGTAGTACCTCTTGGTTGTGCTATTACAGGTCTTTGGTATAAAACTTCTGTAACCCAAGGTGCTACACTGACTTTTGCAGCTAATATTGATGGTGGTACTGCCTTTGTATCTGCAACTAACCTCACTGCCACTACTCCTGCTGCATTGACTATTGTACCTGCTAATGCCTTCTGTTCTGGTGCTGGTGATATAAACCTCGTCCTTGCTGGCACTACTGTAGGAACTGCTGCCGCAACGATTACTTTTTATGTAACTATTGCTGCTTTTGAGCCGCCTACTGGCGTAACTACCTACTCCATCTAAGGAATTGGATGGCCTGATGCGGGGGTTTCGGCCCCCGTATTTATTAATAAAATATAAAGGATACCCACAATGGCCCTTACACCTAAGAAAGTAACAACTAAAGTTAAAGAAGTAAAAGTAGAAGTTTGTACTTGTAAAGAAGCTATACAAGATTTGAATGATAAATATGATGCTTTAGAATCATTTGTAAATCAATTAGTAGAATCACTTAAAGTAACTAAAACACCTTCTATTAATCGTGTAGAAGTTTTTAATAATGAAGCTCCTGCTACTGTAGAAGCTTATAATGGTATTAAGATGACGGAAGAGGATAGAGTTAATAGTATGCGTAATGCTATTAAGATTCTACCCCCGAATATGGTTGTTAATGGTCGTCACTCTAAAGAAAATGTAGAAGCTATCTGTGGATTCAAGATTGAGGATTATCAGATGGATGCTGCATATGAAGGTATAACACATGAACCTTAAAGAACTTCGTCAAGAAGCTTGGGATATAGCTAGAGAAACAGGTACATCTGATGTAACTAGACTTTGGACTACTAGAGAGATGAATCGTTATATTAATAGGGTATACCGATATATTGCTAGAGAGACTAAGTGTATTAGGGATGATATTACTGCTGGTGTTTGTAGAATACCTGTATCAACTTATGTTAATTATGCTGCTTTACAAACTGCTGCTCTAACTGATTCTTATGCCGCCCAAGACCTTGCTTGGTTAAGTGATAGTAACTCTTGGTTTTATGTTAATCCTGAACCTTCTGATGATTATGCTGCTAGATTGGATGCTGCCGCTGCGTCTTTGTGTCCCTACTCATTTCCACTAGATTCTAGAATTATAGATATAGAAGAAGTTAAATGGACATACAGACAGTGGAGACTTACTAAAGTATCTGTATCTAAATGGCAAGTAAATCCTTGGTGGGAACAAGTACGAGGTATGCCTACAGAGTATGCTACAGATTTAGCTAATAATAGATTAGCTCTTAATTTTAGATTATCTGAACCTGAAGTACTTAAACTAGTAGTTCGTAGGATGCCTTTAAAGGATTTATCTGCCGATATAGATATTCCTGAAATTAGATTACATTATCATGATTTTATGATTAATGGTATTTTAATGCAAATGTACAGTAAGCAGGATGCCCAAACTTTTGATGGTGAGAAGAAAGATATGTACAGAGCGTTATACGCTGCGGATATTGATGAAATTAAACAGCAAGAGAGTATTATTAATAAGAGATTACAATCTAATGGAAGTTTTGAGGCATTCCGATAATGGCTGATTATCCTAAAGGACAGATAGTAACAGATAGAGTTGGTGCGTTACAAGCGGCTCAATATTCGTTTGCTGGAATGAACTTCCTTACAGACCCTGCTGATATCACTATTGAATCTGGTCAATGTGTTAATCTCCAGAATTGTGATGTAGATTATGCTTATAATGCTAGTAGACGTAACGGTTCTACTCAAGTATATAATCAACCAGTACACGCACTATGGGAAGGTGATTCAGCTACTTATTGTGTAGTAGATAGTATTCTATCTAGGTTTGATTGGGATAATAATGAACCAATATATATATTAGATGAGGATTTAGCACCTATAACAGTTGAAGATACTATAGAGTTTAAACAGGTTAATGATATAGTTTTTTATACTGATGGTACTAAATGTGGTGTTATTTTATCTGACGATACTGCCTCAGTATTAACTAAGGTGACATTACCTACAACCCAAGAACTAGAAGATTTCGTAATAGACACGTACCCAAATGATTATGAACAACTTACTTCTAATATGGAAGTTAATACTTTTCATAGGTCAACTCAACCGGGAACTTGTGTAGAATATTTTAATGGTATTTTATACTATGCTATAGATAATTTTGTATATTGTGCAGTCCCATTTAATGCTGAAACAGAGGATGTTCGTTATAATGTAGTTGCTGGATTTCCTCATAATATAACTATGATTGCTAGAGTTAAAGATGGTTTGTATATTAGCACTACACAGCACATTTATTTTCTATCTGGTACTGGCTTAGAAGGTGATACTGAAGGACATATTAAACCAAACTTTAGTCAATGGCAAGTAGCTCAATATGGTGTAATTAAAGGGTCTAATGTCAGGGTTAATGCTACATTAGTTCCAGATGCACAGGCACAAGATACTATTGTTTTATGTGCTACATCACTAGGTATATTCGCACTATGTAATGGTGGTAGGTATATAAATCTATCTGCTTCTCAGATTGCCATGCCTTCTGGTACTAAATCAACAGTTCTTTTAAAAGAAGACCAGAATTTATACCAATATATCATTTGTTATAATGTGGATGATACATTATATGGTAATGTACCTTATTCCCTTAATACAACTAACTGTATAGATACTATCATTCTAAATACTATAAATTTATGTCATAGTAAATATACTAATTATGCTTTTAATAGTTTAATTAGAAGAGGTACTTCTTACTATGGTTCTTGTATGAAAGGCATTTATAGATTAGTTGGAGATATGGATTTTACTAATGAGGTAGATGCTTTATATATTGAAGCAAAGATTGTGACCCCTACATCAGACTTCAATGAGAAGCTTCTTAAGCAAGCTTCAGATGCTTTTATACACTCTAGACAGACTGGTGATTTATCTTTAGCTGTATTAATAAATGAAGCTGATTATTATGAAGATTTTATATTTTATTATGATGATATTCAAGGTGTGCATAGAAGAAGAACTAAACTACCTAGAGGTCTTAAAGGCACAGATTGGCAATTCATTATAACAAATGTTGATGGTTGTAATTTTACCGTATTTGATTTAGAAGTATTTATAAGAGGTCTTAAACGAAATATTTAGAGAGGTTTTTATATGGCAACTCCTTTAGCATGTCATGAGGGAATGGAAACAATACTAAATTCATATTTTGATAACACTTTAGATTATGATATAGTATTTTATTATATTTTACATACTGATAATATTACTCCATCTGTATTAAGTACAAGTACAACACACACGGATTTATATTCATCGTATTATGGTGGTATTGAACTTAGGTATGATACTCAGACAGAGAGTTTTGTTTCTACTAGTCCATCTAATGTAGTTCAATATGGTGTTTTACCTCAAGTTACTTTTACATTTACCTCTGATGTAGTTAATCCAATTACAAGTATAGGTATTTATGGTATGTCTGTAGATACAGGATGGAATCCTTCTGATACTAGATTATATTTTATTGAACCTCTGACTCCATTTACACCACTAACAGGTGACGTATTTAAATACACTCTTACACTTAAACTTGGTAATGCTACTGCTTTAACTTAGGAGATTTTATGATTAACCAACCTCATCAAGGTGCTATTGACTTACTTGAAACATATTTTTATGGTGGTAGATTAACTGGTTCGTATGGTACAGCCCATTTACCAAAAGCATATATTATTACATTTTATAATAACTTAGATAATTATACTTCTGGTGTATTTTATCCTTGGGATGATAATGTGATGCAAACAGGTGGTGGCTATACTGGTTATGAAATGGATTGGGTTACTAATTCTACTGGAGCAGTTACTTTACCTTCTTGGATTAGTTCAGCTACTAATTTATATATTCCAAAAGCTACTATGGCTTCAGCAGACCCTTTAACAAATAATAATAGAGTACAAGTAATTCAGAACGTACCTCAAATAGAATTTCCAGAAGTACGTTTAGATTTTTCTGATGTAATACCTCCTTCAAGCCCATATTTAACAACTAAGATTTATGGTTATATTGTCTGGGCTTTATTTGAAGATGAACCTAGTGTCACTTATTATAGGTCTCCTATATTTAGAGAAGTATTTGACCCAATTATCACACCCTCTGCTGGTGGTATTTTAAGGTTTAATCCATTGCTTAGAATTGGTAATATATCTAGTACCACTACTCTCGGTTAAATAACACCTCCGAAAGGGGGTGTTTTACTATAAGGATTATTTGTGAAGATAATACCTGCATTTTATATGACCCAACATAACTCTGAAATAATTGCTTTAGTAAAGCAGAGAATGGAATCTTTTGAAAGTTCCACTGATGATTCTAAATCAGAAATTTTAACTTATTCTGATATTGATTATTTAATTAGATATAGTAGGGATTTTACAGGTGAGGCTGAAGCATTAATATTACCTTTAACTAGTAACCATGGTGGTCTTGGTATAAGTGGTAGTATTTATCCTAGATTAGTTTATCCCGGCGGTTTAGGTATTAGTGGTTCTACTAATATAGCTTTACATGGTTCAGGTGGTTTAGGTGTTGATG
>Ga0302322_100002245_pt1 | contig 16291 bp, 19 predicted proteins | sample Fen_T0_2_FD_203757 | JGI IMG/M metagenome (GOLD analysis project Ga0302322, IMG submission 203757) | Peat permafrost microbial communities from Stordalen Mire near Abisko, Sweden - Fen_T0_2 | ecosystem: Environmental > Terrestrial > Soil > Wetlands > Permafrost | place: Sweden: Abisko... | reverse complement strand
CCCTCCCCGGTCCGGCCACCAGCGTGCGGCCGAGGCTACCCGGTCTACGGCGGCGCCTGCCCGGTCTGCGGCTGCCCCTGTCGGCGGCTGCCCCTGCCCGGTCCCGCAACGGCTGCCATGCTCGGGGGGCGCCCGGCCGCGGAGCGCGCGGGGCGGGTGGAGGGGTGGTCGACGGTGATCAGGAACTGGGCGGGCAACGTCCGCTTCTCCACCGACACGCTGCACCGGCCGGCGTCGCTGGACGAGCTGTGCTCGCTCGTGGCGGCCTCACCGCGGGTGCGGTGCCTGGGCACGGGCCACTCCTTCTCCGACGTCGCCGACACCGACGGCGTGCTGCTGACGGTCGCCGACCTGCCGCCGCGCGTCGAGGTCGACGTCGAGGGCCGGACGGCGATCGTCTCCGCGGGGCTGCGCTGGGGCGAGGTCGCGCCGGTCCTGCACGAGGCGGGGGTCGCGGTGCACACGCTGGGATCGCTGCCGCACATCTCCGTCGCCGGGTCGGTCGCGACCGGGACCCACGGGTCCGGCGACCGGGCGCGCTGCCTGGCCGGCGCGGTGCGCGGCCTGGAGGTGGTGACCGCCCGTGGGGACGTCGTCCGGGTCGACCGTGACACCCCCGACGCCGCGGGCCGGGTCGTGGCGCTCGGCGCGCTCGGGGTCGTCACCGCCGTCACGCTCGACGTCGAGCCGACCTACGACGTCCGGCAGGTCGCGTTCGCCGGGCTGCCGTGGGCCGCCGTCCACGAGCACCTCGACGACGTGATGGGTGTCGGCGACAGCGTCAGCCTGATGACCGCCTGGGACCCCGACGTCGTCGACGTGGTGTGGATCAAGCAGCGGGTGCCGGCCGGGAGCGACGGCGCCGACCCGGCCGGACTGCCCGACCTGACGTGGGCCGGGGCGCGGCGGACGCCGGGCAACCAGAACGTGGTGACCGGCGAGCCCGAGCCGAACCTGACCGACCAGTCGGGCGCGCCGGGGCCCTGGTACACGCGCCTGCCGCACTTCCGGCTCGAGTTCACCCCGAGCGCCGGCGAGGAGCTGCAGAGCGAGTTCCTCGTGCCGCGGGACGCCGCCGTCGAGGCGCTGCGGGCGGTGCACGCACTGCGCGAGCGGGTCGTGCCGGTGCTGCTCATCAGCGAGATCCGCACGGTCGCGGCGGACGACCTGTGGCTGAGCCCGGCCTACGAGCGGGACGCGGTGGCCATCCACTTCACCTGGAAGCCGGACCCGGCCGGCGTCCTGCCCGTCGTCCGCGAGGTCGAGCGGGCGCTGGCGCCGTTCGCGGCCCGGCCGCACTGGGGCAAGGTGTTCGTCGCCGGTGCGGACGAGCTGCGCCCGCTGTACCCGAAGCTGGCCGCGTTCCGGCAGTTGGTGGCCACCGAGGACCCCGAGGGCGTGTTCCGCAACGCCTTCCTCGAGCGGACGGTGCTCGCGCCCTGAGGAGGAGGGCCGGTCACCAGCGGGGCAGCCGGCGGGTGTCGATCCGGGGCGGGCGGGTGGGCGGCCCGGGCGGTGGGTCGGCCGCGGGCCGGGGCCGGCCACGGCGCCGGACGTCGACCGCCTCGAACCAGTCCTGCCGGGTCTGGCCGCTGAACTGCCATTCCACCTGCACCTCGGCGCGGGTCCAGGCGACGGCGACGGCCAGCACGTCGGTGGGTTCGGAGGTCATCCAGCGCAGCGTGACGATCACGGGGATCGGCGTCGCGGCGGCGGAGACCGGCCCCTGCGGCTCGGAACGGTAGATACGGGGCATCGAGGTCATGGGTCGCTCCCGGCTGTGACGACGTGGTTCGACCCGCACCGAACGCTACCTCAACCGGCCGCTCCAGTCGAACACCCGTTCGATTACGGCGTGACTCCCCGCTCGCCGTGGCTCCGTCACCAGGGCACCATCCCGTCGTCGTCGAAGAACCCGCCGGTCGGGCCGTCGTCGGGCAGGGTGGCCAGGGTGACGGCGATCGCCGCGCCCTGGGCGGGGGTCCGCACGCCGCGGAAGCCGTTGAGGTCGGTCGCGCAGTAGCCGGGGCAGGCCGCGTTGACCAGCACGTTCGTGCCGGCCAGTTCCTTGGCGTACTGCACGGTGACGGCGTTGAGGAAGGTCTTGGACGGCGCGTAGGCGGCGGCGATCGGGCCCGTCCGGTCGCCGGGGGCGGCCTGCAGGGTGAGCGAGCCGACGCTGCTCGACATGTTCACGATCCGGGGCGAGGCCGAGCGGCGCAGCAGCGGCAGCAGCGCGTTGGTGACGCGGACGACGCCGATGACGTTGGTCTCCACCACCGCCCGGATGATCGCCGGGTCCACCACGGTGGGCTCCTGGGGCCGCCCACCGGCGATCCCGGCGTTGTTGACCAGGACGTCCAGCCGGCCGGTGCGCTCACCGACCAGGTCCCGGGCGGCGGCCACGCTGGCGTCGTCCGTGACGTCGAGCGGCACGGCGAACGCGTCGACGCCGGCCGCGCGCAGCTTCTCCACCGCGGCCTCGCCGCGTCCCGCGTCGCGCGCACCCACGCCGACGCTCCAGCCGAGGGCGCCCAGCCCGGCCGCGATCTCGTACCCGATTCCCTTGTTCGCGCCGGTGACCAGCGCGACGGTCTGTTCGTTCATGGTTCGATCCTGCGCCCGAAGCCGGCCCGCGCTCCAACACCGACTGGGTGGCCGGCGATACCTCCCCGGTATCGATCCGGGCGGCCGGCCCCTACCGTGGAGGCATGGAGACGCGAGAGCTGCGCTACTTCGTCGCCGTCGCGGAGGAGCTGCACTTCGGACGTGCCGCCGAGCGGCTCGGCATCACCCAGCCGCCCCTGTCCCGGGCGATCCGCCAGCTCGAACGGCGCCTCGGGACGCCCCTGCTGGAACGGACCAGCCGTGCCGTCGCTCTTACCGAGGCCGGCTCGGTGCTCCTGGTCGAGGGCCGGGCGGCGCTGGACGCCGTCGAGGCCGCCGGCCGGCGGACCCGCCGCGCGGCGCAGGCCGTGGGCGGCACTCCCGGGCTGGTGCTGGTGACCAAGGCCGGGGCGTCCGACGAGCTGCTGTCCAAGCTCCTGGACGCGTACGCCGTCGAGCCCGGGTCGGTCCCCGTCGACGTGCTCCTGTGCGGGGTCGGCGAGCAGGTGCGGCTGCTGCGTGACGGGCGGGCCGACGTCGCGCTGCTGCACCGGCCGTTCGACTCGACGGTCGGGTTCGACACCGAGGACCTGCACACCGAGGGCCAGGTCGTGGTGCTGCCGGCCGGCCATCCCCTGACCCGCCGCGCCCGGGTCACCCTCGACGACGTCACCGCGCTGCCCGGCCTGCCGATGCCGCGCTGGCCGGGCCCGGGCGGCGACTACCCCGAGGGGCCCGGCCCGCAGGTCCGTGACCACGCGCAGCTGCTGCAGCTGGTCGCCCTCGGCCGGGCGCTGGCCGTCGTGCCGGAGTCGGTGCGGGTGCACCTGCGAGGCGACCTGGCCGCCGTGCCCGTGGCGGACGCGCCCGCGGTGACCACGGTGATCGCGTGGCCGCCGCACAGCCGGTCCCGCGCGCTCGCCGGCCTGCTCGGCGTCGCGACCCGCCGGTAGCGGGCGCGCCGGTCGTGGCGCGGGCGACCCGAGGATGCCAGGCTCCCGTCGTGACGTCCGTGCTCTCGATCCAGTCCCACGTCGCGTACGGCCACGCGGGCAACTCCTCCGCGGTGTTCACGCTGCAACGCCTCGGGATCGAGGCCTGGCCGGTGCACACCGTCCAGTTCTCCAACCACACCGGCTACGGTGCGTGGCGCGGTCGCGTCTTCGACGGCACGTTCGTGGCCGAGATCGTCCAGGGCATCGCCGAGCGGGGACTGCTCCCGCAGTGCGACGCCGTGCTGTCCGGGTACCTCGGGTCGCCCGACATCGGTGCCGCCGTCGTCGCGGCCGTCGGCACGGTGCGCGCCGAGAACCCGGCCGCCGTCTACTGCTGCGACCCGGTCATCGGGGACGTCGGTCGCGGCGTGTTCGTCCGGCCCGGGGTGGCCGAGTTCATCCGGGACCTCGCGCTGCCCGTCGCGGACCTCGTCACGCCCAACCACTTCGAGCTGGACCTGCTCACCGGCCGCGCCACCCGATCGCTCGCCGAGGTCAAGGACGCCGTCGCCGCCGTCCAGGCCCTCGGCCCGCGCACGGTGCTCACCACCTCGCTCGACACCGACGACACCCCGGCCGACGCCGTCGACCTGCTGGCCTCGGAGGGCGGGCGCCACTTCCGGGTCCGCACGCCCCGGCTCGGCCTGTCGGTCAACGGTGCCGGGGACGCGGTGGCCGCGCTGTTCCTCGCCCATCACCTGCGGACGGGGTCGGTGGCGGACGCCGTCGCCGCGGCCGCCGCCTCGGTGTGGGGGCTGCTCGCCCGCACCGACGCGGCCGGCTCCCGGGAGATCCTGCTCGTGGCCGCCCAGGACGAGCTCGTCACCCCGACGCGGACCTTCCCCGTCGAGGAGGTCTGACGCCCGTCCCGGGTCACCGAGCGTCGGCGCGGTCCCGGTCCCGGTCCCGGTCCCGGTCCCGGTCCCGGTCCCGGTCCCGGTCCCGGTCCCGGTCCCGGTCCCGGTCCAGCGTCTCGACGAGCACCCCGAGCAGGGTGATGGCGGCCCCGAAGGCCAGCACCGGGCGCGCGCCGAGACCCGAGGCGATCCCCGCGAGCGCGCCGCCGGCCGAGGACGCCGCGACCTTCCAGCCGGCCAGGGCGACGAAGACCTGGGCCCGGCGTCCGGGCGGCGCGTACCGTTCCCGGGCGGCGAGCGTCGCCGTGACCCACGGCGCGGTCAGGAACCCGACCAGCGCGAACGCGGCCACCGCGAACGGGTAGCCGGGCGCGGCGGCGATCGCGAGCGTGGCGACGCCGAGCGTTGCGGCGAGCGCCAGGCTCAGGGGCACCGGGTCGCCCCGCAGCGGCCGGGCGACGACGACCAGCGAGCCGGCCAGCGTCCCGAGACCCGCTGCCGTCATGAGCCACGCCCCGAGATTCCCGTGGCCGGTCAGCTCCACGGCCAGCAGCACGGCCAGCACGCCCATGCCGCCGCCGGCCATCGCCGTCGTCAGCGTCGTCACGGTGACCCGGCGCAGCGGCCGGCAGGTCAGCAGGATCGCGCCGGAGCCCGCGCCCGACGTCGGCCGAGGCTCCCTCGCAGCCGGCTGCCCCGGAGGTTCGGTGTGCAGGGGCCTCGGGGCCAGCCGGACCAGCACCGCGGCCACCACGACCAGGCCGCTGACCGTCCACAGGCCGGCCGCCGGCGACGTCAGGGCTGCCAGTGTTGCGACGACGGCCGGTCCCGCGCTGCCCGCCAGGCCGTACGTCGCGGCGTCCACGCCGTGCCCGCGGGCGGTCGCTGCGCCCAGCCCGCCGACCAACGAGCTGAGCCCTCCGGTCAGCAGCGGCCCGCACGCGCCGGCGAGGACCAGCAGGCCCGCGGCCGGCCAGGTCCACCCGCGGCTGAGCAGCAGGACGGCGAGCGCCAGCGCGATCCCGTACAGCGCGCAGGCGACGGCCAATGGCCGGCGGGCGTCCGCGGCGCGGTCGACCAGCCGCCCGGTCCACTGCCCGAGCAGGTGCGGCGCGGTGAGTGCGGCCATCAGCAGCCCGCCGGTCGCCGCACCCCGCACGCCCGAGCGCCCGACGACGAGCAGCACGATCCCGACGCCGGCCCCGGCGTCACCGGTGCGGGCCAGCGTCGCCGCGACGACGTACCGGCCCAGTGCCGACCGGGTGCGCCGGTCGGCGGTCGACGGGGAGGTTCGCAGGGACGAGGCCGACATGCTTGGCCAGTGCCCAGCCGGCCACGGATCAACCTCGGTAGGGTGCGACGTCTGTCGTGGCGCGGTAACGGGGGTGCGACGTGCTGCTGCGAGGGTTGCGGGCACTGCGCGGTCAGGTGCGGTCGGTCCCCGTGGAGGTCGACTGCCGGGCGTCGGCGCCGGTGGTGCTCCAGCGGGTGAAGGGCAGCATCCGCGGTTCGCGCGGGGTCGGGCTGCCGTGGTCGCCGCGGCTGGTGCGGGGCGAGGTCCGAGGCCGTCGGGTGCGGCTGCTGGCGGAGCCGCCGGGCACCCGGAACGTGCTGCAGCGGTCGCTGTACGCCCAGGTCTACGACCGTCCGGACGGCGGGTCGCAGATCCGCGGTGTCATCGGGCTCTCGGAGGGCGGGTTCCTGCTCGCCGGTCTGGTGGTCTTGCTCGTGATCCTGGCCTCGCTGGCCGTCGTCGGCGCGGTGGCGGTGCTGTTGTACGCCCTGGTCGTGCGCGACGGCACGCTTCTGCGCCAGGGGGGCACCGTCGCGGGCGTCGGTCTGGCCTTCGACGTCGTCTTCCTCGGCATGGCCGCGCTCGACGGTTGGGTGGGCCGTTCAGCCGCGAGCTACCTGCAGGACTGGCTGGCGCAGCTCGCCCGGCTGCCCGAGCCTCGGCGACCGGATGCGCCCCGGCGACCGGACGCGCCGCGCCTGTCGGGCGGCACCCGTTGACGGACTCCGGGCCCGGCTAGGGCCCCGGCTCACCCGTCGCCAGGAAGGTCGAACGGTCGACGATGCGGTAGCCGGTGGTGCAGGGCAGCCCGTCGGCCAGTCGCAGCGTCCCGGCGTCCAAGTCCATGATCACGCTGAGGATGGTGGCGTCCTGCTCGGTCGGCAGCGCGCCCGGCTCGGGGTGGCAGCAGATGCCGGTGGGGTGGCCGGCGTGGTCGGCGAGCAGGGCCTCGTAGGTGGCGGGGTCGCCGGGGTCGTGGGTGTCCAGCCAGCGCTGGGCGCGTTGGAGCCGGAACACCGAGTCCGGCATCAGCCACACCCCGACGTCGGTGGCGGCGACCCGCGGGTGCACGGCGTGGTTGGTGTGCACGATCACCCCGCGGGCGTCCGGGTCGGTCAGGTGCAGGTCGGCGAACCCGCCGGGGGTCGCCTCCACGCCCAGGGCCAGCCCGTCGCGGTGCGCGAGCAGGTAGTGGGCCGAGGACGAACGGGTGGCCCGCTGCAGGGTCGCCAGCGCGGCCGCCGGCGTGAGGGCGTCCAGGAGCGCCCGCAGCATGACGTGGTACGGCACGCCCGGGGCGCCGACGTCGCGGTCGGTGACCATCGCGTTCGTGACGACGCCCAGCCCGGCGGCGTTCAGGCCCGTCTTGGCCAGGAGGCCGGCCTCCACGAGCGTGACGTACCGCGGGCCGTCGTCCGGGTCCACCTCCAGCACGACGACGGTCTGCGAGGCGTGGGTCTTCCAGTCCCGTTCTGGCCGACCAGCACCGGCCGCCCGCCGGCCTCGATGCCGGCGTCGACGCTGGTGGGGACGGCGGCGTCGACGCTGGTGGGGACGGCGGCGTCGACGCTGGTGGGGACGGCGGCGAAGGCGGTGCACTCGAGGGTGCGCGGCAGCATCGCGGCGGCGTTGCGGGCCTTGGCGGCGTACATCACCTCGGTCCGCACGTTGATCGCCAGGACGTCGTCGAACGGCACCCCGGCGCCCTCGGCGATGCCGCGCAGCTCCTCCAGGTACGCCGGCCCGAAGGCCTCGATCGGCTCGACGTACCGCAGCGCCTCCCGGCGCACCCGGGCGGGATCCCACTGCGCGTAGTGCGCGAACACGGCGTCGTAGGCCTGGATGCTGCGCCGGACCCGGGCGCCGGCCAGCTCCCCGTAGCGGCGTCCCCGCTGCCGCGCGCCGCCGCGCACCCGCACGTGCGGGAACCGACCGGCCGCTGCCGGACCTGTGGGCGCGGCGCTCACGCGACGGCCTCGGCGACCGCGCGGGCGGTGGCAAAGCGCAGGCCGTCGTCGTCCCGAGCGGTCGTCAGGAAGGACTCCAGCATGGCCAGCCGCCCCGGACGGCCGATGATCTGCGGGTGCAGGGTGAGCAGGAACAGGCCGCCCAGCCGGCGGAACCCCGCCAGCTCCTCCTGCCAGATCGCCCGCACCTGCGCGGAACTGGCGATCGACCGGTCCCACGAGGCGAGGCTGAACCAGAAGTGCGGCGCGTCGTCCAGGCTCCAGTGGACCGGCAGTTCGACCAGGTCGTGACCGGCGTGCCGGTAGGGGCGGATGTCGTCCATCAGGTTGGAGGAGTACACGAACCCGTGGCGCACCAGCAGGTCGAGGGTGCACGGGCTGAACTCCCAGGCGGGGGAGCGGTACCCGACGACGTCGGCGCCCAGGCCGCGCAGGACCTCCAGGCCCCGCACCAGCTCACCCTCCTCCTGCTCCGGCGTCAGCTTCGTCGGGGAGGTGTGGGTGTAGCCGTGGTGGGCGACCTCGTGGCCGGCCGCGAGGATCTCCTCCATCCGGCCCGGGTGCCGTTCGGCGACCCGGCCCGGCACGAAGAAGGTGGCCGGCAGGTCCAGTCGGCGCAGCAGGTCCAGCAGGAGCGGGACGGCGACCTTCGGGCCGTACGTTCCCTGCGACAGGACGCCGGGACGGGCCGCGTTGGCCGGGTCCTCGCCGATCCATACCTCCTCGGCGTCAAGGTCGAAACTGACGACGACGTCGCACCCCGGACCCTGGCTGCTCACGGGCGGGTCGCCAGTTTCTTCAGAACCCGCAGGTAGTGACGGGTGGCCAGCTGCTGCGCCAGGCCCGTGGCGGGCGGGACGGCGCGGGCGAGCCGGGTGGCGTGCCGGGAGAACGCCCGCACGGTGAACGTGACCCGCCCGTCGGGGTGGCTGCGGACGACGAAGGACTCCTCGCCCCGCTCCGGATGGCCGGGCAGGGTGCCGTAGGCGAAGCCGTCGGCGTCCGGTTCCTGGACGACGCGGACGACGCGGCAGGGGGCGGCGATCCGCACCGGCCCGAGACCGACGCTCAGGACGACGACCGCGCCGGGTTCGGCCCGCGGGCTGTCGGCGGCGACGCGGGCGCCGGCGCGCCGGTGCAGCTGCCAGGTCAGCAGGGCCTCGGCCGCCCGCTCGTGGACCCCGCGGCCCACCCCGACGAGGATCGTGCGGTCCAGGTGCCGGTAGCCGGGCGGCATCACCTCGGCGAGGCTGCCGCCGACGTCGGGGTAGGTCAGGTCGACGTCCGCGAAGTCGTGGGGGGTGGGCAGGTGGGTGAGGGGCGGCACGGTCAGGAGTCTGCCGGGCGGCCGCCGAGGCCGCCATCGCGGGCCGGCGGCCCCGCGGCGAGCCCGATCGCGGTGCGGAAGGCCTGCGCCGCGACGGCCCGGCTGCGCCCGACCTCGTGGCGGCGCTCCCCGGGCCCGGCGAGGTCGGGCGAGCTCAGCTCGGCCACCACGAAGTTCCGCAGGACGGGCGGGAACCGGCCGTCGCCCAGCTCGCGGGTGCGCGCCTTGACGTCGACCAGCTCGCCGACGGCCTCGACGACCTCCGCCGGGGCCTCGGACTGCGCGAGCAGGGCCTGCAGGCGCATCGGCGGCACCGCCCCACCCGGGTGCGATCGCATCCAGCGCAGGGCCGCCGCCGGTCGCAGGCAGTAGAAGACGCCCTTCAGCCGGACCGGCGTGTCCGGGTCGCCCGCGCCGAGCCGGTCCCACTGCAGCTGCCCGACGTGGGCGTAGTGGCGGGCGATCAGGGCCGGTTCGGCGACCTGGTCGGCCAGCTCCAGCAGCAGGTCCCGGAACGCCGGATCACCGCGGTAGACGATGGGGGAGCGCAGCCATTCGGTGACGGTCGCGTTGCCGCGCACCATCAGGTCGACGGCCTTGCGCACGTCCCAGCCGTTGACGTCGTAGACGTGGTCGAGCGGGGTCTCGACGACGTCGCGGGGCAGCCAGGGGCTCAGGTAGGCCTCGGCAGGGTGCACGTACAGGAACCGGCAGTCGTAGTCGCTGTCGGGGGAGGGGAAGCCCCACGCCCGGCTGCCGCTCTCGACCGCCCAGCCGATCACCACCCGATGGTCGGCCTCGACGCCGGCCAGGCGCGCGTCGATCCGGGTGACGACGTCCCGGTCGAGGTCCTCCGGGATGCTCCGCACAGGCGGTGACTGTAGCCGGGACGGCGCGCCCGGTCAGCGCGCCGCGTCGAGGGCCGCGGCCTGCAGGTCGGTGTGGACGGCGGTCGCCTGCGGGGTGTCGAACAGCCGCTGGGTCAGCACGATCACGGCGAGGTCGCGGGCCGGGTGCACGAGGAACGAGCTGCCGAGCCCGCCGTCCCAACCGATCGCGCCCGCCCACGGCCCGGTCCGGACGACCGACGTCCCGAGCCCCCACCCGCGCCCGTCGAGGAACGCGTCGCCGGCCTGCCGCTGCCCGGCGGTGAGGTGGTCCCGACCCAGCTCGCGCACCTGCTCCGGGGTCAGCACCGGCTCGCCGCCACGCAGCAGCATCCGCCCGAACGCCCACAGGTCGTCCACCGTCGACAGCAGACCGGCGGCCGCGTCGGGGAAGAGCGGCGGCCTGCTCCACTGCCCGTCCGGCGGGTCCCAGACCGCCAGGCCCTCGGCCGTCGCCGCGTACGCCGTCGCCAGTCGCCCGACGTCCGCGGTGTGGAAGCCGGTGTCGCGCATCCCGAGCGGGTCGAGGACGCGGGTGCGCAGGACCTCGTCGTACGTCGTCCCGGCGGCGCGGGCGCACAGGACGCCGAGCACGTGCATCCCGGTGTTGTAGAGCCACCGCTCTCCGGGCTGCGCCAGGAGGGGCAGCCGGCCGAGCCCGGCGATCCACGCGTCCGGGGCGACGAAGTGGTCCGGCTGCGGCGGGCCGATCGTGGCGAGCCCCGCCTCCTGCGCCGCCGTCACGACCGGCCATGGCTCGGGTGCCGAGAACATCTCCGCCGCCATCCCGAAGCCGAACGTGAACGTCAGCAACCCGCGGGCGGTCACCGGCCGCTCGGCGGGCACCGTCTCCTCCAGCGGGCCGTCCGACCGGCGCAGGACCCGCCGGTCCGCCAGCTCCGGCAGCAGCCGGTCGACCGGCTCGTCCAGGTCGACCAGGCCTTCCCGGACCAGGGCCAGCGTCGCGACGGCCGTGATCGGCTTGGTCGTCGACGAGATCCTGAACAGCGCCCCCCGCTCGACCGGCCTCCCGCCGACCGCGAGCTCGCCCATCGCCTCGACGTGCTCGTCGTCGCCCTGCGCCACCAGCGCGACCAGCCCCGGCACCCGGTCCGGCCCGACGTGCGAGGCCGCGACCGCGCCGAACGTCTCCACCCCGGCCTTCGTCAACCCCATCGCCGCTCCCACCCTGGTCCCGAGTACCGACACAGGAAGGACCGGGCGCGGGCCCTCGACTCATCGGGCCGACCGGCCCAGGAAGACTGTCGGTGGCGCGTGCGAGGCTCACGCCCCTGACCGGTCACGGGGAGGTTCGCGATGGTGGGATCAGCGACGACGGGCGAGGGCGTGCGGCTGCGGGCGGTCGAGCCTGCGGACCTCGATCAGTTCTACGCCGATCAGGCCGACGCCCGGGCGGCGGCGATGGCGGGCTACGCCAGCCGGGACCGCGAGGCGTTCGACGCGCACTGGCGCCGGGTAGGCCGCGATCCGACGGCCGTCCGGCTGACCGTTCTGGTCGACGGCGCGGTCGCGGGCAACGTGGTGAGCTGGGAGCAGGACGGGCAGCGGCTGGTCGGGTACTGGATCAGCCGTCCGCACTGGGGGCGGGGAGTGGCCACGCAGGCGCTGGGCCTTCTCGTCCGGGCGCTGGAGGACCGCCCGCTGTACGCGCACATCACCGAGCGCAATGACCGGTCGGCCCGTGTGCTGCACAAGAACGGGTTCCGGCGCGACGTCGTGGCCGAGATCCGGCGCGGCCTGCCCGCCGACGGCATCGTGGAGCAGATCTTCGTGCTCGACGGTGCGCCCACCGGCACAGGAGCAGCCGGTCAGGAGTAGGTGATGAACTCCAGGAGCGACCCGTCCGGGTCCCGGAAGTAGACGCTGACGCCTGGGCCGCGGCCCCCGCTGCGATCGACGGGCCCGTCCTCGACGTCGACGTCGTGGCGCCGCAGGTGGGCGAGCACTTCCTCGACCGTGCCGGACCACACGAAGCACAGATCGCTGCCGCCGGGCACGACGGCCGGGCGGGCTACCAGGCTCCCGACGTCCAGACCGGGCCCGTGCACGTTGAGCTGCTGATCGCCGAACCGGTACGCGACCCGACCGTCGGGGTGGTCGACGACCTCGGCGCCCATCACGTCGCGGTAGAACGCGGTCGACCGTTCCCAGTCGCTGACGGCGATCACACAGTGGTCCAGCCATACCCGGGGAGTCATGACATCAGTCTCCCTGGCCCTGCCGAGGCCGGCGGACGGCGTCCCGTGGACGAGTCGGTGACCAGGAGCAGGTTCGGTCGACTGGAGCGGATCAGTCGCTCTCGGAGGGACGATGGGTGACGATCGACTGCAACGCCTCCCGCAGGCGTCGCCGGTCCGGCTCACTGAGCGGCGCGAGCAGCGTGCGCTCGGCGTCGTCGCTGGCCAGGGTGGCGCGGTGGAGAGTGTCGGTGCCGTGGTCGGTCAGTTCGATCACGTTGCGACGCCGGTCCTGCGCGTGCGGTCGGCGCGAGACCAGGCCCCGGGTTTCGAGACCGTCCAGCAGGGCGACCATCGTCGTGCGGTCCACGCCCAGACGCTGCGCCACCTGCTGCTGGGAGGCGGGTTCACGGCCGGCGATGACCAGGAGGACGGCCAGGTCACGCCCGTCGATGCCGAACGGCCCCAGCACCTGCGCGTGGATCTCCTGCAGCCGCAGGGCGGCGTGCTTGAAGAGGTAGCCCAGACGTCCGCTCACCTCCGGACCCGGGCCCTCGCTGCTCGACATCTCGACATTCTATCGCTAGCCTGATTGTCAGTCGTGCTGACGATCAGCGCAACGACGGGATGAGAACGTCATGATCTTGGTCACTGGTGGGCTCGGTTTCATCGGCTCCCACACCGTCCAGGCGCTGCTGGACCTCGGCGAGGAGTGCGTGCTCGTCCAGCGTCGCCACCCCACGCTGCCGCCCGGCCGCTTCGACCGGCCCGTTCACCTGGAACGGGCCGACGTCACCGACCTGAGCAGCCTGCGCAGCATCGGGACCCGGCACCGGATCACGGGCATCCTGCATCTCGCCGGATCGATGCCCTGGCCCGCCGGGGCCGAACCCGAGGTCGAGGCGAGCCGTCGCGCGCTCGGGGGACTGCTCAACATCTTCCAGGTCGCCCAGGACTGGAACGTTCGACGGGTGGGCGTCGCCAGCACGATCGGTGTCTACGCCGGCCTCACCGACCCCGGCGCGCTCACCGAGGACCTGCCCCTGCCCCTGAGCGCGCCGCACGTGATCCCCACCTTCAAGAAGATCGGCGAACTGCTCGGCGGCCACCTCACCGGTGCCACCGACCTGGACGTCGTCAGCTGTCGCATCTCGGGAACCTGGGGACCGCTCGGCCGCCCCCGCGCCCCCTTCTTCCCCGCCTCGCAGTTCGTCCACGCCGCCGTGGACGGACGCACCCCTGACCTGTCCGCGCTCCTGGCCCCGGCGCACGCCGAGGACGCCCTCGACCTCTGCTACGTCAAGGACACCGGACGGGCGCTCGCCCTGCTGCAGACCGCCGACACCCTCCACCACCGCGTCTACAACGTCGGCTCCGGCCGCGCCACGACCAACGCCGAGGTCGTCGCGGCGATCAAGAAGGTCATCCCCGACGCCCGGCTCGACCTGCCCACGGGCGGGAACGGCACGCGCAGCTACCTCGACATCACCCGCATCCACCAGGACACGGGGTACCGGCCCGCCTACGACACCGAACGCGCCGCCGCCGACTACATCTCGTGCCTACGCGCCGGCCACGAGAGCTGACGCCGGCCGGCCGCCGGTCTCCGAGCAGGCCGCCGTCACCCGAGCGGTGACGCCAGGAAGGGGCGGACGAGCGCGAGGTACTCCGCCGTCCGCTCGAGGGCCAGTGCGTGCCCGGCCCCCTGGACCACCACGAACCGGGAGCCCGGGGCGGCCGCCGCCACGACCTCGCCGTCCGCGGGTGGGTTGAGCACGTCGTCCTCGCCACTGATCACCAGCACCGGGCAGACCGGCGTCGCCAGGACGGGCCGGTTGTCGAACCCGGCCAGGGCCTCGTTGGCGCGCTGGAACTCCAGCGGCGACAGCATGAGTTCCGGCCGGTTGACGGCGGCCATCGCCGCGGCCAGCGCGGCGCGCTCGTCGGGCGAGTGCGTCGGGGAGACGACGACGTCGAACATCACCTCGGCCAGCTCCTCCGGCGACCTGCCGGCGAACCGCTCCGGGTTCTCGCGCATGTACCGGGCCGTGGACGACTCGTCGCCGTAGGCCTTGGGCACCACCAGGACCAGCGCGACGGCCCGGTCCGGGGCGGCCGCGGCCACGTTCGGCGCCACGTAGGAGCCCATCGACACCCCGAGCACCGCGAACCGGTCCACGCCGAGGGCGTCGAGCACGGCCAGGGCGTCGGCGACGTGGTCGTCGATGCCGAACCGCTGCGGGCGGGTGGATCGTCCGTGCCCCCGGGCGTCGTACACGACGACCGGCCGGTCACCGGCCAGGCCCTGTACCTCCAGCCCCATGGAGTCGGCGCTGCCGCCCACGCCGTGCAGCCCCAGGACCGGGGTGGCCGCCGGGTCGACGCCGTCGCCGACGTGGCGCTCGACGTACAGGCGGATCCCGTTCAGCTCCAGCAGGCCGGCCTCGGAGGCGACACCGGGGTACTTCGACAGCGGGGCGAGACCAGCGACCACGGACATACCGCCAACCCTACGGATCACCGGGGTGGAGGGCGACCGGGCGTCCGCGTCGGGGCGCGGATAGGGTCCGACCGTGATCCTGAGGCCCCGGACCGCCGCGGACGAACCGGCCTGCGTGGAGATGATGGCGCAGGTGCGCCGTCACGACGGGTACCCGCGCCACCCCGGACCGGACCTGAGGGACTTCCTCTTCGCGCGGCACGAGACCGGCGCGTGGGTGTGCGACCTCGACGACGAGATGGCCGGTCACGTCGCGCTGCACCGCGCGGACGACGACCCGGTCCTGGACGCCGCCCGGCGCGCGACCGGGCTCGCGGCCGACGACCTCGTCGTCGTGGCGAGGCTGCTCGTCTCGCCGAACCACCGTCGCCGCGGGGTCGGGCTCGCGCTGCTCGACGTCGCGGCGCAGCAGGCCCGGGCCGAGGGGCGGCGGGCCGTCCTGGACGTCGCCGACGACGACGCCGCTGCGCCCGCCGCCGCCCTCTACGCCCGCGCGGGCTGGATCCCCGCCGGGATCACGACGTTCCACCTGCGAGGCGGCGTCGACCTGGACGTCCGGCTCTGGCTCTCCCCGACCTGACCGGTCAGCCGAGCTGGTGCGGCGCGGCGTCCGTCGCCTCGTCCACGGCCGGTCGGTAGGACCCCGCCGGCAGCAGCTTGACCACCACGGACTTGGAGGTGGGGCAGTTGCTGCCGATCGCCGTGGAGTCCAGCGGGACCAGGGCGTTCACCTCGGGGTAGTACGCCGCGACACAGCCCCGCGGGGTGTCGTAGGCGACCACCCGGAAGGACCGGGCGATGCGCACCGAGCCGTCGTCCCAGGTGCCGACCAGGTCGACGAGGTCACCGTCGGCCAGCCGGAACATCGCGATGTCGTCGGGATGGACCATGACGACGTGCCGGCCGCCCATGATGCCCCGGTACCGGTCGTCGTGGCCGTAGATGGTGGTGTTGAACTGGTCGTGGCTGCGCAGGGACTGCAGGATGACCTCCCCCTCGCCCACGGTCAGCACTTCGAGCGGGTTGACCGAGAACCGGGCCCGCCCGCCCGCGGTCGGGAAGGTCCGGGAGTCGCGGGGCGGGTGCGGCAGGACGAACCCACCCGGCCGCTCCACCTTCTCGGCGTAGGCGGTGCAGCCCGGCACCACGTGCCCGATGTGCTCACGGATCCGCCGGTAGTCGCCCGACATGGCCCGCCAGTCGATCCGGCTGCCGGTCGGCCCGTCGCCCAGGGTCGCCTCGGCCAGCCCGCAGACGATCGACACCTCCGAGCGCAGCAGCGGGCTCGCCGGAGCCAGCGGGCCGTGGGACAGGTGGACGGCGGACATCGAGTCCTCGACGGACACCGACTGCAGGCCGCCGACCTGGCGGTCCTGCTCGGTGCGTCCCAGGGTCGGCAGGATGAGCGCGGTGCGCCCGGCGGTGACGTGCGAGCGGTTGAGCTTGGTGGAGATCTGGACGGTGAGCTCCGCCGACTCCAGCGCCGCCTGCGTGACGGGGGAGTCGGGGGTGGCGCTCGCGAAGTTGCCGCCAAGCGCGATGAACACCTTCGCCCGGCCGTCGCGCAGGGCGCGGATCGAGTCGACGGTGTCCAGGCCACGTCGGCGGGGCGGTTCGAAGCCGAACTCGTCGCGCAGGGCGTCGCCGAAGCGTTCGGGC
>Ga0302322_100002244_pt1 | contig 16292 bp, 10 predicted proteins | sample Fen_T0_2_FD_203757 | JGI IMG/M metagenome (GOLD analysis project Ga0302322, IMG submission 203757) | Peat permafrost microbial communities from Stordalen Mire near Abisko, Sweden - Fen_T0_2 | ecosystem: Environmental > Terrestrial > Soil > Wetlands > Permafrost | place: Sweden: Abisko... | reverse complement strand
GCACCGACCCACGCGCCGCCAGCGGATGATCGGCCCTCGCCACCAGGACGATCTCGTCGATGAGCAGCGCGCGCGTCGTGAGCCCGGGAACCCGCACGGGAAGCGTGACGAGCCCGAGCTCGAGCGCGCCGTCGCCGACCGCATCCGCGATCTCGCGACTGCCCGCCTCCCGAACCTGGAACCGGACGCCGGGATGCCGGGCCTGGAACGTCGCGATCGCGTCGGGCAGCAGGTAGGAGACCGCGGTCGCGCCGCCGCCGACGCGCACCGCGCCGGCTTCGAGGCGCAGCTGGTCGGTGATGTCGCGCAGGAGACGGTCATACCGATCGACGATCGCGCGCGTCTCGACCAGCACGTCCTCGCCGAGCACCGTCAGCTCGACACCGTGGCGCCCGCGGACGAGCAAGGTCACGCCGAGCTCGGCCTCGAGCTGCTGGAGGCGCCGCGACAGCGCCGGCTGGCTGAGGTGCAGGCGGGCCGCCGCCTGGGTGATCGACCCCGCGTCGGCCACCGCGACGAACGAGCGCAGCAGATCCGTGTCCACCATGCAAGTCTTGCATGGTGAGACGCCAAGAGTTGCACTAGACCTATGACTCGCTCGTCCGTACGTTCGGAGCATGAACGAAGACGAGCGCACGCGACACGACGCCGAGCGGGCCGCCCGGGGGTTGGCCCCCCTGCCCCTCGGCCCCGACGAGGTCGAGCGGCTCATCGCCGCGATCCGGGCGGCGGCCGGCCCGGCGCCGGATCTCGTCGACCACCTGGCCCGGCGGGTCCCGCCCGGCGTCGACGACGCCGCCCGGGTCAAGGCGGCGTTCCTCGGATCCATCGCCCTCGGCGAGCACACCTGTGCGGCCATCGACGCCCCGACCGCGATCCGGCTGCTCGGGACGATGCGCGGCGGATACAACGTCGCGCCGCTCGTCGAGCTGCTCGGACGCCCGGCGCTGGGCGCGCTCGCAGCCCGGCAGCTCGGGTCGACGTTGCTCGTGTTCGACGCGTTCCACGACATCGCGGCGCGAGCGGAGGCGGGGAACCGGGACGCGCAGTCGGTGCTGCAGTCGTGGGCCGCTGCGACGTGGCTCCAGGACCGGGCGCCGGTCCCCGAGGAGCTCCGCCTCACGGTCTTCCGAGTCGCCGGCGAGATCACCACCGACGACCTGTCCCCCGCCCGCGAGGCGTGGTCACGCGCCGACGTCCCGCTCCACGCCCAGTCGTTCCTCGAGGCCCGCACCGACGTCGTCGACCCGATCCCCACGATCGCCTCGCTCCGGTCGCGCGGGCTCCCCGTGGCCTTCGTGGGCGACGTCGTGGGAACCGGCTCGTCCCGCAAGAGCGCGACCAACTCGCTGCTGTGGCTCATCGGTGACGACGTGCCGTTCGTGCCGGGCAAGCGCCGCGGCGGCGTGGTCCTCGGCGGCTCGATCGCGCCGATCTTCTGCGACACCCTGCGCGACGCCGGCGCCCTTCCGGTCGAGTGCGACGTCTCGGGCCTCGCGACCGGCGACGCGATCGCACTGCGGCCCCGTGACGGCCGGATCACCACGGCGAGCGGCGAGACGATCGTCGAGTTCCCGCCCATCGGCGACCGTCGGCTCGACGAGGTGCGGGCCGGCGGCCGGGTGCTGCTCATGGCCGGCCGCGCGCTCGCGGAGCGGGCCCGGATCGCCCTGGGCCGTTCCGACACGGTGATCGTCGACGGCGCGCCGTCGACTCCGGGCGGAAGTCGTCCCCCGGCGTTCACCCTGGCGCAGAAGATCGTCGGTCGGGCGTGTGGTCGCGCCGGTGTGGCAGCGGGCGAGTCCTGCGAGCCGGTCGTGTCGTCTGTCGGCAGCCAGGACACGACCGGACCGATGAACCGCAGCGAGCTCGAGGAGCTGGCGTGCCTCGGGTTCGCCGCCGACCTCGTCCTCCAGACCTTCTGCCACACCGCGGCGTACCCGCGGCTCGTCGACGTCGAGACGCAACGGACGCTGCCGCCGTTCATGCAGGCGCGTGGCGCGGTGGTGCTGCGACCCGGCGACGGGATCATCCACTCCTGGATCAACCGGATGCTGCTCCCCGACCGGGTCGGCACCGGCAGCGATTCCCACACCCGCTTCCCGCTCGGGATCTCCTTCCCGGCCGGTTCGGGGCTCGTCGCGTTCGCAGCCGCCATGGGCTTCATGCCGCTCGACATGCCCGAGTCGGTGCTCGTGCGCTTCCGCGGCGCGCGCCGGCCCGGGATCACCGTGCGCGACGCCGTCCACGCGATCCCCTTCGTCGCACGGCACGCGGGGTTGCTCACCCTCGACCCCACGACCAAGCGCAACGTGTTCGCCGGGAGGATCATCGAGATCGCGGGGCTGGAGGAGCTGAGCGTCGAGGAGGCGTTCGAGCTCACCGATGCGACGGCCGAGCGCTCCGCAGCGGCGGCCACCATCGCGCTCTCCGAGGACGTGGTCGCCGCGCACCTGCGGGCGGGTGTCGCGCTCCTGCACGACCTGATCGACGCGGGGTACGAGGACGCCGGTGCGCTCGCCCGGCGCGCCGCCGCGATGGAGTCGTGGCTCGCGTCGCCCACGCTGCTGCACGCCGATGCCGGCGCGACGTACGCGGCGACGGTCGAGATCGACCTCGACGCGATCACCGAACCGCTCGTGGCCTGCCCGAACGACCCCGACGACGTGCGCCCGCTCTCGGCCGTCGCGGGTCGGGAGGTCGACGAAGTCTTCGTCGGCTCGTGCATGACCCGCCTCGACCACTTCCGCGCCGCCGCGGCGGTACTCGAGGGAGCCGAGGCGGTGGCGAGTCGGGTCTGGATCGCACCGCCGACCCGGATGGTCGAGGCGGCGCTGCGATCCGAGGGGAGCTACAGCACCTTCGCGGTCGCGGGCGCCCGCACCGAGATCCCGGGCTGCTCGCTCTGCATGGGCAATCAGGCACGGGTGGCACCCGGCGCGACCGTCGTGTCGACCTCGACCCGCAACTACCCGAACCGGATGGGTCGGGGCGCGCAGGTGTTCCTCGCGTCGGCCGAGGTCGCCGCGCTCGCCGGGCGAACGGGTCGCCTCCCGAGCCCGGCCGAGTACTTCGCGCACGTCGGCGGCGGATGACGGCTGGGCCCGCCCCGCCACCGTGACGGGAGCATCCGCGTGTCGCGCCACGGGTTGACCTACGTTCCGGGCAATTCGATCCGGAGGTCCAACCGTGTTCAAGGCCCTGCTCGCACTGCTCGTCATCTTCTTCATCGCCACGTTCCCCGCGACCTGGCTGCTGATGCTGTTCCTCGGCAACGTCGGCGTGCACGTGTCCTACTGGGGCGCGCTCCCCCTCGGCATCGTGGTCTCGGCACTGATCGGTGCGGCCGCATCCCAGTCCGACTACTAGAACCGACCCTCGGCGTAGGTGAGGGGTCGGCTGCGCCGTCGGCCCGTCGCGAATAGGGTCCCGGGCCATGGGGGACCCGACACGGCGGATGTTCGCGCCCGAGATCGAGGCGATGCCTCGCTCGGCGATCGAGCAGCTCCGCGACGAGAAGCTGCTGGGCGACATCATCCCGTGGGCGTACGAGCGATCGGGGCTGATCCGCGAGACCTGGGACGCCGCGGGGATCACGCCGAAGGATGTCCAGTCGATGGACGACTTCGCCGAGAAGGTGCCGTTCATCGACAAGGACGCGATCCGGTCCTACCGCGACCGCCACAACGACCCGTACGGCGGGCTGCTGTGCATCGACCCGGCCGACCCGGCGACGCGCGGTGTGTTCTCCGCGATCTTCTCCACCTCCGGCACCACCGGCGACCCCACTCCGGTGCCGTACGCGGGTCGGGGCCCGAGCATGCTCGTGCGCGAGTTCTGGGAGCTGGGCACCCGCCCGGGCGACCACTTCATGCACTGCCTGTTCACCTTCCGGGGCCCGGGCGTGCACGAGACCATCCGCGGCATCGGGGCGACGCCGGTGTTCGTCGACCACCAGCCCGAGGACATCGCCACGCTGCTGCGGTTCTCCCGCGAGCTGCGCCCCACCGGCTGGTACACGCTGTCGGGCCCGCTGGTCATGATGATCGAGCACACCGCTGCCGCGACCGGCGCCGACCCGGCCGAGGACCTGGCCAGCTACAAGGGCGTGATCTTCGCGGGTGAGCCGATCGGGCCCCGGGCCCGGGCCAAGGTCGAGGGCTGGGGTCTCGAGCTGTTCATCCAGACGAGCCTCGGCGACGTGGGCGCGGCCACCGAGTGCGCCGAGCACGACGGCTGCCACTTCTGGGAGGACTGCGCGTACGTCGAGTCGCTCGACCCCCTCGGCACCGATGCCGTGGGCGACGGCGAGCGCGGCGAGCTGGTGAGCACCACCCTGATCGACAAGATCGCGCCGCTCATCCGGTACCGCTCCGACGACCTCGTGCGCGTCACCCACGAGCCGTGCGCGTGCGGACGCACCCACGGTCGGTCGTGGCCACTCGGCCGCAAGGGCGACGAGATCGTGGTCAACGGCGTCTCGGTGCTGCCCGGCGACGTGTGGCCCGCCATCGAGAACGTCGACGAGACGTCGGCCGCGTTGTTCCAGATCGTGCGCACCGGCCGCGAGATGGACGCGCTGCAGCTGCGGGTCGGCTATGCGTCCGAAGGCCCCAAGGGCCTCGCCGACCTGCGCACGCGCGTCGCCGACTCCGTGGCCGCGGCGATCGGGTTCGCGCCCGACATCGAGCTGGTGGAGAACGACGTGCTGCTGCGCCAGGGCCCGCCGCACAAGATCCCGCGCGTCACCAAGGGCTGAGGGGGGCACCGACGATGGCGGTCACCGAGGAGTACGAAGCCGTGACGGGCGCCTGGGGCGTGGGCCGGGTGGTGGTCGACGGCGTGATCACGCCGTGGCCGGTGTCGGAGGCCGACATCGAGGGCGACATCGAGGGTGCGGTGCCGCAGCTCGCGTCACTCGGGATCGCCGAGGGCGGGCTCGTGCTCATCGTGTCGCTGCTGTCGCACGCGGCCCAGGTGTTCCCGTTCGAACAGGCCGCCGGACGGCTCGGCGCGCTCTACTCGTCGTCCGATCGCTCCCCGTTCGACGCGTACCGCTGCGCGTCGCTCATCCGCCAGCTCCGGCCCACCGTGGTGATGGGCATCGACCACCGCGTGCTCGACGGGCTCGAGGAGGCCGGCCGCGACCTCGCCGAGGTGTTCGGACCGGTGCCGGCCGTCGCCGCGGTCGACCACGACGCGCACGCCCGGCTCCAGGCCGCGGGCATCCCCGCCCGGTGGTGGCTCGCACTCGGGCCCACCAGCGCGGTCCAGCCCCTCGACGACGACGCGCTCCGCTACGACGCGGCCCGGTGGTGGGTCGAGGTCGACGACGCCGAGGGCGACCTCGTCATCACCGACCTCACGGCGCGCCTCACCCCCTGCGCCCGCTTCCGCACCGGCGTCCGCGGCACCGTCCCCGAGCCCGGCCGCCTCATCCTCGCGTAGCGCCCTTCCTCGCCGTTCTTGGCGTCACTCGTGCCCACCCCCAGGGGGGTCAGGCGACGCCGAAACGGACCGAGAAGGCGGCAGGTCAGCGCTTGCGGAGGAGGGTGAGGCCGTCGCTGATCGAGAGCTGGACGGTGTCGACGCGGTCGTCGGCCGCGACCAGGTCGTTGAACGCACGGATCGCGACGGTGTTGGCGTCGTTGGCCTCGGGGTCGATCACCGCGCCCGACCACAGCGTGTTGTCGACGAGGATCACGCCGTTGCGCCGGACGCGGGGCAGCAGCGCCTCGTAGTACGCGGCGTAGTTGTCCTTGTCGGCGTCGATGAACACGAGGTCGAGGTGCTCGCCCTCGGGCAACGTCGCGATGGTCTCCAGCGCGGGGGCGATGCGGAGGTCGATGCGGTCGGCCACGCCCGCCTGCTCCCACGCGTCGCGCGCGATCGCGGTCCACTCCTCGCTCACGTCGCAGCACACGAGCCGGCCGTCGTCGGCCAGGCCACGGGCGATGCACAGCGCGGAGTAGCCGGTGAACGTGCCGATCTCGATCGCGTTCCTGACCCCGAGGAGCCGGGTGAGGATGGTCATGAACGCGCCCTGCTCGGGGGCGATCTGCATCATCGAGATGCCCCCCAGCTCGGCGGTGCGATCGATGAGGCCCTGCTGCACGGCGTCGGGTGGGGTGCCGTGGGCGACGAGGTACTCGTGGATCGGGGCGGTCAGGTGAAAGGACTTGGGGTGGTCGGCCATGGTGGGGCACGCTATCGGCCGTGGGAGACCAGCGGATCGGCGTGCGCACCACCAGCACCGCCCCACCCGAGCGGGTGTGGGCGCTCCTCGCCGACGCCACCACGTGGCCGACGTGGAGCACCTTCGACGAGGCCGAGATCGAGCAGCCCGGCGACACCGATCCCCAGGGCATCGGCTGCCTGCGCCGCTTCCGCCGGGGCCGGATCCGCAGCCGCGAGCGCATCGTCGCCTTCGACCCGCCGCGCCACGTGGCGTACACCCTGCTCTCGGGTCTCCCCTTGCGCGACTACCGCGGCGACGTCACCCTCACCGCCACCGACACCGGCGGCACCGAGATCCACTGGCAGTCGCGCTACGGGCTGAAGATCCCGTTCACGGGCCGCTGGGTGCACAAGCAGCTCGGCGGCTTCATCCGGGAGACCGCCGACGCGCTCGCCCGGGCGGCGGCCGCCGAATAGCCCGGCCCGGGGCGCGCCCGCGTCGTCGATGAGCGCGGCTGTGGGACGCACGTCAGGGGGTGGGCCCGGCGGTGCCGCAGACCTCGAACGCCTCGGCCGACCGCAGGCCCACGCGCCAGCGGGGTGCGGCGCTGTGGGGCGTGGGGAGGTCGCGTGCCTCGCCCTCGGGCACCGTCGCGTACGGAGGGTCCTGGGCGAAGTAGCCGTCGCCGAACGCGCGCAGGCGGACGTCGACCGGCGCGGAGCCCACCGCCTCGATCCGCAGGAACCGCGTGGACGACACCACCTCGACGTCCACGCCCTCCGCGCCCGGCGTGAACCGCACGCACGATGCGCCCGCGTCGGCGCCGGGCCCGCCGCGCGTCGCGTCCGGGCGCGCGCCCCCCGGCTGCGTCGCACCGGTGAGGCCCATGCCCACCGTCGCCGCGAGGTGGCCGTCGGCCTGGCGCCGGTACTCGTCGGGGAGCGTCCGCACGCCCCGCACGTCGAGGGCGGGGGAGCCGAGGTCGGCGAACGCGTCCACGAGCGGGCGGCCGTCGATCGGCGGAGGGACCCGCACCGCGACGTAGCCGGGATCGAGTGTGCGCGTTCCGATGTCGATCGCGCTCACCTCGGCCAGCTTCTGCTCGGTGAAGCCCCGCAGCTCGTCGCCGCCGTCGAACAGGTCGACCACGTTGACCACGAGCGCGAACGTGATCACCACTGCGAGCACCGCCGCGACGGGGACACGCAACGAGATCCCCGCGCCGCACTCCCCGAGGGCGAGCACGAGCAGCACACCCCCCGCGTACAGGTACCGGCTGGTGGTCGGCTCCTGCAGCCCCGACCGGCTGAACGCGATGAGGAGCCAGTAGCCACCGAGCATCGCCACGAGCGCGCCCACGCGCGGCCGACGGTCGGCGTCGGCCCGCAGGAACCCCCACACGAACACGGCTGCGAGCGGGAGCAGCAGCACCTGCCCGACCGTCGATCCGGTGCCGGTCAGCCCGCCGACCGTGGCTCCGGCGAACTCCACCGCCCAGCGCGCCGTCCCCACCACGCCGTCGGCCTCGCCCTTGCGCTCGCCGTACGCCGCCCACCACAGCGCGTAGAGCGCACCCGGCACGAGCACCACCCAGAGGCGTCGCCACTGGCGCCGCAGCACGATCTCCAGGCCCACTCCGGCCACCAGCGGGACGCCCACTCCGGACGATGCCAGCGCGAGGAGCCCCATCGACGCCGCGCCCACGTCGCCCCGCCGCGTGCGCCGGTCGAGGAACAGCAGTGCCCCGATGCCACCGACGAGGCTCATCGCGAAGCTCGTCTGGAACGGCCAGAGGATCACCTGCCAGGCTGCGCCGAACGCCAGGACGAGCGCCGCGCCCGCGAGTGCGGCCACCGGCGCGACCCTCCGCCGGAGGTACGCGAACACGAGCGCGGCCACCCCGACGTGCGCAGTCGCGATCATCACCCGGTACGGCCAGTAGTGGCGGATGCCCACGGAGTGGAACAGCATCTGGTACATCGCCACCGGGACGAGCGACAAGTGGCCGTAGTGCGGCTGGAGCAGCGTGTCGAGCGTGACGTCGCGCCGGTCGAGGATCCAGGTCCACTCGTCGAAGAAGAAGGTGAGGCCGTGCCCCGCCACGAGGACGAGCACGAACGCGACGAGCGCGACCGCCCCGAAGGCGAGCCACCACGCACCCGCCGAACGGTCCGGGGCAGGGGACGGGCCAGGCGCGTCCAGGGCGTCGGAGACTGCGACCGTCCTCAGGGGCTCCGAGTATAAAGGTGCCTTCCTGCGAGGAGCCGTCGTGACCGCGCGCCCACAGCTCAGCATCGTCGTCCCCGCGTACGACGAGGCCACCCGCCTCCCCCAGACCCTGGCCGCCCTCCTCGCCCGGTTCCCCGACGCCACCACCGAGATCGTGGTCGTCGACGACGGCAGCACCGACGACACCGCGCGCATCGCCCGCGACGCGCTCGCGGGGCACCCCGGCACCCAGGTCGTCGCGCTGCCCGAGAACCGAGGCAAGGGCGCGGCCGTCCGCGCCGGCGTGGCGACCACCACCGGCGACGTCGTCCTCTACATGGACGCCGACCTCGCGACGGACCTCACCGTGCTCGACGGCTTCCTCGCCCGACTCGCCGACGCCGACGTGGTGGTGGGGTCGCGGGCCGTCCCCGGCTCGACCGTCATCCACACCACCCGGCTGCGGGCGGCGATGGGGCGGACCTTCAACCGCATGGTGCGGCTGTTGACCCGGCTCGACGTCCACGACTCCCAGTGCGGGTTCAAGGCGTTCCGGGGCGACGTCGCCCGGCTCGTGTTCGCGCTGGGACAGGTGGACGGGTTCGCGTTCGACCCCGAGGTGCTGCTCATCGCCGACCGCCTCGGGTACCGGATCGTCGAGGTGCCGGTCACCTGGACGGCGGTGGAGGGCTCGAGCGTGCGGCCCGTCCGCGACTCCCTGCGCACCGGGGCGGCCCTCGTCGCCGTAGTCGTGCGCCTCCGCCGCGCCCGGGTCCGAGCCGACGCCCGGGCCCTGGGCTGGACCGGCCCGACCGCCGCCTGAGCCACCCGCCCGAGCCACCCGCCCGAGCCACCCCACCTCAGCCGCCCACCTGCTCCGCCCACCTGCTCCGCACCACCGCCGCCTGCCCCGGCCCCGCACGCCGCTGGGCCTAGCCTCGGCCCACCGAATGCGAATCGTCTTCGTCTCCTGGCGCGACCTCGCGCATCCCCAAGCCGGCGGCTCCGAGGTCGTGGTCGACCACCTCGCGAGCGGCCTCGCCGCGCGCGGCCACGACGTGACCCTCCTCGCGGGCGGTCCCACCACCGGCCATCCCTACGCCGTGCACTCCACCGGCGGCACCTACACCCAGTACGCCGGGGCCCCGGTGCAGCTCCACCGTCACGTGCGGGGCGCCGACGTGGTGGTCGACGTCGAGAACGGCATCCCCTTCTTCTCCCCCTGGTGGCAGCGGGCCCCGGTCGTGTGCCTGGTCCACCACGTGCACACCGAGCAGTGGGCGATGCAGTTCCCCGCCCCGGTCGCCGCGTTCGGACGCTGGCTCGAGCGCTCGGCGATGCCCCTCGTGTACGGCCACGCCGAGTTCGTCGCGGTGTCGGCCTCCACCGCCACCGCGGTGGCCGGCCTCGGTGTGGATCCCGAGCGGATCACCACGATCGAGATGGGCCTCGCGCCGGTCGTCACCTCCGGCGAGCCCTCGCCCACGCCCCGCTTCCTGATCCTCGGCCGGCTCGTGCCCCACAAGCGGGTCGACCTGGCGCTCGCGCTGTGGCCCCGGGTCCACGCCGTCACCGGGGGCGAGCTCGTCGTCGTGGGCGACGGCCCCGAGCTCGAGCGGGTCCGCGGCCTCGCCGGGCCGGGCGTCACCTTCACCGGCGCGGTCTCGGAGGAGCGCAAGGGCGCAGAGCTCGGTGCGGCCTGGCTCCTCGTGCACCCCGCGCACCACGAGGGCTGGGGCACGGTGATCATGGAGGCTGCGGCCGCAGGCGTACCCACCATCGCGTACGACGTGCCCGGCGTGCGTGACTCCGTGGTCGACGGCGTCACCGGGGTCCTCGCGGCCGACGACGACGCGTTCGTCGCGGCGTGGACCGGCCTGGCCACCGACCGCGAGCGGCGCGCCACCATGGCCGACGCCGCGCGCGAGCGCGCCGCGTCGTTCACCTGGGACCGCGCGGTCGACGCGTTCGAAGCGGTGCTCGCGCGAACGCGTCGGCGGCAGCCGTGACGACCACCGAGGCTGTGCCCCTGACCCCACCGCGCCCGCGCGACGCGCGCACCGACCGCCGCGGCGACTGGACCGCGTTGGGCGTCCTCGCCGCGATCACCTACCTGCCGCTGTTCCTCACCAACCGCGGGCGACTCAACGCCGACACGAAGCTGTACCTCTACCTGGACCCCGGCGGTCTCCTCGGCAGCGCCCCCCATCTGTGGAACCGCCGGTGGTCGGGCGGGACGGTCACCCACCAGAACATCGGCTACCTGTGGCCGATGGGGCCGTACTACTGGCTCACCGACGTGCTCGGGATCCCCGACTGGGTGGCGCAGCGATTCTGGCTGGCCTCGATCATGTTCGCGGCGGCCGCCGGCGCCTACTGGTGCTTCCGCTCCCTGTGGCGCGACCGCTGGGCAGCCGTCGCGGGCGCGCTCGTCTACGGCCTGTCCCCGTTCGTCCTCGGGCACATCACCGGGCAGTCGGCGCTGCTCCTGCCCTTCGCCGCGCTCCCGTGGCTCGTGGTCGCCGTGCGCAACGCGCTGCGCGCCGACCCGTGGCGCTGGGCCGCGGTGTTCGCGCTCATCACCACCACCGCCGGGTCGCTGAACGGCAGCTCGATCTTCTTCGTGCTCGCGGGCGCGGTGCTCTGGGTCCCGTACGCAGTGTGGTGGGAGCGCAGCGCGTCGGTGCGCAGTGGGATCACGACGATCGCCCGACTGGCCGGGCTCACGCTGGCCACCCAGGTGTGGTGGCTGATGGCGTACCGCGTCGGCGGCCAGTACGGGTTGCCGATCCTGCAGGTGACCGAGACGGTGCGCCAGACCTCGGTGTCGACCTCGGCGATCGAGGTGTTCCGCGGGCTCGGGTACTGGTTCTTCTACGGCGGCGACAACCAGGGCCCGTGGCTCCAGGGGTTCGCGCCCCCGTTCACGCAGTCGCTCGCGCTCGTCGCGGTGTCGTTCGGCGCACCCCTCGCGGCCCTGGCCCTGGGCTGGTGGTCGCGAGTCCGCGAGCGCGCGTTCTTCGTCGCGCTCGTCGTCGTCGGGCTGCTCACGTCGACGGTCGCGTTCGGGACCACCGACCGTTCCCTGGTCGGCACGGCGTTCGAGTCGCTGAGCCGCTCGTCGGGCCTGGTGCTGAGCCTGCGCAACACCCAGCGCGCGGCTGCCCTCCTCGCCTTCGGCCTGGCCGGGCTCGCCGCGGCCGGAGTCACCGCGCTGCGCGCTCGCGACCTGCGCCTCGGACGGACCGCGGGGGCCGTCGTGATCGCGGCCACGGTGCTGACCTTCGTGTCGCCCTGGAGCACCGGGCTGCTCCCCGATCGCTACCAGCGCCCCGAGCAGGTCCCGCAGGCCTGGCGCGACACCGCCGCGTACCTCGACAGGGTGGACGGCCGGGCGATGCTCCTTCCGGGCATCGACTTCGGTGCGTACCGCTGGGGCCACACGCTCGACCCGGTGCTTGCGGGGCTCACCCGCACCGAGCTCGTGTGGCGGGAGCAGCTGCCGATGGGCGGCGAGCCGGGCGCCGACCTCGTCGCCGCGTTCGACGAGTCGCTCCAGGGCGGCTGGTTCGACCCGCGCACCGTCGTCCCGATGGCCCGGGCGCTGGGCGTGACCCACATCGTGGTGGCCAACGACCTCGAGGTGGAGCGGTACCGGATCGTCCGGCCGGAGACGGTCATGGCCGCGCTGCTCGACCCGGCGTCGGGCCTCGTCCTCGAGCGATCGTTCGGCCGCGGGTACGTCAACCGGGCGCCCGCCGGCGCCACCGTGCAGCAGACGGCGACGCCCGTGACCCCGTCGCCGCTGCCGGAGGTCGCGGTGTTCTCGGTGCCGGGGGTCGAGGCCGAGCCGGTCGTCGCCTACGCGAAGGGCGCCGAGACCGTCGTGCACGGCGACGGGGCCGGGGTGCTCGCCGCCGGCGCGGCCGGGCTCCTCGACGCCGGCCACCTCCCGCTCCTGTCCGGAGCCGACCTCCGCACCTGGCCGGCGGCCCGCCGGGCCGCACGCGGCTCCGGTGCCCGGCACGTGGTCACCGACACCAGCCGACGCGAGGTCCGACGCTTCTCCACGCTGCGGGAGAACACCGGCGCCACCGAGTCCGCCGACGGCACCCCTCACTCCGGGCTCGCGACCGACGTCCCGTCCGATCAGCTCACCGGCGCCGATCGGCAGGCCCAGTCGGTCGCGGTCCTCGATGGCGCGCGGTCGGTCGACGCGTCGGGCTACGGCAACACCGTCAGCCTGCTGCCCGAGGACCGGCCCGTGAACGCGTTCGACGGCGATCCGCGCACCGCGTGGCGCCTCGACGTCCCGGCCTTCCGGTCGGTGCGGGGAGACCGACCCTCGACGCTGCGGATCGACCTCGGCCGGAAGGTCCGGGCCGACCACGTCGACGTCGTGCAGTCGGCCGACCGGGCGGGGACGCAGCCGATCCCGGCGTTCGACGTCGTGCTCGACGGCACCCGCGTGATCCCGGCCACGGTCGACCCGGCCCACGCGTTCGACCCCGCCGGCACGCGCGTCCAGCTCGACGGCCGGCCGTTCTCCACCCTCGAGCTCCGGATCCCCGACACCGGCTTCGCCGGGCCGATCGGGATCGCCGAGGTCGCGATCCCGGGCGTGCAGGTCGAGGAGATCATCCGTCTGCCGCGCAGCCTCGACGCGCTCGGGCCGTTCACCGGGCCGGTCCGTGTCGCCTACGCGCTCACCCGCCTCCGGGTGGACCCCGGCGACCTCAGCCGGACCGACCCCGAGCTCGCGCTGCACCGGGAGCTCACCGTGCCCGCCCCGTCGACGTTCACGCTGTCGGGGACGGCCCGCCTCGACGGCCGGGCCTCCGCCGACGTGCTCGACGCCGTGCCGACCGCCCCCCGCTGCCGCACCGACCTCCTCACGATCGACGGCGCCGCCGTCCCCGTGACCGTCGGCGACCCGACCGGGCCCGGGACCCGGGGCCCCCGCCCCGTGACGACCTGCGACGGCGCCCCGATCACCCTGAGCGCCGGGCGCCACGTCCTGCGCACCACGCCCGGGATGACCACCGGCATCGACCTCGACCAGCTGGCGCTCGTGTCGCCGCAGTACGCCGACGCACCCACGAACGACGCCGTCGCCGCCCCGCCCGAGGTCCGCCGGTCGGATCCCCGCTCCGCGGTGATCGTGGGCCACGGCACGCCGTACTGGGTGCGCCTGAACCAGAGCTCGAACCGCGGTTGGGAAGCCCGCGCCCGCTGGCCGGGCGGCTCCCAGGACCTCGGTGCGGCGCACGCGGTCGACGCGTTCGCGAGCGGCTGGTCGGTGACGCGAGGGACAGACGCGCGGGTGGCGATGCGCTTCTCGTGGCAGCCCCAGCGCGCGGTCGACCTCGCGCTCGCGGTCTCGGGGCTCGCCGTGCTCGGCTGCCTGGCCCTCGTCCTGCTCCGGCCGCGCCGCCGCGCCCACGATGCCGCGGTGACCCCGCGGCTCGCACCGGATCCGTTCTCGGCCCGGCGGCCTCCGGTGCTCGTGTCGGTCCTCGTGGCCGCAGTCGGCGCCGCGTTCGCCGGCCCGGCGGTCGGAGCTGCACTCGCGCTGCTCGCCGTCGGCATGGCCTTCGCGCGTCGCGCGCGCTGGCTGGCGGTCGTCGTGCGAGTGGCGCCACTCGCGGCCATGGGTGGTGCGGTCGCATTCGTGCTGGCCAAGCAGCTCCGCAACGACTACCCGCACGTCATCGAGTGGCCCACCTACTTCCGGCCCGCGCACTTCCTCGCGTACTTCGCCCTGCTCGGGTTCGCCCTCCTCGTCTGCGCCGATCGCTCCGAGGACCTCGGGCCGTGACGGCACCCACCGCCGCGTCCGCTCCCGCGTCGCCCGACCCGGCCGTCCCCGAACGGAACGCCGAACGTCGCGGATCGCTGGCCGCGCACGCCGTCCTCGCGCTGCTCGCGTTCGTCCCCCTGCTGCTCACGGCGCGCGGTCGGGTCGCCTCCGACACCCGCCAGTACTTCTTCGTCGACCCGTGGAAGTTCCTGTCGCGCGCGGGCTCCCTGTGGGACCCGAACGTCCACCTCGGCACGGTGACCCACTCGAACGTCGGGAACCTCTTCCCGATGGGCACGTTCTTCGCGTTCACCCACACGCTCGGCATCCCCGCGTGGACCGCGCAGCGGCTCTGGATCGGCCTCCTCCTGTTCGCGGCGGGCACCGGTGTCCTCGCGTTCGGCCGCACCATCGGCTGGCGCGGCGTCGGACCCCTCGTCGCCGCACTCCTGTACATGCTCACGCCGTACACGTTGCAGTACGCCCCGCGCACGTCCGTCCTGCTCCTCCCGTACGCCGCGCTCCCGTGGCTCATCGCGCTCACCGACCGGGCGCTGCACAGCGGCGGGTGGCGCCACCCCGCCGTGCTCGCGCTCGTCGCGCTGACCATCAGCGGGGCGAACCCGAGCACGTTCCTCATGGTGGTGCCCGGGCCGGCGCTGTGGGTCGCGTTCGCGCTCGGCCGCCGCGAGACCACCTGGCGCGACGTCGGACGCGTCGTCTGGCGCACCGCGCTGCTCACAGCGGGGACGTGCGCGCTGTGGATCGCCGCGCTGGTGGTGGAGGGGAAGTACGGCCTCAACGTGCTCGTCTACACCGAGACCCTCCCCCAGGTCTCGGTCGCGTCCACCGCGATGGAGATGCTGCGGGGCCTCGGCTACTGGCTCTTCTACGGCACCGAGGCGCGCGACCCGAACGTCAAGGCGGCGATCGACTACCTGGAGCGCACGCCGTTCCTGCTGCTCAGCTACGCGATCCCGCTCCTCGCGGTGAGCGCCGGGCTCGTCACGCGCTGGCGCCACCGGGCCTTCGCGATCGCACTCGTACTCACCGGGGTCGTGCTCGGCGTGGGTGCGTACCCCTACGGGGACTCCTCGCCGTTCGGCGCGCTGTTCAAGGCCGTGACCGGGGCCGGGGCCGGGCTCGCGCTGCGCTCGTCCACCCGTGCGGTCCCGCTGACCGTGCTCGGGCTCGCGCTGCTCCTCGGCGCGGGGGCGAGCGCGGTGGCGGCCCACGGTCGCCGGATCGGCACCGTCGCGCTCGTCGGTCTCGGCGTCCTGGCCGTGGCCAACCTTCCCGCGCTGTTCACCGGCGGCTTCGTCGACCCGAACTTCTCGCGCCCCGCCGCGATCCCGCGGTACTGGCGCGACGCCGCGGCCGCACTCGACGGCGATCCCCAGTCACGCGTGCTCGAGCTGCCCGGCTCGGGCTTCGCCGCGTACCGCTGGGGCATGACCTACGACACCCCGATCCTGCCCACCCTCCTCGACAGCCGCCCGTCGGCGGCGCGGGAGCAGACGCCGTACGGCGGTGCCGCGTCGGTGGACCTCCTCGGCGCGCTCGACCGGCGGCTGCAGGAGGGCACGTTCGAGTCGGCCGCGCTCGCCCCGATCGCCCGCTTCCTCGGGGTGGGCGACGTGCTGGTGCGCTCCGACCTCGCGTTCGAGCGCTACGGCACCGCCCGGCCCGCGAACGTGTGGCAGGTGCTGGGCCAGGAGATCGCGGGGCTGGGCGCCATCACCGCGTACGGGCCCCGCACCCCGAACGTCCCCGACCCCCGCCTGCCGATGCTCGATGCCGTCACGCTCGGCGTCCCCACCGACGCCGAGACCCCGCCCGCGCTCGCGGTACGGCCCGTGGAGGACCCCCAACCGATCATCCGCAGCGCCCCGGCCGAGTCGCCGGTCGTGGTGGCCGGCGACGGCGAGGGCCTCGTGGACGCGGCCGCGGCCGGGCTCGTGCAGGGCAACGAGCTCGTGCTGTCGGGACCGTGGCTCGCGACACATCCGAAGGAGCTGGGTCGGGCGCTGCGCAACGCGGCCGAGCTCGTGGTCACCGACACCAACCGGCGCCGCGACCGGCGCTGGCGCTCCCTGCGCTTCACCA